>Ga0156193_161_pt1 | contig 48650 bp, 37 predicted proteins | sample RifCSPlowO2_12_FD_107846 | JGI IMG/M metagenome (GOLD analysis project Ga0156193, IMG submission 107846) | Flavobacteria bacterium RIFCSPLOWO2_12_FULL_35_11
AGCCGAAACTTCCTGTTTCCTGAAGAATTTAGTATATCTGGTAACTTTTAACGAATCCTTAGCATCACTTCATTTCTAAAACAACACCAAAGAAAGTTAAATTAGCAAATGTCTATAACCCTTCATAAATCCTCAATACTTTTCAGTTATGAAGATTTGTTTTTTATTTTCTAAATCAATGAACTTAATTAATATGCCAAAATTACATCATCAATACTTTCTCTAAAATGATCTTTATCAAATTACGCTATGATTGTTATCAAATTACCGTGTTATTATGTGATTGTTATCAAATTAACTATTGACAAAAGACAAAAATGTTTTATTTCAAAATAAACAGTTAAACTATATTTTATTTTTTCCCTCTCAAGATCTATTTTGCAATGGAAAGGATGTGTCATTTTAAAATTAACCTTAGCAATGTATCTTTAGTATAAATAGTATTGGCAGAATTGGCCACTAATTGACCGCTTATCGGCCATCATAATAATAACATCAATAATGAAAATGTCCAATTTAGTATTATCTTACAAATGGGGATATTACATACAACTGGACTAAATGAATTGTCCAACAATCCTAAAACTAAATTAAGAGTTACCGAACTATATAAAATTGCCTTAGCGATTGAAGTTAATCCTTGCGAAATGCTAAAAGAAATTTGCAAAGGAATTAAGTTTAAGTCAATCGAATAGGAAACTATTTATTATGTATGTGGAGTTTGAAGGTGATTTAGATTATTGCTCTATTGAGCTCTTTTTCCTTAAACCGCATCAAAAGGTTACCAATATCCTCACTTATTTTTGATTAATTAATCGCAAAATCAATTTAAATTTATACACTTTGTTGAAATTTATTCCTATTTAACGCGAGTTCGATATAGAAATAAACATTGGTTTATTGGCTTAATTCGAACTCACGTTAATTATTTATCCAACGAAAAATGAGTTTTTCAGCCATAAAGTATATTTGGCAAAATGAAAATAGGCAACCCAAAACTAAGCTGCCTATTTAACTGCAAATGCATTAATTTTATTGCTGTTATGTTGATCTCCATAAGAGCATAATTCCTCTTCAAATTAATGATGAAATAATTCACATCGCTATTTTGAATACTTTATTGATGATGTAAAAACAGAATTATTGTTTTTTCCATTCGGCTATAGATTCTTCATTCATTCTTATATAATCAGCGTTTTTAGAATTCTTTGCCCTTGCCAAAGATCTTTCTGCCCATATTATGGCCTCTTTTTTGTTACCCATATTGCCCAAAATCAGTGCTTTCATTCTTAAATTGCCATAACCCTCACCTTGAGAAATTGCTTTATCAATATATTCAAGAGCAGATTTCAATTCAATACCTTTTTCATAATAATAAGCTGCAATAGTCTCATAGTCCTTTTTTGAAGGTCCAGCCAATTTTTGTTTAATTTCAGACATAATTCTTGTATTCGGATTATTTACCAATGGGATTCTAATAAGTGTATTTTCCCAAGCAAGTACCAAATCACTCGAATTATTGATAATATTTTCGGTCTGTATGGTGAAAGTTTCGATTAATTGATTTGTTCTTTCCGGTTTTATTTTAACTTCCAAAGTATTAAACTCAGGTTTGTAATTTTCATAACTTACCTCAAGGTTCTTATTGAAAATAATTGTCCATTCATCTTTATTTGGAATTGCCAACACAACATACTTGCCTTTTGACAGTCCTTTCCCAGCAACTGTAATTGAATCTGAAGTACTAAATATAGTTGAAGCATTTGCTCCAACTCTCCAAATTTTATCATAAATAACAACGTTTCCAAAAATTTCTCTGCCCTTTACACTTGGTCTGCTATATTCCATCTTGATTTCTGTAAGCCCAAATTTTTGACTAAACGACGCTCCTGGACTTGGAACTGGCGTATTTATTTGAGCTAAAATTGTTAAACTCATAAAGCCAAATAATCCTAATAATAATAATGTTCTTTTCATTGTAAATAATGTTTTAAAATTGTTAAAAATTAATCCCGATAATAATGTTCTTTTCATTGTAAATAATGTTATAAAGTTGATAAAAATTAAATGCATACTCCATCTGGAGTGCAACAGATAACCCAATCTGCAAGGGTTATATCTAATAATTTGGTTTGGTTATTTCTCGTGCAAAATAGAGGTTAGTGCTATAATTTAGAAAGCATCAATTTCATCAATTCAATAGCACTCGTTTTTCCTTTCAAAATAATAAAATCCCTATCTGTATTATCCCCAATTTCATAAACTAGTGCTTCCATACCATGAGAAACATAAAAATAATTGCGCGATATAATGGCCGGCTCCATTTTATCACTAGGACTAATATTTGGATTATATCCGGGAATTTCCTTTTTTACATGAGCTAACCACTCTGGCACCAATCCAGACATATTGCCTTTATAAGTATCTGCTATGGTATAATATATATCGTCATAAGTAGAATGAAAATCAATTCCGAAATAAAATTTTCCATTTGTTTTTCTTTCCCTTTCTTTTATGAATTCACTCACCGCCAATGTTTCAGGCTGATTAAAAGAAGTCCAATCTCTGTTTAGATCTATCCCGCCAACATTATGTCTCCAAAATCCATTATCAACCCCGTCAGGATTCATTAGTGGCACCACATAGGTTGTAAATTTTTTTCTGAATTCTTTAGCTATTTTTAAGTCGGAGCTTATGGTTTCCACAAACGCTTTCATTGCCAAATATCCAGTAACTTCAGGTGGATGTTGCCTGGAAATAACAATAAGCATTCTTTTAGTGTTTTCTTCACCTATGGTTAAAGCAGTTAGAGGCCTTCCTTCCTTGCTCTTACCAATCTGCCTGTTTGAAATAAATGGTTTTTTTGATAAATCTTCACTCCATTTTTTAATATGCTTTGAAGTTTGAAGCTCTTGGGCACTTACCCATAAAGTATCTTGATTAACGTTTAACTTCATTTGCACTTTCGTTGGAAGCGACTTTGGATCAAAATTTTTATCTCCTTTTTCAAATTCAATATAATTTGTAGAATCGATAGCTGTCCAGTTTAATCCGTCGTTACTTAATTTAGGGTAATATCTGTTCTTATTGCCTTCACCATAAGTTAGGTTCACAATAATCTGCTTTTTCTGTTTAGACCATATTTTAAATGCGTACCATGGGCTCGTATTTATTGGAGTGTTTTCAGAAGTTATTAGCACGGTGAATGTGCTGTCATTATCCTTTACAATACCATTTAATCGACCGCCTTCAAAATTATTGGAAAAATAAATAGTATCATCTTCAAAAGAGAAGACACCTTTCCATTGCTTTTGCACGGGTTTTGAAACAGTTGAAACTTGGTTTACGGTACCTTGCCCTTTAAAAGCAGGATTTTGGGCATAAATGTTTAGTGCAAATACCAAACATATTAAAAGGAATACATTTTTCATTTTGTTTTTGATTAAGAGTTTATTCATTTTCAAGTTTTTTAAAATATAATTTAGTGGCCTGTAGCACTTTTGGCGACAATATTATTGCGGATATCATGGTCGGGATTGCCATAAGTGCAAAGCTTATATCAATTAAACTCACAATTCCTGTCATAGAAGAAACTGCACCTATAGTAATACTGACTATATAAACATAATTATAAGCCTTCATATATTTTGTCCCGAACAGAAATGAGGTACATTTTGAGCCATAGTAAGAGTATGAAAATAGTGAGGTAAAGGCAAAAATGGATGCTATAATTACCAGTAAATATGATCCATAATTTGGCATGGCCTGCATAAAGGCCTTTAATGTGATTGTTACTCCTTCTATATTTGGTTGTAACCAGCTATTAGTTACAAGAATAGCCAAAGCAGTTAAGGTACACACTATAATTGTATCAATAAATGGCCCTAACATAGCTAACAGTCCTTCTCTAACAGGCTCTTGATTTTTTGATGCGCCATGAGCCATGGGTGCTGTGCCAATCCCAGCTTCATTTGAAAATGCCGCCCTCCTTACACCAATAATTATGATACTTCCAACACTGCCACCTAAAACAGCATCGCCAGAAAAAGCATCTTGAAAGATGAGATAAAAAGTGGGAATAATAGCCGTATAATTAACTATTAAAATATAACTGATCGATAAGAAATACAATATAACCATTGCAGGAACAAGTTTGGTTGCAAAACTTGCAATTCTGTTTATGCCACCCAAAATTATCATGGAAACTAAAATACTTATTAGAATGCCTAATATAAGTGACGAGGTCATTGATTTTTGATATCCTAAAGTAGGAAGTAAAATATCATTTAACACTTGTGTTAATTGATTGGCAGTAAAAATTGGCAGAGACCCTATAAGTCCGGCTATTGAAAAAAATATTGCCAGAGGTTTCCATTTTTTTCCTAACCCTTCCATTATGACATACATGGGTCCACCTTGTATTTCACCCTTATCGTCTTTTCCACGATACATTACCGCTAAAGAACACGTAAAATATTTAGTTGTCATTCCAATAATGGCACTTATCCACATCCAAAACAAAGCGCCAGGTCCACCCATGGTGATTGCTATGGCAACACCTGAGATATTTCCCATTCCTATGGTAGAAGAAAGCGCAGTGGATAATGCCTGAAAAGCACTTAATTGTCCCGGGTTATCTGTATTGTCATATTTGCCCTTTAATATTTCGATAGCATGCCAAAAATGCTTAAATGGCAATAACCTTGAATAAATTAAAAAATAAATACCACCACCTATCAGTAATATCAATAAAGGGATGTCCCAAATCCAATTACTAAACGCTACGATAACATCTTCAATCCCTTGTAATAGTTTATTCATTGTGGCCAAGTGATTTTGAGTACTGTTTATATTGACTCTGTTGCTTACCTTCTAATTCCATTCTTTTTCCTTGAATGAAAGCATGCGTAAGTTTATTTGTTCTGATATCCAAAGCATCCCCTTCTGACACAAACAATGTAGCGTCTTTTCCAACTTCCAATGACCCTAAAGTGCTATCAACCTTTAAAATTTTTGCGGCATTTAAAGAAATTGTTTTTAAGGCATCTTCCCTATCAAGACCATAAGCGGCAGCCACACCGGCATAAAACGGTAAATTTATGGAGTTGGAAAGCATTCCTGTATGACTTATTGCCACTACAATGCCTTCTTTAGCAAGAAGGTAAGGTAGTTTATAGCGCATATCGAAGTCCATATCGTCTTGATCAGGCATACTATGGGTTGGTGGCAGGATTACAGGAATCTTATGTTCCTTTAAAAAATCCTTGACCAACAATGCTGATTCTGCTGATACAAGTGCAATATGGTCTATGCCCATTTCTTTTGAAAACTGAATGCTTTCAATGATTTCTTTCGGACTTTCGGCATGAATAAATAAAGACAGCGTACCATTAAATAACCCTTGCATAGACTGCAGCTTTAAGTTAGGAACCTTATTAACCTCTTTGCCATAGGCTTTTGCCTGATTAAATAGATTTTTCAATTCTTCAATGTTTGTATTGTAACTGCTATTTGGTTTTAATTGGGTAGTAAGTGTTGCTTCATCAAACGATGACCTCATGGAATTTGGCCAATTTATATGAATGGCTGCCCCAAATTTGTACAATGATTCCTCCCAATCCCCGCCATCAAGTTTCATTACTGATGATGTTCCAGAAACCAAACCGCCCACTGGGGCTGTTTCAACTGTAAAAATGCCGTTAAATCTTAAAACAGGCAAATAATCTGATTCTGAATTAAATGCATAAGCCGTATTCAAATTAGGATTAATGTTTCCTTCTTCATTAGTGTCATTTGATTGCGGAACAGCGCTGATTTCTTGAATCCCTATCAAAGAATTCAGCAAAATAAAACCCGGGTAAATATGCTGTCCGGTAACATCGAATATTTGATAGGTTCCAGAATCAAGATTTATGGAATCTGTAGTGCCCATTACTGATATTTTACCATTATTAAAACCTATAACTGCATTTGTTATCACTTTACCATTGCCAATATGTAAGGTGCCTCCAACCAATGCGGTAGGTTCCTTTGTATTTTTTGTGGCCAAGTTCCCCTGTGAAAAGAGGTTGAAAGGCAGACAGCAAATAGCTGTTAAAATAAGGAGTCTATAGTGTATATTAAAATTCATCATTCTTGGTTTTAAAGTTAATTTTGAGCCTCTATATACTCACAGGTAAGTTCTGGTTGTGGTGTGGAAATTCGCGGTAGTACATTAGCGCCTGATTTAATTTCTTTCTTCATTGCGTTAATTATTCTGGTTCTTTCCGTCTGGATGTCCTTTCTCAATTGGATATCTTTTTCAATATCAAAATATACAGTGCCGTCTATTATTGTTTTTTCGGCTTTGGCATAAATGGACAACGGGTTATCTGACCACAATACAACATCGGCAGATTTTCCAACCTTAATACTACCCATGGTATCGTCCAAATGCAACAATTTAGCTGGGTTAAGGGTCACTAATTTTAAAGCGTCTTCCTCACTCATATTGCCATACTTAATCGATTTTGCCGCCTCTTGATTAAGATGGCGAATGGTTTCCGCACTGTCGGAATTAATGGCAGTAACAACGCCCTCATTGTGCATTATAGTGGCATTATAGGGAATTGCGTTCCTGGTTTCCCATTTAAAATTCCATTTATCTGAAAAAGTGGAACCTCCAACACCGTGTTCCAACATTTTGTCAGCAATTCTATAGCCCTCCAAAACATGCGTAAAGGTGTTGATTTTAAAATTGAACCGCTCCGCAACATCCATAAGCATCAACATTTCGCCTTGTTGATAGGCATGACAAGAAATAAATCGTTTGCCTTCCATGACTTCCAACAAGACCTGGTTAACCAAATCCACTCTAGGTTTTACGGTATTGTCTTTCTTTTTTAAAGCATTAAACTCCTGCCAATTTTTTTTATATGCCACTGCCTGTGTAAACGCATCGGTATATACTTGTTCCATTCCCATTAATGACCTTGGAAACCTAATTGAAGCTCCTCTACTTGCTCTTTTCGGGTTTTCCCCTAAAGCAAATTTTATGGTAGGCTTCGCATTTTCTATTTGCAATCCTTCCGGATTTTCTCCCCATCTTAACTTTATAAGTGCAGACTGGCCTCCAATTGCGTCGGACGAGCCGTGCAATATTTGAGCGGCCACAACACCACCTGCCAATGAACTGTAAATATTAATGAGTTCTGAATTTAAAACATCGGTCATTCTAACCATTGCTGAAACTATTGCAGTTTCGTTTATGGAGGTCAATGCAATATGGGAATGTTCATCAATAATCCCCGCGGTTAAATGCTTTCCTTTGCCATCTATAATTTTTATATTTGGGGCATTTATGTTTTTTCCAATTTGGGATATCTTTCCACCTTTAAGCAGTACGTCAGTTTCTGTTAAAATACCCTCCTTTTCATTGGTCCAAACTGTTGCGTTTTTTATTAAAACATCTTGTTGTTTGGGTTTTTCAGAGCTCCCGAAGGCAACAAACGGAAAAATAACATCACCCAATTCCCTTTTTAGCAAAGGCATTTCTTTCTGTTGATTTGCTACATTTTGCAATGGGTCTTTTATTTTAGTGGCTCCCCATTCAATCCATTTACCGTCATTGCGTTGCCCTTTACCTTGTATAACCATTTTTTCAGTGTCGTTATTTACCCAACCTTCTAAACGATAAAAAGATTCAGAATCTTTATTAAATTGAATGGTTACCATATCTCCAGATAATTTAAAATCTGTTTTTATTTCGATTGAATTTTTAGAAAGAATAATTGCATTATAACCCTTTTTGACATTTTCAACCACTAAAGAGTAATCTTCACCATCAACAGAAAGAGTATAGGTTCCAAGAATTGAAGAATCAACCTCTTGGTCAACAATATATTTTTTGCCTTGTACCCAATTTTCATAAATGACAGTATTATCAGCAAAAATATCACCTGAAGTAATCAAGAAATTTGCCAATTTTCCACTTTCTAAAGTACCTATTTTATCTTCTTGACCCAATAATTTTGCCGGAAGCAATGTTAGGCTATTCAAGGCATGTTTAGGGCTTAAACCATATTTTACCGCTTTTCTGAGGTTAGATAAAAAATTATCGCTGTTTTTTAAACCATGTGAAGTGATTACAAATTCTATACCTTTTTCTTCAAGACGTGCCGGATTAGCTGGTGCCAATTCCCAGTGCTTTAAGTCGGCCAAAGAAATTCTTTCAGTATCAAAAGGACTGGAAACGTTATAAGCCTCAGGAAAATTAAGCGGAATTATAAAGGTTGCATTTAACGCTTTAATTTCATCTATTCGTTGATACTCGTCTCCACCGCCTTTAATAATATAGTCAATATTAAATTCGTTCGCTATTTTTTGTGCGCTTAAGGCCTGCAACCAACCATTGGTTTCAAATATTTGCGGAAGATTTTTTGTTTCTAAAATAGCGTCTAAAGATTGATCATTAAATGGCTTATCCTTAAATTGGCCATACCATTGGGCATCATAATATGTTTGTCGCAAAAGCGCAATGCTTCCCATAGGCGAGGCGGGATAATCTTGGGTTGAGCTGCCTTTATTCATTGAAAAATGAGTTGCAGCATCCGTTTGCAACATTTCATTATTTTCATTGGTTTCTCCAAGGGCAACTAATGAAGCAGTTCCTCTGGCAATGCCATCAGGCCTAAATGTTGAAATTAGCCCAAAACCTTGTTGACGAAATAGTTGTGCTTGTTTTTTGTCAATTAAAAAATGTTCTGATGCATTATATTCCGATTTTATGGACTCATTTGAATTGTAAGAACCTTTCGTATTCGTTTGCATTTGTTCACTATTGGCTCTCGGAGGCCTCTTTACTTCGGGCATTCCATAAGTATTGAAAATATCAATAAAAGAAGGATATATATATTTTCCTTTAGCATCGATTTCGGTATATCCCAGAGGCACGCTTTTTGTGCTGGCCACTTTTTCGATATGGCCATCTCGTATTAACAACGTAGCGTTTTGCAACATCATCCCAGGCGTGTAAATGATCGTTGCATTGGTAATGGCAAATTTATTTGATCGATGATCAGATATGTCGTTATCGGGAAACGTTACTTGACTGCTTCCTGTATACATTATTAAAAATATAAAAATACTGGCTAACCAAATGGAACGTTTGTGTGTAAAAACTTTGTTTATTTTCATGTTATTCTATTTTAATGGTAAAATTATACTTCGAAAAATGTTGATACATCTATAATATATTTGGCTTCATCCTTGTGATAAAATTCGTTGGACACAGGTGAATATTCATAATCTTTTATCCACTCATTGACATTTTTAATAATACTCTGAATTGCTTCTAAAATATATTGCAATTCCTTGTTGGTCATAGTGGGGTGCAGTGATAAACGAACCCAACCCGGTTTATGTGAGAGGTCGCCACTATCTATTTCATCGGTAATTTGTTTGGATTGTTCTTTGCTTACTTCCAATAATAAATGCCCATAAGTCCCAGCACATGAACAGCCTCCCCTTACTTGAATTCCAAACCTGTCATTCAATAATTTAACGACTAAATTATAATGCACGTTTTCTATATAAAATGAGAACGCCCCCAATCTATATCTAACATCATTGGCAAGTAAATGTAACCCAGACATGTTTGATAATTTCTCGAAACATTCCTTAACAAGTTCATTTTCACGAATGCGAATTTTTTCCACAGTCATTTTTTCCTTCAGCTTAATTGCCAAACTTGCTTTTATGGCCTGCAAAAACCCAGGTGTGCCACCATCTTCCCGCACTTCAATATTGTCAAAATAACTATGTCCGCCCCAAGGATTGGTCCAAGTTACGGTGCCTCCACCGGGATGATCGGGAATTCGGTTTTTATATAAGGATTTATTAAAAACAAGTACGCCCGCACTGCCAGGTCCTCCTAAAAATTTATGGGGGGAAAAAAATATGGCATCCAAATGTTGACGATCTTTTTCAGGATGCATGTCTATATTTACATAAGGAGCCGAAGCCGCAAAATCCACAAAACAATATCCTCCATTTTTATGCATTATTTCAGCCAATTCATGATAATTAGACCCAATTCCTGTTACATTGGAACAAGCGGTAAATGACCCAATTTTTACTTTTCTATTTTTGTATTTTTCCAATTCTTTTGTCAAATTATTTGCATCTACAAATAATTTTTCAGAAGGTTCTAATACGACAACATCAGCAATGGTTTCTAACCAAGTAGTCTGGTTGGAATGATGCTCCATGTGGGTCAAAAAAACTACTGGTCGCTCTTCTTCAGGAATCTGAATTTGGTTGAAATATTTTTCAGGAATTTTGAGCCCCAATATGCGCTGAAATTTACATAAAACACCTGTCATGCCTGAATCGGATGTAATAATAACGTCATCCGATGATGCATTAACATGTTTTTTAATTACCGAATGTGCTTCATGGTATAAAGAGGTCATTAACCGCCCTGTATGACTGGCTTCTGAATGAGTATTGCCAACCATTGGTCCTATATGGTCCAGTAATATGATTTCTATGGGCTTGTATAATCTTCCGCTCGCAATCCAATCGGCATAAACAAGAGGTTTAATTCCATAAGGTGTATTAATGGTTGCATCTATCCCGATGGTATTCTCCCTGAAACTATGAAAATATTTTTCTAATGTTGTGTGTTTCTCTTCAACCATATTTTAAAAGTTAAGAATTTCTAAAAAATTTACTGATTCAAATTATATATTCCCCAGTATTAGCCGTTTGCATCAAACACTCTCAATTCAATTACAATCAACAGCCAGAAGACTCATTCTGTTTAAACAGTCCATTCACTTATATTGTAACATATATGCTTTACAGCCTCTAATACTTTAATATTATTATAAGCCAATACACCCTAGGGTTAAATAACTAAAACCCCAGGCTATATTGGTAAGATTAGATAGGATTACTGGTTTACCTTGGTAACCGCAAATAAACCTGGGTCAACCGGTGCCATTTGATTGGACAGCGTTTCACTATCGGGATATAGAAATCGTTCCACATTTTGAGTTGCAGTTGCTGTATTTAAAGGAAATTGTACGGCAATATCCATATCGCTTTTTCTCAGCCTTCTGGAATCATCAAAGGGCATAAAAGTAGTAAATCCTGAAATGTAACGTTCTTCAATGATCTCCCTCAACAAAGCCCTGTCAGCATTTATTCCATCCATATTTTCCATACCGCCGGCATCAAAATCTGATGCAATATAGGCACTGTAAAAATATGGTGATGACGAAAAACTAGCGTTCAAAAAAGCTCCAGTGTTAAGAAAGGCACGAAGGGTGTTTAAATGTCCTAAACCCGTTGCAAAACTTTGGGTACGCGCTCCAGCTTCGGCAAGGATAAGCAGGTTTTCTTGATAAGTAATAATTGGCTGTGGTTCAAGTTCATGTGCGACACCAAAATTGGCAGTAGGGCCACTGTTATTGATTGTATAATATCCCAAACGTGCTGTTTCATTGGTTTTGGCATTATTACGTGAGATACCGCTGCTGCTATTCAATAACTGAATTAAATGACTATTCCCTGTACCTACATTTGGAGTATTACTCAACGAGATGAAATACTTATTTTTAACACTGGTTTCACCAGAAGTATTTAAAGGTTTAAACATCATACTGTTAGCTTTGGATGAAATACCATTTTGTGCAGCAGCATAGGCCTTGTCATATTCCTTTGTGTGCATATAATAGCGTGCTTTGAGTGTCCACGCCGACTGCAGCCATTTTATTCTGTTTCCACTAAAAATATAATCAGTATGGATTACACTTCCAGTTGCATTTTCAAGATTATCAATAGCTTCTTGCAGAAGTATTTGTAAATTATCAAAAACTGCTATTTGGCCATCAAACTTAGGATCTTCAACATCACTTAGCGCTTCCACATAAGGCACATCTCCAAATAAAGAAGCGTAGGTTCCAATAACGTGTGCTTCCATCACTTTTGTAATGCCTTGATAAAATGGATTTTCGGTTGTTCTACTGCGAACCTCTCGCATAGGGGTAAGCACGCTCTGATAACCAGCCCAACTAAACGTTGAGCTTGTAACATTATAGAGATACCTTTCGTATTCAACTTGCTCAAATCCAACCAATTGACCTGAATAGTAACCAGCAATTCGGCTAGTATAACCCAAATGAATATCAATGATAGATAATTCTGCGCCATTAACGAAAAGACCTGGATCAATATCATCAAGAGTTAGTTGATTGGGATTATTATTTAGGTCATCAACAAGTCCCTCACAACTACTTAAAAGCATCGTTGCTAAAACAAATATGTATTTAATATATATAGATTTCATAGTTTAAGATTTAAAAATTAACTTGAAGATTAAACAATATAGATCGAGTGCCTGGATTATTGAAATAATTCATCCCAGAAGCATTACTAACCCCATAGTTATTAGTTTCTGGATCCACATCAATAACATCTGTCCAAAGTATAAGATCTCTACCAGTAACAGAAACCCTTAAAGATTCGAGTGAAAGTTTAGACGATACTTTAAGTCCATTAAATGTATATCCCAAAGTAACGTTACGCAGTTTGGTCCAAGTTGCATCTTCAATAATAAGGTCGTTAAGTTTGTTAAAGCCTAATCCAGCTCCAATACCACGATAATATTTTTCATCAAGAAGAACATTTCCAGCACCAAAATCTTCTATATTACCACGAACAGTTGTTCCTGCTGTAAAAACAGTGCCAGCTATATTTGTTAAATCTTCGGTAAGTGTTATTTCTTTCGCTACATTAACATGATTTCCAAAACCATAAAGTACAAGATTGGTTCTATTGATGTATTCCCCACCTTGTGAGTGCTCAAACAGAAAACTAAAATCGAGCCCTTTCCAATTTAGATCCATACCTAGACCACCACGCCAATCTGGATTAGGGTCTCCAAGTACTCTCCTATTGAGATCTAATTGCGGAAAACCTCTGGCATCCAGTGCTATACTGCCGTCATCATTGCGTAGTGATCCCGGCAACCAAAAAGAACTCATTGGATAACCTTTAACCGCTTTGGAAGTCCCTCCAATATCAACAGTTTCCGCCCCGGCAATATCAACTACCAAATTTTTGTTATTGTTAAAATTGGCATTTAATGAAACTTTAAAATCTTCGATATCTACAATTATACCGTTAAGGTCTAATTCAAAACCTTTATTTTCTATTACAGCTGCATTGGTATATTTGGTAGTATATCCCGAACTTGGATTCGTGTTTACCGCAAAAAGGATGTCCTTTGTTTCATTTTCATAATAGGTTAACCCCAAACTTAACCTGTTTTTAAAAAACCTTAAATCTGTTCCAACTTCCCATTCAGTTTTTATTTCAGGTTTCAAATTAGAATTTCCTTTTTCAGAGTCAACTAAATAACTGCCTCCAAAAGTTGCAAAACCGGTAGTTGCCAAGGTATTGAATTTATAAGGAGCAGGCTGTATTCCCACTTTTCCCCATGCAACCCGTAATTTCCCAAAGCTTAAGGTTTCTGATTCAATTATATCGCTAAATTGCCAGGCCACATCTGCCGATGGATAAAAGTAACTTCCTTTTATAGTGGATGCGGCCTCTAATGCTCCTGAAACATTAACGAACAGTTGATCGAATAAATTGAACCCTAAAATACCATATCCCCGATTGGAACGTATATTTGTTTCGGATCTACCCCAAGATGAGGCTGAATTATTTGGGTTAAGGGCAGGAGTAGGAAGGCTCGCATCTACAGCAAAAGGGCTAATGGTATTGCTGTTAAAAAATCGTAGTCTGTCATTGTAGTTTACCCCTAAAGTTGCTGTTAGATCTACATTTTCGGTAATATTTTGCGTTGCTATCGCTATACCGTCAAAGTTAATCTCTCTATTATTAATATCAGTTTTATTCCACGAGCTTGAATTTGTAACTGCTGAACCCACTGGAAAAAAGGAGCTTCTGGAATCTGTATAATAATCCAAACCACCTCTTAAAATGATTTTTAACCAATTTAATGGATCCATTGTTAACTCTGGAGATATTATAAATCGATTCACCTCTGTAGGTGCTTTTTGCTCATTTATGGTCCATAAAGGGTTATTATATATCGGCGCCAGTGTTTCCCCTAGATGTCTGCGGTAAGTACGCTGTCTGTTGGGAGAAACAGTGCCGTTACTTGCTACATAGGTTCCTATATAATCAGTAATATCAAAATCTGGAGATGTTCTCAATAGCCCTAACAAAACACCATTTGTAGTTTCCCCGGCTTGCACTATTTGGTTAGCGGCTGTATTTGTATAAGCTATTTTATTGCTCCAACTCAACCAGTCGGCAAGTTTTATTTGAGAATTTAACCGTAAGTTATGTCTTTTGTAATCGGAATTTCTGATGATCCCTTCTTGATTAAGGTTTTCATAACTAAAGAAATATGAAGCCTTCTCGCCACCGCCACTTACTGAAATATTATGTTGGGCAAAGGTACCGTTTTGGAAAACCTGATCGAAATTACTTTCAACAAAAGTTTCTTGGGAATTTTTTTGGGTTACGGGATAATAGATATTCCCTGTGGTGTTTGAAATAAAGTATTGCCCTGATTCATTGACTACATCGGCTCCACCTAAACGATCAGAAATCTTGTCTCCCCATGATTCAGCAACAGCAATATTTCTGACACCATTTTGTCCTTGGCCATACTGATCTTGTAATCGCGTTCTTACGCTAATCTCGTCAGTTGAATGTGTAAAGGAATATTGCACTGTAGGTTTCTTCCCTAAACTTCCGTTATTGGTAGTAATAACAATAACGCCATTCGCAGCTCGTGAACCCCATAGTGCCGCCGCTGAAGCGCCTTTTAAAACCTGAACGGTTTTAATGTCTTTGGCGTTGATATCATCCAATCTGGATTGCCGACTTAGTGTAACATCTCCATCATTATCATTACTGACAGGAACACCATCCAAGATAATTAAAGGCTGGCTTGCGCCTTGTATGGTATTGGCACCTCTAATTTGGATTGAGGAACCCGACCCAGGATCTCCATTAGATTTACCGATTCGTACACCAGAAGCTTTACCTGACAAGGAATTAATAATTCCTGTTTCACCTGACTTAGTAACAGCTTCACTTTTAACAATAGAGCTGGTTGACCCAGATTCGTCAACAAATAACTTTGTCCCAATGGCTGTAACAATTACTTCTTTTAGCTCAGCAACATCCTCCAGCAAAACAATATTTATTTTTACCTTATTACTTGTTGCGACCTCTTGCGTAACATACCCTAAATAAGAAAAAACCAGCACATCATTACTGCCAGCGACAATGGAATAATTTCCCTCAAAATCACTAGTAACACCTTTATTTGTTCCCTTAATAACGACATTAACTCCTGGTAAAGGCATCCCGTTTTTGTCTGTAATATGCCCGACAATTTGTTGTTGTAGCAGTGAACTTGGATTCTCAAGTATTTTTTCTAAAATAATAGTTTTATTATCAGACACGCTAAATTTAAAATCTCCATAAGCAAGGCTTTTCTCAAGCAACTTATCGGCTTTGATTGTCCCTCTATTAAGATAAATTTTAGGAGCATTTTTAAACAAACCTTCTTGATAGATAAATGTGTAATCGGTTTGGTATTTAATTAAATCAAAAACTTCATCTATTGTAAGCGTTTTATCTTTCTCTATTACAATTTTCGCGTTTTGCGACAAAATATTATTTGGCGTAAAAGCAAAAATTGTTGAACAGAATAAGAAAATAAAGGTTCTCATGATATTTACTAAGAGTTTTTTTCTATTGCTGAAAAAAATTTTATTTAATTTAATTTTCATAAATTTGCATATTAGTTGATTGATTAAACAAATTAATTAATTAATACTCAAAAAAGGGAGGGATAGTGGTACTTTGATCGGTGTAAACTTCGTTCCCTTTTATTTTTATTTTAAAATTATTGTATTGTTTTTTATTTCATAGGCATTAATAGATTTAGTGGTTTTTAAAGTTAATAGAATATCCTCTATATTTTGGTTTTTACTTAATACTCCAACAAATTTAACTTCTTCAAGATCTTTATTAGAAAAAATAACTTCAGTGTCATACCATCGGGACAACACTTTCATAATATCTTTTAATGACCTGTTTTTAAAGCTAAAAATTCCGTCTTTCCATGAGATTTCATTATAAACATCAACAAAAACAACTGCTAAATTTTTATCGCCAATATTTACAATGGATTGTTGATTTGGGTATAATTTCGCCTTATTAGAGCCAAAATCCACAACCACTTTTCCTTCGACCAGTGTTGTGTAAATACTATTTTCGTCGGAATATGCCTTAATATTAAATTCTGTTCCCAATACTTCAACTTCTTGTGTTTTTGTCAGGACTTTAAATTTTGAACCCTTGTGATGGGTACTGGAAGCAACATCAAAATAGGCTTCACCATAAATTAACTCTACCTGGCGTGTTTCGCCTTCAATAAATTCCACAGGATATTTAATTCTAGTTTCAGAATTTAACCAAACTTTAGTGCTGTCAGATAATTGCACATAAAACTGACCCCCTCTCGGGATGGTTAAATAATTATATGTGACAGCTGGTTTTGAAGTGCTGTTGGATTTAGACTTGCTGTGATATACCAGTTCTGCTCCGTTGCCATTCACGTTTTTGGTTTGGTAGTTTTGTCCTTTTTCCAGAGTAATGTCGGAGCCGTCCTGCAACGTTAAGATTGCCTTATTGGTGCCTATCTGGATTGTTTTGTTTACATTGTTTGTAATGATGGGCTCTACATTTGGCGCACCCCCACCTTTATTTAAAAAAATAGTTAAAGATACCATTAATAGAATGGATGCGGCCGAGATAAATATTATAACCTTTTTCCTTTTTCTTTTAAAGGAAACTCTTTTCTCTTGTTTTATTTGATGCATTATTTTTTGCTCGGCCTTTTCTAAATCATAAGTTTTTAGATGCTCTTCTATAGCTACATTAACTTTTATATACTCTGAAAAAACAGATTTATTCTCAGGATTTTCAATCCACGTTTCTAAATACTCTAATTCTTCCTTTGAAATATCAAAAGTATCATTAGAAAGAAATTTGACAATTAAGGGTTCTATGTTCACTTTTAGGTGTTTTTTTTGTGCTTTAATATTCCTAATACAAAAGTCAACCTCCTTTACCCCTAAATAACTCAAATAAAATTTACAATTAATTTACAATTAAATAATTAAAATAAAAGTTATATGTTTACAAAATTAATCCAATCTTCATCCTTGAAAAAAGCATTTTCTACACATTATGAATTCATTAAGCATCTTAAAAAAGGTGATGAGGTAGCTTATGCCCATCTTATAAAAACTTACTATAAACCATTGTGTGAATATGCTTTTGGGCTTTCCAGAGATACTTTTAAAGCAGAGGACATTGTCCAGAATGTACTTATCAGAATCTGGGAACAACGCAACAAAATAAAACCTGATTTATCTATTAAAAGTTATCTTTATAAAGCAGTTTATCATGAATTTATAAATCTATACCGAAAAGAAATTTCCATCAGTAAGATGGAAAAAAAGTATTTTGAGAGCATAAATCTCCTATATGAAGGGGAAGTGGAAGATGAAGAGTTATCTCGTTTAATGTCTTTTGTACAACATGAAATAGAACAATTGCCTCCTAAATGTAAAGAAACCTTTTTATTAAGCAAGAGGGAAGGGCTCAATTATGTTGAAATAGCTGAGTATCTTAATGTATCTGTCAAAACGGTAGAAAGTCAAATGAATATAGCGTTTTCTATGATTCGCAGAAAATTGGGGGATAAGATGCGCACTATTTTATTTCTGTTTTTCCCGAACATTTAAACATTATCCAATTAAAAAAATAAATTTTAATTTTATGCTGGATGTTTTTAAAATAATCATTCAGAATTTCCCAGACACGTTCTTTAAATCGTTTTGCCATGTCTTTTACTTTAATGGCAAATTGATAGGTAAAGACATGTTTTTTTCTTTCAGGCCTCTTTTTCCTTAAACCTCATCAAAAGGTTACCAATATCCTCACTTATTTTCGATTCAACAACTCTTGCAAATATTTGAGTTGTAGATAGTTTTGTGTGTCCTAAAAGTTTAGAAACCGTTTCTATTGGTACACCATTGGAAAGCATTACTGTAGTTGCAAAAGTATGTCTGGCAACATGAAACGTAATATGTTTGTGTATTCCGCAAGCCTCAACAATTTCTTTTAAATAACTATTTGTTTTCTGATTTGAACAAATAGGCAGTAATCTTTTTGAACTTATAGTTTCTGTGTTAGCTGTATACTTATCAATTATTTGCTGTGCTTTTGGCAAGATTGGCACTTTAACCGTTTCATTTGTTTTTTCTCGTTTGGTGAATATCCAGTGGTTGTTATCTATTCCTTTGCTGATTTGATTTACAGTAAGTTCTTTTAAATCAATATAAGACAAGCCTGTATAACAAGAAAACAAAAAACAGTCTTTAATTTTTTCTAAGCGTTCCTGATTAAAATAGGTATTCTCAATTAATTGTAATTCTCTTTCTGACAGATAATGTCGATCATATTTATCAAATTTTAATTGAACTTGATTAAAAGGGTTCTTAGCTATCCATTCCAATTTTACTGCGAGGTTAATCATCTTCTTAAAGCGTTCCAAATGCTTCATCACGCCATTATTAGCCAAAACATATTGCTTCTTTGAATTTTTGCACTTTCTCAAGTATTGCTCAAAATCACAAATAAACCGATAGTTCAATTGTTTTAAGTAAATGTCACTTTCTGTTAACTTTTGATCTAAAAACTTATGCAAATACTTTTCAGTGGTATAATAGTTCTTCATGGTGCCAAACTTCAATACCGTAATCATAGTGGAGTTATGGTAAGCAATCAGTTCTTTCAAGGTTTTATGCGTGTCATCTTCCCCTAGATAACGAGCTTTGATTGCATTGGCGGAAACAATTTTATCTTCTTCCAATAATTGTTTATGGCAGTCCAATAATTGACTATAAACCTGGTCCAAATAAGTGTTTAATAGTCTAATTTTATTAGTGGTTCCACGTCCTCTATTTTTTGAAGAATCCCATTCTTTAAATAAAATGGTCCTTTTAAGGCTAATTTCTGAACGTTGTCCATTAACTGTAATACGAACATAGATTGATAGTTGGCTCGTAGTGCCTCTTGATTTTCTTGTGAAGATAATAAGTGAAAAGGTGCTGTTTGTCTGCATTTTATAAATTTTTAGTTTAACAAATTTTTGTAAAGACAAAAGCCTATTTGTTCTTAAAAGTTCTTTAAAATTACGACAATTTTTGTGAGATAGTGTACACCTAATTGCACACCTTTTAGTTGATTTTAAATGAAATCAATTGATATCATAAAAAACAAAAAACACTGATAATCATACGATTAACAGTGTTTTGATATAACCTAAAACTAGGTTGGTCGGGGTGGCAGGATTCGAACCTGCGACCTCCTGCTCCCAAAGCAGGCGCGATAACCGGGCTACGCTACACCCCGCGTAAATTTTTACCCAAACTTTCTGAGCTCAGTTTTGACGTGCTTGACACTGTGCTACAACCCTAAAAATAAAAAAGCGGAGAGACAGGGACTCGAACCCTGGCGACAGTTACCCGTCGACAGATTAGCAATCTGCTCCGTTACCACTCCGGCACCTCTCCTAATATTTGCTTTATGCAACTTATTTTTGCGAGTGCAAATGTAGCATTACAAATGCATTCACACAACATTTATTTGACTTTTTTAATGAAAATAGGCACTTATTTATTCAGGATATTCAATTCGCAAATGATAAATATTCTTTAACTTCTTCTTTAACACCTTTTTAATGGTTTGCAACTCTTTAAAAGTAATATCGGCATTCATAAATTGGCCGTCATCCATTTGCTTGTTTACAATTTTTTCAACCAATTCATCAAACGACTTGGCTGTAGGTTCTTTGATGCTTTTAGAAGATGCTTCCACGGCATCACACATCATCAATATGGCCGTTTCTTTAGAAAATGGTATTGGCCCAGGGTAATGAAAATGGCTTTCGGCAAAAACGTTCCCGCTCAATTCTTCTTCTTTCTTGAAAAAATAATAAACCAAGGTAGTTCCGTGGTGTGTTCTTATAAAATCAATAATTCTGTCGGGGATATGATTCTTTTTCGCCATTTCCACACCATTAATAATATGGTCTATAATAATTTTAGCGCTGTCGGTTGGCGTAAGTTCATTATGGGGATTCACATTGGTAACCTGATTTTCCGTAAAATACATAGGATTTTCTATTTTACCGATATCATGATACAATGCCCCGGTTCTTACCAACATGGAATTTGCGTGAATTTCATTGGCACAGGCTTCAGCCAAATTGGCAACTTGTAATGAGTGCTGGAATGTTCCCGGTGCTTTTTCGGCCAATTCACGCAATAATTTTGAATTTGTATTCGACAATTCTTTTAAAGATTCATCCGAAACCAAACCAAAAAGCTTTTCGAATATATAAATTAACGGCAAAACAAATAGCGTTGCCGCGCCGTTCATAGCAAAATAAGTCAGTTTTTCAAAATTTAAATGTTGGGCATTCCCTTCCTGAATAACAGAAAAAGCAAAATAGGCCACAAAATAAACAAATGTAATTTGCAACACAGAAAGAAATAAGTTTGCTCTTTTATACAACTCTGAAATCGTTAAAATAGTCACTATTCCCGCAATTATTTGCAAGAAAACAAATTCGAAACTGTTAGGCACTATAAAACCTAGCAACAATACGGTTAATGTATGCGCAAATAAACCCAACCTAGAATCGAAAAAAGCTTTTAATACCAGCGGCAATATGACTATGGGCGCCACATAAATAAACTTGGCATCATATTTAACAATAAGCGTAATTAACAAGATAACCAGTACCATATTAAAAAATATGAACGTTACTTTATTGTTATTGTCAAAAATGTCCAGTCGGTATTTTCTTAAAAAAAGCAACAGCATTAAAAATGACAATGCCACCAATAATGAATATCCCAAAACAATCCAATTGGAATTGGATTTGCTCCAAACCTGTGAATCAAATTCATTTTTAAGTGAATTTAGTTTAACCAACTTTTCACCTTCAACAATATCTCCTTTAAAAATAATCCGTTCTTTTTCAGCAACCAACCCTTTTGTATAGGAAATATGGCTTAAATTTTCATCATATGCTTTTTGCGTAAAATTTTCATCAAAGGTTACATTGTGTTTTAATTCGTTTGAAATAATTGTTAAAATCGCCTTCTCTTCTCTTGATAAAGCCTGCTTTCCAAATTTGCTCTTAAGGAAGTCCGAAATTTGAGTTGATATAAAAAGTTTGGTTGGCTGAATGTCCTGAATGGCATTTCCCTTTCTTAAAGTTATTTCAACTTTATCAACTTTTTGCTCACTGAGCGGATCCAAATAGCCGTATTCGTATATTTCGTTTAAAATTTCGTCCGCTTTTTGTAATAGCCTGTTTTTGTTTTGCTTGGATAAATTGGTTGTGGCCAAATATTCCAAAATCTTTTCAGAAGTGTTTTTCCTGACAGCTAAAACAATTTCTTCATTGTACTCAAAAAATTGTTTTGAAGTTTCCTTAATTTGCAGTTTTTCCGCTTCAATTTCCTGATTGGATTTTTTAATGGAGAAATCAAATGGCGAGTAATAATTTTCATATTGCCAAGGTTTCCCTTTCTGAAATTCATACTTAAATTGTCCTCCTTTTGGGAATAAGTAAACAACTAAAACTATAGTGATAATGTATAAGAATAGTTTATAGATTAAGGAGTGATTTACAAGTAATTTATTTATTATTTTTTTCACTAAATCTTTATTTGCGCTCCAAAAATAACAATTATTATGTTACGCGCATTTTTAGCCGACATTATTTTTAATTCATCAGGTTAATAAAAATCCACTATTTTTTAAGTGAATACAAAATCAAATGGAATAAACCCTCCTCGAAAAACTAAAAAATTGTATAAAATTGCTTAATTTCGCAATTGAATTTTTGATTAAACACAAAATGAAATGAGCATAATGGAATTGCAGTTCATGCACTGTTGAAATTATGCGAATTCGTTTTCACCAATAATAAATAAATAAATAATAGCTACAAATGAAAGAAGTTGTCATTGTATCCGTTGCCAGAACGCCAATAGGAAGCCTATTAGGCAGTTTGTCTGATATCCCAGCCCCAAAATTAGGGGAAGTTGCTATTAGAGGCGCTTTAAATAAAATAAAATTAGACCCAAAACTTGTTGATGAAGTTTTTATGGGAAATGTAGTTTCTGCCGGATTGGGCCAAGCGCCAGCAAGGCAAGCGGCACTTTTTGCCGGCATTCCAAATACCGTTCCTTGCACCACAGTCAATAAAGTTTGTGCTTCAGGAATGAAAGCGATTATGCTTGCCGCACAAGCAATTAAAACTGGCGATGCTGAAATTATTGTTGCTGGCGGTATGGAAAATATGAGTAAAATTCCGCATTATCTTGAAGGAAGAAAAGCCACCAAACTGGGCAATATTACTGTTGCCGATGGATTGTTGGTTGATGGTTTGATAAATGTGTATGATCAAAAACATATGGGAACTTGTGGTGACTTATGCGCTGATGAATTTAAATTCACAAGAGAAGATCAAGATAATTTTGCCATAGCATCCTATAAAAAATCTGCAGATGCCTGGGCAAAAGGGAAATTTTCAAATGAAGTTGTTCCGGTTGAAATTCCGCAAAGAAAAGGTGATCCTATCATTTTTGCTGAAGATGAAGAGTACAAAAATGTTGATTTGGCAAAAATCCCAACCTTACGCCCTGTTTTTAGCAAAGACGGAACCGTAACTGCCGCAAATGCATCTACATTAAATGATGGCGCTGCAGCTTTGGTAATTATGAGCGCAGACAAAGCCAAAGAATTAAATCTTAAACCAATCGCCAAAATAATTGGTTATGCAGATGCCGCACATGAACCTGAATGGTTTACCACCGCTCCGGCAAAGGCAATTCCTAAAGCATTGGCTAAAGCCGGTTTAAAAATAGAGGATATTGATTATTTTGAATTTAATGAGGCTTTCTCAGTAGTTGGATTGGCCAATATTAAACTTTTAGGCATTGATGCTTCAAAAGTGAATGTGAATGGCGGCGCTGTTTCTTTAGGACATCCGCTTGGCATGTCTGGCGCAAGAATTGTAATTACATTGGCTTCAGTATTGAAACAAAATAAAGCAAAATATGGTGCAGCGGCAATATGTAATGGCGGCGGCGGTGCAAGTGCTATTATAATTGAACGCCTGTAAATTTATTTTATGTCATACGGAATTTGTAATTTAAGTATTGTTCCTGTTAGAATTGAGCCAAGCGATAAAAGTGAAATGGTTTCCCAACTTCTGTTTGGAGAACATTTTAAAGTGCTTGAAATTCAAAAAAAATGGAGTAAAATACGAATAGCATATGACAATTATGAAGGCTGGATTGACACCAACCAATTCCTTTTTCTTTCAGAAGAAAATTATCTGGAAATGGATGTGTCAAACAGTGCCTTGGCGGGTGAATTAATAGATTTTGTTACCGATGAAAATGAGTCATTTTCAACCATCACAATTGGTGCATCTCTTCCCTTTTATAAGGATAAAAATTTAAAATTGGGACCTGTAAATTACCGTTATGAAGGACAGGTTTTTACCGGGAAACAACCCAAAGAAATGCTGATTGAAATGGCCGCTAAATTTTTAAATGCACCCTATTTATGGGGTGGGAAAACGTCTTTTGGGATAGATTGTTCCGGTTTTACGCAAATGGTGTACAAACTTTGCGGCTATAAATTATTGCGTGATGCTGGCCAACAGGCAACTCAAGGTGAAGTTTTAAGTTTTATTGAAGAAAGTGAACCTGGGGATTTGGCTTTTTTTGACAATGAAGAAGGGGTGATCGTCCACGTTGGTATCATCATGAACGACAATTATATTATTCACGCACACGGTAAAATTAGAATTGACAGAATTGACCACAGCGGTATTTTTAATGTGGATACGCAAAGGCACACGCATAAATTAAGAGTCATTAAAAAGATTATATAAAAAAGCCCACGAAATCGTGGGCTTTTTCTTTTTAAAATATCGTCAAAAATTATTGTTTTACTTTTTCGTAAACAACTCTAATTTTCTCAAGTTTATCAGTCATTTCTAAATTTTCATACAATCCCATGAGCGTTTGAATAACGTTAATGCTGTTAGGATTCAACTCATACGCTTTTTCATAATAAGGCAATGCTTTTCTGTAAATATCAAATTGTTGCACCTGAAGTTTGTCATATTTTTTGAAATCAGCCAAACTTTTATTCATCTCTTCAATAATAGGAGCGGCTTTTTCAATAATTGCAGCACCAATATTATTGTAAGCATCTGCATAATCAGGTTTTAATTCAATGGCTTTTTCAAAATTTTTGATGGCTTCATCAATATTTTTTTGGTCCATATTCATGACACCAACATTATAATACAAGGTTGGTTCCGTAGGATTTAATCGAATAGCCTCTTCTAAACGTTCTTTAAATTTAGCATTGTCGCCAGCTTTATAGTAAATATTTGCTTCGTCAATTAACAAAGAATAACTGCTTGGAAATTCTGTTCTTCCTTTTGATATGATCTCTAAAGCTTTTTCATTATTTCCTTTATCAGAATAATTTTGTGCTAAATTTTTGAAAATCATTTCACGTCTTGATTCTTTTTTCTCTTCTCTTGGATTTTGAGCCAATCCTAATTTAACCTGTAAATCCATAGCTTTTTTATCACCGTAAACAACATCTTCTCCAGATGCTTTGTCTGTTGCAATAAAAACTGTTGTGATTCCTGTGTATTTTAAATCCAAAAGTTGCTCATATAATTTAATAGAGGTGTCATAATCCTTAGCAAAATAGTAAACTAAGGCTGCATTGTCTAAATAAGAAGTATCTCTTAGGCTTAATGCATACACTTGTTGAAATTCTTTAGCCGCTTTAAGATAATCGGTATTTTCTTTAGTTTCTATCGCTTTATTGTAATCATTAGAAGCACTTTCCGCAACAGAAACAATCATTTTATTAAGCAATTGGCCAATCTCAGCAGAATATTTAGGCTTATTGGTTTCATTTTCATAACTAATTAACTGATTAAATGCAGCACCAACTTTATCAATATCTGCCTGAGGCGCTCCATTTTGATACAATGTCAAACCCTTTAAATAATAAAATTTAGCTTTTGTTTTTTGATCTGCATTTGCTATTAAACCTTCAGCCTGATTAATTGCTGTTATTGCTGTAGCAAAATCATTTGATTTAACCGCTTTTTCAGCAGTTTTCAGTTCATCGTTTTGTGCGAATACTGTCATACTAATAAAAAAAGCTGACAGAATTATTAATTGTTTTCTCATTTTTTTCTGATTTATTATTACTGTTTTATTCTTGATTTAAATTATCTTCTTCGTTGTTTTCAATTTCCGTGCCATTTTCATCTTCGATGGTATTTTCGATGTCGTTCTCATCAACAAGATCAACAACATCTTCTTCATGCATCACTTTCGCAACTGCTGCAATGGAGTCATTGTCTTTAATATTGATAAGTTTAACTCCTTGAGTGGCCCTTCCCATAACTCTTAAGTCGCCCACAGCCAATCTGATGGTAATTCCGGATTTGTTGATAATCATTAAATCATCATCATCCATTACATTTTTAATGGCCACCAAACTACCAGTTTTATCGGTAATATTAATGGTTTTAACACCTTTACCGCCTCTGTTGGTTATTCTGTAGTCCTCTAGTTTTGAGCGTTTTCCATAACCGTTTTCTGAAACTACCAATATGTCGCTGTTTAGATCGTCAACAGCAATCATGCCTATCACTTCATCATGTTTATTGGCCAAAGTAATTCCTCTCACACCAGATGCATTTCTTCCCATAGGGCGTGTTTTACCTTCTTCAAAACGAATGGCTTTACCCGATTTTAATCCTAACATAACCTGGCTTTCACCATTGGTCAGTTTGGCTTCCATAAGTTCATCGCCGTCTTTAATGGTGATTGCATTGATTCCATTTGCCCGAGGTCGGGAATATTGCTCTAACGAAGTTTTTTTAACCTGACCCATTTTAGTGGCCATAATCACATAATGGCTGTTTACGTAAGACTCATTTTTCAAATCTTCCGTAACCAAAAATGCTTTTACTTTATCGTCCTGTTCAATATTTATGATGTTTTGAATAGCCCTTCCTTTTGAAGTTTTTCCTCCTTCAGGTATTTCATAAACACGCATCCAAAATACTTTTCCTTTTTGGGTGAAGAAGAGCATATATTGGTGATTGGTGCCCACAAATAAATGTTCCAAGAAATCTTCAGTTCTTGTGGCCACCCCTTTTTGTCCGCGTCCTCCTCTGTTTTGAACTTTATATTCATCCAAATTGGTGCGTTTAACATAGCCCGCATGGGAAATTGTTACCACAACATTTGAATTAGGGATCATATCTTCAATAGATAAATCACCGCCCGCATATTCTATTACCGATCTGCGTTCATCCCCATATTTGTCTCTAATGGCTATTAGCTCATTTTTAATAATTTCAAAACGTCTTTCTTCATTCGCCAAAATATCTTTTAAATCGATAATTAATTTAATAATATCATCATACTCAGCACGAAGTTTATCTTGTTCCAGACCGGTTAATTGTCTTAAACGCATTTCAACAATAGCGCGTGCCTGAATTTCAGACAACTCAAAACGAACCATCAAACTTTCTCTTGCCACATCAGCATTTGAGGAAGCCCTGATTATTTTAATAACCTCATCTATATTGTCGCTTGCAATAATTAAACCTTCTAAAATATGGGCTCTCGCTTCTGCTTTTTTAAGTTCAAATTCTGTTCTTCGCACAACAACTTCATGTCTGTGTTCAACAAAATAATGAATTAATTGTTTTAGGTTTAATTGTTCCGGACGCCCTTTTACCAAGGCAATGTTATTTACGCTGAATGATGTTTGAAGCGCAGTATATTTGAATAAATTATTTAAAACAATGTTTGGTATGGCATCACGTTTTAAAACGTAAACAATACGCATTCCGTTTCTGTCAGATTCATCACGAATATTCGCAATTCCTTCCAGCTTTTTATCATTGACCAATTCGGCAGTTTTCTTGATCATTTCTGCCTTATTCACCTGATATGGAATTTCAGAAACAATAATGCTTTCACGACCATGAACTTCTTCAATAATCGCTTTTGCGCGCATCACGATTCTTCCTCTTCCTGTCTCAAAAGCTTCTTTTACGCCTTCATAGCCGTAAATGATACCACCTGTTGGAAAATCGGGCGCTTTAATATACTTCATCAACTCAGAAATTTCAATATCTCTGTTTTCAATATAAGCCAAAGTTCCGTTTATAACTTCCGTTAAATTATGGGGAGCCATATTTGTTGCCATCCCAACGGCGATACCTGAAGCGCCATTCACCAATAAAGTAGGGATTCTTGTGGGTAAAACTGTTGGTTCTTCTAAAGTATCATCAAAGTTAAGTCGGTGATCTACCGTATCTTTTTCAATATCCGCAAGCATTTCTTCCGAAATTTTTTGCATACGAACCTCGGTATACCTCATTGCCGCAGGACTGTCGCCATCTACGGAACCAAAGTTTCCCTGTCCGTCAACCATCATATACCGCATGCTCCATTCTTGGGCCATACGAACCATGGCATCATAAACTGAAGTATCTCCATGAGGGTGATACTTACCCAAAACCTCTCCAACTATTCTTGCTGATTTCTTATAAGACCCTGTTGCTTTAATTCCTAATTCATGCATACCAAACAGCACCCTTCTGTGTACGGGTTTTAACCCATCTCGCACATCAGGCAATGCTCTTGAAACTATTACTGACATTGAATAATCAATGTAAGCAGATTTCATTTCATCTTCAATATTAATTGGTATAATTTTTTCTCCGTCTGCCATAAATTTTTATTTAATTTTGTGTCAATTTTTAACAAAGCAATATACGATTTTTCACTTTTTTACAACCTTTTTGTCACGTTGTTTTTGTACTTTTTATCAACAATGAATAGTTTGCTCAAACCCGCATTAACACACTGATTTTCAGCAATTTTTGACTATTAAAAAATACCTGTAAAATAAATTATGAAAAAGTGGTTCACTTTTTGTGTTTAAAAAAGAAAAAAATCAGTTAAATTTACAATATAAACATAAAATAATGGACGATAATTTTTCACCAAAAGTAAAAGATGTAATTGCCTACAGTAAAGAAGAAGCTTTACGTTTAGGCCATGATTTTATTGGTACTGAGCACCTCATTTTGGGATTGTTGCGAAAAGGAGAAGGAAAAGCTATAGAAATTTTAAATTCCTTAGAAATAAATCTTGATCATTTACGTAAAAAAATTGAAGGTTTAAATCCTATTAATGCTTTAAAAGAGACCGACGAAAAGAAAAGTTTACATCTGACAAAACAAGCCGAAAAAGCGTTAAAAACGACTTTTTTAGAAGCCAAATTATATCAAAGCGATTCTGTAAATACCGCACATTTGCTGTTATGTATTTTACGCAATGAAAACGACCCGACCACAAAGTTATTGCAGCATTTTGATGTAAGTTATGACGATGTTAAAACCGTTTTCAAACAATTATTCTTCGATGAAGAAATAGATTTGCCAAAAGCCCAAGATTCTAATGATGACGATTTTGAAGGCTCCAAATCAAATCCTTTTGAACAGGCAAGAGGCGAAAAAACACCGCTAAAAAAAACCAAAACACCTGTATTGGATAATTTTGGACGGGATTTAACACGTTTGGCCGAAGAAGGAAATCTAGATCCGGTGGTTGGCCGTCAAAAGGAAATTGAAAGGGTTTCACAAATTTTAAGCCGAAGAAAAAAGAACAATCCAATTTTAATTGGTGAACCGGGCGTTGGTAAATCTGCCATTGCCGAAGGTTTGGCCTTGCGCATTATTCAACGTAAAGTTTCCAGAATTTTATTCAACAAACGCGTTGTTTCATTGGATTTGGCAAGTTTGGTTGCGGGCACAAAATACCGCGGACAGTTTGAAGAACGCATGAAAGCTTTGGTGAATGAATTGGAAAAAAATGATGACATCATTTTATTTATCGATGAAATTCACACCATTGTTGGCGCAGGTGGCGCCACTGGTTCTTTAGATGCTTCCAATATGTTAAAACCCGCTTTGGCGCGTGGTGAAATTCAATGTATCGGAGCTACGACTTTAGATGAATTTAGAACAAATATTGAAAAAGACGGTGCCTTGGAACGTCGTTTTCAAAAGGTCATGGTTGAACCGACTTCTGTTGAAGAAACCATTCAAATTTTACAAAACATAAAAGACAAATACGAAGATCATCACAATGTTGTTTATACCGATGACGCCATTAAAGCTTGCGTAACGCTAACAAACAGGTATATGACAGATCGCTTTTTGCCGGACAAAGCAATTGACGCTTTAGACGAGTCAGGTTCCAGAATTCATATTACAAATATTGTTGTTCCGAAAGAAATTTTACAATTGGAAGAGCAGTTGGAAAAAGTAAGGGAAGACAAAACCGCTTCCGTAAACAGTCAAAAATATGAAGAAGCCGCTCGCTTGCGCGATGATGAAAAACGCATTGAAAGCCTGTTACAAGCGGAACAAAAAAAATGGGACGAAACTTCAAAATTAAATCGTGAAATTGTAACGGAAGACAATGTTGCCGAAGTAGTTTCAATGATGACGGGCATTCCCGTAAACAGAGTTGCTGAAGCCGAGAGTAAACGCTTGAATGATTTGCCAATCCTTATCAAAGGAAAGGTTATTGGTCAAGACGAAGCCGTAAGTAAAGTTGTGAAGGCCATTCAACGTAACCGTGTTGGACTTAAAGATCCAAACAAACCAATTGGGTCATTCATATTTTTAGGACAAACTGGAGTAGGTAAAACACAACTTGCAAAAGTTTTGGCAATGGAATTATTTGACAGTGAAGAGGCTTTGGTGAGAATAGACATGAGCGAATATATGGAGAAATTTGCCGTTTCCCGATTAATTGGTGCGCCTCCAGGGTATGTGGGTTATGAAGAGGGCGGTCAATTGACCGAAAAAATCAGACGCAAACCTTATGCTGTGGTACTTTTTGATGAAATTGAAAAAGCGCATCCGGATGTTTTTAATATGTTATTGCAAATATTGGATGAAGGACATATTACCGATAGTTTGGGAAGAAGAATCGATTTTAGAAATACCATACTCATTATGACTTCCAATATTGGTTCACGCCAATTGAAAGATTTTGGTGCCGGTGTTGGATTTGGAACAGCTTCCAAAACATCCCAAGCCGATTCAAATGCAAAAAGCGTTATTGAAAGCGCCTTAAAAAAATCATTTGCTCCTGAGTTTTTAAACCGAATTGATGATGTGGTGATATTCAATCCTTTAGAAATAGAAGATATTCACTTAATTATTGACATTGAATTAAGCAAATTATCTAAACGTATTGACGATTTAGGCTATAAATTGGTATTGACCAAAAAAGCAAAAGATTATATTGCTGAAAAAGGTTTTGACAAACAATATGGCGCCAGACCATTAAAACGTGCCATTCAAAAATACGTTGAAGATGCCTTGGCTGAAGAAATTGTCACTTCAAAACTAAAAGAAGGCGATTCAATTTTTATGGATTTGGATAAAGACAAAAACGAGCTTACCATAAAAATAACCAAAGGAAAAGACAAGGTTGAGTAAAACCAAACCCTTTTTAGATTTAAATATTTAACCAGACAATAGCCGCACATTTGCGGCTATTGTTTAATATCAAATTGAAATTATTTTATTAAAACAATTCCATAAATTCCTAAAAAATGAATTTAAAAACAATTTTTACGATAGCCTTAACACTCTTGATTTTCAATTTTTCATCAGCACAAGAAAAACCAAAAAATGCAGATGAAATTTTAAGTATTGCTTTTGAACAAGCCAAAAAAGAAAATAAAAATGTGATGGTGATGTTTCACGCATCTTGGTGTGGCTGGTGTAAAAAAATGGATGCATCAATGAACGATGCCTTAACAAAAGAATTGTTCGACAAAAACTATGTGATTGCCCATTTAGTCGTTTTAGAACCTGCCATCAAAAAACATTTAGAAAATGAAGGCGCAGAAGCATTGTTAAATAAATATGGCGGAGAAAAACAAGGAATCCCTTATTTGCTGATTTTTGATGGCGACAAAAATTTATTGGCCGATTCAAAAATGGTGAAAAATAATTTTGTTTTAAAAGGACAAGGCAACAATATGGGTTGTCCCGGCACCGATGCGGAAGTGGCTGCCTTTAGTTACAAATTAAAAGAAACTTCAAATTTAAATGCTGATGAGCTGGCGATTATTTCCGAACGATTCAAATTAAACAATCCAAATTAATTAATACCAAACAATCCCCTTAAAAAACCCAGTCCGTAGCCCGTAAATTGTATCAAGGTTGTTACAATGCTTAAAGCGGCTACGGATATTTTTTTGTTTTTGATGAAGGAATCTAAAAATAACGCCGCAAAATAAATTGCAAATAACCCGGCCGGCAATTTAAATCCTATAAACAAAAACACAAGTGACGCCACCAAAAACAACATGAAAAGTGTTGGAAACCAATAAGTAATTTTGGCGGTATCCGGATATTTTCGGTTTAAAAAAGGTCTTGCATTTCCAAAAAGAAAAGTTTGTCTATAAAACTGCTTCAATGAAGTTCTTCTTTTATGATACACAAAAGCTTTTTCAATAAATTGTGTGTGAAAGTTATTTTCCCACAATCTGAAGGTTAAATCGATATCTTCCCCAATTTTCATCGTGCTAAAACCCTTTGTGACCCTAAACGCATTTTTTGAAAGGCCAAAATTGAAACTGCGTGGCTGAAACTTATCGACCGACTTTTTACTTCCCCTGATTCCTCCGGTTGTTAAAAAGGAAGTCATACTATAATTTATTGCTTTTTGAAGGTTTGTAAAAGAATCATGGGCCGCATCAGCGCCGCCAAATGAATCGGTATAATTTTCATCTAAAGCGAAATCAACTGCTTCCAAATAATGGGGAGGAATGATACAATCCGAATCCAAAATGATAAAATACTTGCCTGTGGCCAATTCCATTCCAAAATTTCTGCTGGCTCCTGCCCCGCTATTTTCTTTAAAATGGTATTTTATGTTAAGACGGTCTGCATATTTTGAAACAATATCCTCTGATTTTAAGGTAGAACCATCTTCTATAATCAGTACTTCAAAATCCTTTGGATAGGATTGTTTGGTTAAACTTTCCAACAATTCATCAATTTCTTGAGGTCGGTTGAAAACAGGAATTATAATAGAATAAGTAAGGTTCAAAGGTTGTAATTTACGGCTAATGTATATTTTTTTAAACAAAAAAAGCACAAATATTCAAATTTGTGCTTTTTAATTATAATTAGCCTTATTCCCCTTCAATTATGAGTGCTAAATCTTGTAAAATTTCTTCACTTGTTGACTTATATAATTCAAGGTTATCAATATCAAAATTGTCAATATAATCGAACTTTTCATTGTTTTCAGAACTCGCTAAATTTACAAATAACTTAGCCGATTTGTTAAACTTCTCATCACGCTGGCTATTTACCACCAATAAATATCCCATAATTATATTTCCTGCCATTTCAACCAACCGTCTCGCATGGAAATCTAAATATTCCGTATTATTGGTTTCCATCACTTTTTGACTGGCCAATTCATAGTTAACAGTCATTTTTTGAAGTTTTTCTATTATTTCATGATCTCCTTCAATAACTTCACTGTCATACTGTTTAATTTGCTCCAAGAAAACGCCTGTAGTCACACCTTTTATGGCGGCAACTGCCTGTAATTGTGTAGTTCCTTCATAAATTGAAGTAATTCTGGCATCTCTATAAATTCTTTCAATTGGAAAATCTTGCATAAAACCAGTTCCTCCATGAATTTGCAAAGAATCGTAAGCCATTCTGTTACAAGCCTCACTTGCAATTAATTTTATAAGCGGCGTAAAAACATTGGCGAGTTTTGCATAGTTTTTCATCTCATTTCTTTCTTCAGTTTCTAAAGTACCGTCTCTTAAAACCTCTTCATACGCTTTCAAAATATCAACAAATCTGGTTGTTTCATAAAGTAACGAACGCAATGCATCCAAGCGTACTTTCATATTTGTAAGCATTTCATAAACTGCAGGGAATTTGACAATGAATTTTCCAAATTGCGCGCGTTCTTCTGCATATTTTAATGCTTCCCGATATGCTGCATCAGCTATTCCCACGGATTGTGCCCCTACGCCTAAACGAGCCGAATTCATTAAAGCCATTACATATTTAATCAGCCCAAATCGTTCCTTTCCCACCAATTCGGCAGGCGCGTTTTTGAATACCAATTCACAGGTTGGAGAACCTTTTATTCCTAATTTTTTTTCTAAATGCCTAACTTCAACCGCATGATTTGTACGATCATAAATAAACATCGACAATCCTCTGGCATCAGTAGTATTTTCTTCTGAACGGGCTAAAACCAAAGAAAGATCTGCATCTCCGTTGGTAATAAACCGTTTAACTCCGTTTAATATCCAGGTGTTATTTTCTTTATCAAAGGTCGCTTTCAACTTTACCGATTGCAAATCGGAGCCGGCATCGGGTTCAGTTAAAACCATTGCGGCAGTTACGCCATCTCTGTTAAAACGGGGTAAATATTTATCTCGTTGTTCTTCGGAACCAAATTCATAAATGGTTTCTGCACAATCTTGCAGCCCCCAAATATTGGCAAAACCAGCATCAGCTCTTGCAACCATTTCTGCAGCCATCACATAAGGCAGCAACGGAAAGTTTAAGCCTCCATATTTTCTTGGTAGCGACATTCCAATTAAACCGGCATCATACAATGCTTTATAATTTGCCGTAGTTCCTTTGGCATAAACCACCTCGTTGTTTTCAATATGCGGCCCTTCTATATCAACGCCTCCGGCATTGGTTGCTATCGTATCGGCACAAATTTCACCAACAATTTCAAGTATTTTTTCATAGGTATCAATGGCATCTTCATGATTTAAAGGTGCATAATCGTATCGTTCTGATTCCTTAAAATTTTGCTCTTTTAATTTTACAATTTTTTTTACGATTGGATGTTCCAAATGAAATTTAAAATCTGGTGTATCTTTGAAAAAATTATCCATTTTATTATTTTTTAGTTTGAGGGAGTTTTATCAAAAATCTTAGTAATTTATACAAAACTCATTAATTTTAATTACCAATTATTTTGCATTCTCCTTGTAATACTTAATCATTTTTGGAACAACCACGCCAACATCTCCATTAATTACATAATCAGCCAATTTATTTATGGGCGCATCGGGATCATTATTAATTGAAATAATCATAGATGCATCTTGCATACCGGCAGTATGTTGTATGGCACCCGAAATTCCGGCAGCAATGTATAATTTAGGGCGCACTGTGGTGCCTGTTTGTCCTATTTGACGATCGTGATCAATAAATCCGGCATCTACAGCGGCTCTTGAGCCACCAACTTCACCGCCCAATAATTTTGCCAGCTCTATTAAATATTGAAAATTTTCTTTAGAGCCAACGCCGTATCCTCCAGAAACAATAATGGGGGCATCTTTTAGATTTACCCCTGATTTTTTAATATGGCGTTCAATTATTTTTACAACAAAATCTTCCTCTTTTAAAACTGAATTTACATCAATTTCAACAATCTCAGTGCTGTAGTTTTCATCAAAAATTTCTTTTTTCATGACACCTTCACGTACCGTTGCCATTTGAGGATGCATATCCCAATTGATAATATTTGCCATAATGCTGCCACCAAAAGCTGGACGAATGGCGTAGAGTAAATCTTTGTACTCTATCTTCTCCTTTTTCTCAAAATGATCCCCAATATCTAAAATAGTGCAATCGGCTGTTAATCCGCAATTTAATTGTGAGGCCAGCCTTGGCGCTAAATCTCTTCCAACAGAAGTTGCTCCAAACAATACTATTTGAGGATCTTCTTCTTTTAATATTTGAGTTGCCAGTGCGGCATGAGGCAATGTTCTGTATGGTTCTAACCTCATACTGTTTCCAATAAACAATCTGTCCACCCCATAAGGCGCAATCTGACTTTCTATTCCATTTAAACCCGAGCCGAAAATCATAGCATCTAAAGGACATCCCAATTTTTGGGCTAAACGCTTTCCTGCGGATAGCAATTCCAAACTTATGTCTGCCACTTTTTGATTTTCAACTTCACAATATACCATTACACTTTTCATAATTAATACTTTTAAGTTTTTATAAATTACCCAATGGTATGATGCGCTATCAATTCTTTGATCATCATTTCAATATCAACATCCGAATCACTTAATATTTTAGCTTCATTTGCCGTAAAAACGATACTCTCAACGCTTTTAACTTTTGTAGGCGAGCCCGACAATCCGATTTTTTCCAAATCTGCTCCGATATCTTCAACGCTCCATTCAGGAATGGTTAGATAAGGTCTTTTTCCATGTAATGACAATATTAAATCATCGGCAGTTCTAAGCTCTGTTTTGGTTCTGGCGTATTTATATTGCATGACCTTTTTGGCTTTTCTCGATCTGCAAGCTTTCGAAGATCCATGAACAGTCATTAAGCAAGGATATGGAGAAGACACAATTTCAATACCTTTATCTAAACGTCTTCTGGCTATAATTTCATTTTCATTAATTTCAATAATTTCCTCCACATAAGTAACTTGCGGAATTTTCAATTTATCTGCACATTGGGGTCCAACCTGAGCTGTATCTCCATCAATTGCTTGTCTCCCTCCTAAAATTAAATCGTAAGGAGCAAGTTTATTAATCCCTTTTACAAGCGTATAACTGGTAGCTAAAGTATCTGCACCTCCAAATCTTCTGTCAGAAATCATAACACCATAATCGGCACCTCGATAATAGCCTTCTCTAATAATGTCTGCTGCCTTTTGAGGTCCCATTGTTAGGATGGTAATTTTGGTTCCGGGCACTCTGTCTTTTATATTTAATGCAAGTTCCAACGCATGTAAATCATCCGGGTTGAACACCGTTGCAAGTTTTCCTCTATTAACGGTACCATCAGGCTTCATAGCATCTGGGCCAACATGTCTGGTGTCCGGCACTTGCTTGGCCAGTACTACAATTTTAAGTGGTCGCATAGTATAATATTGTATTATTTTAAGTTCATAAAATTATAGTAATTAATTTACCCAAACCATGATAATACTCATACTTCTTAATTTATTTAGAATACAATTATTAAAATAAAAAAAAGCGGTGATTTTAAAATCACCGCTTTTTTAATATTTAAAGTATAAAATACTATTTTTTCTCTTCCTTTTTAGACGCTTCAGAAACTTTTTCAGGTTCTGGTTGATAATCTTTCATGAAATCTTCCATAATGGCGGTACTTACACCCATATTAGAGAAACCTCCATCGTGAAATAAATTTTGAAGTGTCACTTTCTTGGTAAGATCTGAAAATAAACTTATGGTATAATCCGCACATTCTAAAGCTGTTGCATTTCCAAGTGGCGACATTTTTTCTGCATAAGCAATAAATCCATCGAAACCTTTTACACCGCTTCCGGCAGTAGTTGGCGTTGGAGATTGAGAAATTGTATTCACCCTTACTTTTTTATCTCTACCGAAGAAATATCCAAAACTACGTGCAACCGATTCTAAATATGCCTTATTATCTGCCATATCATTATAATCAGGAAAAACGCGTTGAGCGGCCATATAAGATAATGCCACAATACTTCCCCATTCATTCATTGCATCTCTTTGATACAAAACACTCATTAATCTGTGAAAAGATAAAGCAGAAACATCAAAACCTGTTTTTGTAAAATTATAATCTTGGTGTGTATAGTGATTTCCTCTGCGAACATTAACGGACATCCCTATTGAATGTAAAACAAAATCAATTTTTCCACCCAATATTTTCATGGCACCATCCACTAAATCTTCAAGATCCATAATTGAGGTAGCATCAGCCGCAATTATTTCTGAACCTGTTTTTTCCGCCAGTTCTGCTATAGTTCCAAGTCGCAATGCAACTGGAGCATTTGATAAAACAAATATTGCACCTTCTTCATGAGCTCTTTCTGCAACTTTCCAAGCAATTGATTTTGAATCCAATGCCCCTAAAATAATTCCTTTTTTTCCTTTAAGTAAATTATACATAATTGTATTTGTTTTTGATTTAATTTTAATTTAGGCTGCAAATATAGTAATTTCTTAATTTAATAACTGCTTTGCGTGTTCAATTGCCGTTTTTGAAATTTCTTTTCCGCCCAACATTTCAGCAATTTCATCAATTCTTTCACTTTCAGTCAATTCTTTTAACCTTGTTACTATATTATTTTCTATATCTTGTTTGTAAACTTTATAATGTTGTTTTCCTTTTGCGGCAATTTGCGGTAAATGCGTAATGGTAATCACTTGCATATTAACACTCATTTGCTGCATTATTTCAGCCATTTTTTGGGAAACATCGCCAGATACGCCTGTGTCTATTTCATCAAAAATGATGGTGGGCAATTTTAAATATTCTGAAAGAATGGCCTTAACAGATAACATAATCCGCGACAATTCACCTCCTGAGGCAATCTTTTTCAGTTCTCCAAAATTAGCGCCTTTATTTGCTGAAATGAAAAGTTGCAATTCGTCCTTTCCATTTTGAAAATATTGCTTTGTATGGCTAATGATGAAATTAAAACGGGTATTTTCCATCCCTAGATTTCCCAAACTGTCTTCCAATTTAGAAATCAGGATTGGAATTGCTTTTTCTCTTTCCTGAAATATGGATTGAGCCAGCTTATCGATTTTTTCGGCAACACCTTTAATTTCATTTTCCTTTTCCAGAATAGAGGGAGAAGAGTTTTCAACGGCATCAACTTTTACCGAAAGTTCTTCTAGTTTTTCGAGCAATTCAGCAATAGTGGTAACTGCATGCTTTTTTTGCAGATTGTAAATCAATTGCAATCTGTCGTTCAGTTTTTGCAATTCCAACGGATCAAAATCTACATTTTCATTGAAATTTTCAATCTCGCCGGCAACGTCATCGAACTCAATTTTAACGCTTAAAACCCTGTCATAAAGCGCTGCATATTCGTTTGAATAAGTTGCAATTCTGTGCAGGCTCGCGGCAAATGAATTTAAAAGTGTCTGCAACCCAATTTCTTCGCTTAGCGCAAGTGTCTGCGCTTCAGATAAATTTAGTTTTATTTCCTCAATATTGTTTAATTTATCAAGTGACTGTTCAATAACTTCCTGTTCATCGGACTGCAATTTGGCCTTTTTCAGTTCTTCATATAAATGCAGGTTGTACTCGTAATTTTGAACGGCAGTTTCCTGATTTTTTTTGAGTTCATTGAGCTCTTTTGTCAACTGGGTAAATAATTTCAAACCGCGTTTGTACGATTCAATTTTTGCCGAATTGCCCGCAAGCGCATCAATAATCTGAAATTGAAAATTCACATCCGACAATTGCAGGGTTTGATGCTGGGAATGAACATCAATCAGTTTTTCGCTTAAATCCTGTAAAACCTGCAAAGTTGTAGGCGTATCGTTTACAAAAGCCCGCGACTTTCCGGTTGGAGAAATTTCTCTTCTGATAATGGTTTCGTTCTCAAAATCAATATCATTTTCTTCAAAAAAACCTTCCAGCTGATAATTTGAAATAAGAAATTTAGCTTCAATAACACATTTTTTATTGGCATCTTTCAAGGTGGAAGTATCTGCTCTTTTCCCTAAAACCAGTCCAAGCGCTCCCAATAAAATTGATTTACCCGCGCCGGTTTCACCAGTTATTGTAGATAAATAATCCCGGAAACTAACAGATAAACTATCTATTAATGCATAATTTTTTATGGAAAGATTTGTAAGCATTCTTGAAATTTAATGTTAAGAATTTACTTGATGTCGTTCCACTTAGCCGCGTTAAGAGGGGAAATTTTGAGTAAGTCTTCTTTTAGTTTAATGGTGTCATAATAAGGCCCATCCGAAAAAATGGTCACTATTTCATCCGCTTTTGAATCCATAAACACCCTTAATAAAAAGGCATTCGGACGCGAATCGTAGATGGTTTTTAATAATCCGATGGACTCTGCAATTAGTTGTTTGGCTTTTTTCTTGTCTTTAGGCATCACATCCAATCCTTTCAAATGATACTCATACATCGCTGAATGAAACAAACTGTAAGTTGGCGATAAAATATTGTCAATCATTATAAATCGGGATTTGGATCCATCATTTAGATTCCAGCCGGCGTATCCGCTTTGTTGCGCCTGCACCACCACATTTTGCGCTTTGGTAAAAAACGGAGTGCCTCCGTTTAAAGCAAAAGTATCGGCATCCATTCCTAAAATAGTATAAACATAAAATGAAACCACAGAAACCAAATTGGATTCGAAGGTATTTTCATTGAATTGCAATGGTTCAAACTCTGCATAACTAAAGGAAAAATTGTCATCTTTAAAATTAAAAACCGGCGTTAAATAGGTTGAATTGTAAACCGGACGTGAGGACTGTATTTGAATATGCCCTTTAAAATCATCACCCGATTGCTCCAATATGGTCAACGTTAAATTGCAATTAATGCGTTCTTGAGGTTCATACTTAAAATTTGTCCAACGTTTTTGATTTACAAATTCATTTAATGAATTCTCTAAGGTTTTGAATATTTGTTTGTTCGAACTCGGAATTTTATCGGCATTAACCGTTATGGTGCACCTTAATTCCTGGGCATTTAACTGAACCGTAACTAAAAGAATAATAAGTAGTTGAACTATTTTACGCATAAAATTTGATTCAAAATTACATTAAATATATCTTCAGCGACTTCAGCTTTAGATTTTAGACTAAATTCTGAAATTTTTTCGAATTTATCAATGATTGTAACTTTATTTGTTTCTTTTTTAAATCCGGCACCTTTATCTTGCAATGAATTTAGCACGATTAAATCTAAATTCTTCGTTTTTAATTTTGTAATGGCATTGTCAAGTTCATTGTTTGTTTCCAGCGCAAAACCAACCAAAAACTGCTGTTTTTTAACTTTCCCCAATGATGCCAATATATCCTGCGTTTTTACCAATTCAATGGTCAAAGTATCGTCCGATTTTTTAATTTTGGAAACTGCCACCTTTTTCGGTTTGTAATCTGCCACGGCAGCCGAAAGAATCGCAATATCAACACTGTCGAAATATTTATGGACTTCATGGTACATTTCTTCAGTGCTTACCACATCAATTCTTTGAATTAAGGAATTTGAGACCGTTTCATTTGAATTTCCGGTAATTAAATAAACTTTGGCACCTAAATTAGCCGCTTTTTTGGCCAATTCGAAGCCCATTTTACCGGAAGAATGATTTCCTATAAACCGAACAGGATCAATTGCTTCATAAGTTGGCCCTGCAGTAACCAGCACCTTTTTTTGGTATAACGGCAATCCTTTAACAATCTCATTTTCAATAAATGAAATGATATTTTCAGGTTCTTCCATGCGTCCTTCTCCCACCAAACCACTGGCCAGTTCACCGCTTGCCGGCGGAATAAAAACATTCCCGAAACTTTGTAATTTCTCTATACTATGTTTTGTGGCCGGATGCTGATACATATCTAAATCCATTGCCGGAGCGAAATAAACCTTGCATTTGGCCGATAAATAAGTTGCTAACAATAAATTGTCGCACACGCCATTGGCCATTTTAGACAAGGTATTTGCAGTAGCCGGGGCAATAAGCATATAATCGGCCCACAAGCCTAAATCTACGTGGCTGTTCCATTGCTCGTTTTCTTCATCGCCTTTTTCAAAAAAGGTAGAATAAACCGGATTTTTGGATAATGTTGAAAGTGTAAGTGGTGTGACAAAATCTTTGGCTGCAGGTGTCATCACAACTTTAACCTGCGCGCCCGATTTCACAAAAAGTCGCACTAAATGTGCTGTTTTATAAGCAGCAATACCGGCAGTAACGCCTAATAGTATTTTTTTACCGCTTAAGATGGACATCTATTTTTGAGGTTCTTCTGGATTTCTGTAATAAATTTTACCATCTAACCATTCTTGCACGGCAAGTGCTGTTGGCTTTGGCAATTTTTCATAAAATTTAGACACTTCGATTTGTTCTTTGTTTTCAAAAACTTCATCCAAACTATCTGTATAAGTAGCAAACTCCTCTAATTTTTCCACCAATTCGTTTTTTAAATCGATGCTGATTTGATCGGCTCTTTTTGCTATAATCGTGATCGCTTCGTAAATATTGCCTGTTGGCGCTTCAATTTTATTTTTGTCGTAAGTTACGGTTGTTGAAGGCGCTTTTGTGTTTTTATAATCCATTAGTTTTGAGTTTTTATGACAGTTATAGCATTTAATTCATTGCTTAAATCGGAAACCATTTTTTTAGTTTCGGCTAAATATTTTGAATTGGGAAAATTTCGTTCAAATCGCTGATGAACTTTTATGGCTTCATTAATTCTTTCTTCTTTTTTGATATCAATACTGTTAGTCCCTAAATTATAGGCCGATTTAAATTTCAGATACATCGCTTCTTCCTTAAATGAAGTGCCTAAATAATCTGCAAGCAAATTGTCAAAAGCAACCATTGCTGCTACATAATCCTGGGTGTGATAGTATTGTTTGGCAATCTCGAAAGATTTTTTTTCTAGTTTATAGGTCAATTCCTTGATGTTTTTATTGGCATCAGGAACTTTATCTGAGTTTGGAAACTTATAAATAAAAGTTTGAAGCGCCGTAATGGCTTCTTTCGTATCTTTTTGATCTAAGCTGTAAACCGGTGAAGCCAAATAATAACTGTAAGCCGATAAATAGGCAGCCTCTTCAACCTTTGAACTTTTTGGGTAGCTTTTTACAAATTTATCAAAATAATAAGCGGCCAAACTATATTGTTTGGTGTTATAATGCGCTTGCGACACCATATATTGAATACGCTCCATTTGAGGTTTTCCTTTAAAACTCGGCGTTATCTTCTCAAACAACTGTATGGCTTTGGTGTACTTTTGTTGATCGTACATCTTAACAGCCATCTGATATTGCTCTTCACTGGTCCCTTTATTCAATGCTTTTTGATATTCACTACAAGATGAAAAACCCAAAGCGACTAACAAAATGAAAATATAAATTTTATTTTTTTGCATTTGGCAAAATTAGTTATTTATTATGGATTATTAAAATGATTTTTTACCTGACTATGAACCACAAAAATAACTAGCTTTTCCTATAAATAGCACTCGTGAATCCTAATTGTTTGTTAATTATTAGACTGTTGGTGCAACAGAGCTTACTACGGTAAGTCGTTTAATATCATTGTCAAACAAGTATAAACCTCCTTTATCGTCGCCAATTAAATTAATTTTATCCAAAATAGTTCTTGCCTGTGCTTCTTCTTCTATTTGTTCAGCAACATACCATTGCAAAAAGTTATGGGTTGCATAGTCCTTTTCTTCCAAAGAAATATGCACTAATTCATTAATGCTTTGGGAAACAAAAACTTCATGTTTAAACAAGGTTTCAAACATGTTTTTTATGGAGCCGAATTCAAGAGCTGGCGCGCTTAATTCTGAAACCATTGCATGGCCGCCACGTTCATTGATATATTTAAAAAACTTAAGCATATGCAATCTTTCTTCATCAGATTGTCCATACATAAATTGAGAAACGCCCTCCAACCCTTTTACTTCCGACCATGAAGCCATCGCTAAATATATTTGAGAAGATTCTGCTTCAATTCTTATTTGTTTGTTTAAAACGGATTGCATTCTTTCAGATAACATACTTTTTTAATTTTGTTTTATGATAAATTAAATGTAAAAACTAATAATTAGCTGCAAAGTTAGTTATTTTTTGCTGTAAATCATAAGAAGCATTTACTAATGGCAGCCGTACATTTTCTGAGCAAATACCCAAACTTTTCAGCAGCGCTTTTATTCCGGCCGGATTGCCTTCTTCAAATATATAATCTATAGAATCCATCACTTTGTAGTGCAGCGCATTTGCATTTGCAACATTGCCTTTTAATCCTTGCTGAATCATTTCAGAAAAATCCTTTGGCAAACCTTGTCCGATTACAGAAATTACGCCTGCGCCACCAGCCAAAACCATGGGCAAAGCAATCATATCATCACCCGAAATAACCATAAAATCTTTGGGCTTGTGCTGAATTAACCGCATCGCCTGAACGATATCTCCAGCCGCTTCTTTTACCCCCACAATATTTTTAAAATCATTTGCCAGTCTGATCACTGTATTTGCCTCCACATTTTTAGCAGTTCTTCCAGGAACATTGTAAACGATAATTGGCAACGGACTTGCTTCTGAAATGGCTTTAAAATGCTGATAAATTCCTTCCTGAGTTGGCTTGTTATAATAAGGTGAAACGGAAAGTATTGCCGAATATGCCGATAAATCTGAAGTTTTAACTTCATTCACAACAGCCATAGTGTTATTTCCTCCAATACCAATCACTAAAGGAAGTCTGCCGTTATTGGCTTTGATGATAGTTGCTTTAACCTGTTCCTTTTCTTCAGAAGTTAAGGTAGCCGGTTCACCGGTAGTTCCCAAAACCACCAAATAATTAATGCCATTGTCAATTTGATAATTCACCAAACGTTTTAACCCTTCAAAATCAACCGATTTATCTTCGTTAAATGGCGTAACCAATGCAACTCCAGTTCCTAACAATTCTATCATTGTACTATCTTTAAAATGACTAAATATTTTAATAATTCTTCATTAAACAAGGCAATCTCATCAGTTTCACACCTAATCATTAAATCATACAGCCGCTTGTCTAAATGCGCAAAGCCAACCTTAAATGTCGCTTTACTTTGCAATAATAGGATGTTGAGGTAAACATTGTCAACTTTGCTGTAATTAATTAACAAATCGTATTTATTTGTTAAAATATTTTTTATCTTTTCAGAGTCAATTTTGCCGTACCAGCCAAAATCCTTGGGTGTAATGATATCGTTTGACATGTTTTCATTTTTCAATTTTCTTAGAAAAACAACCACTTTTATATCGCTTTCAGAAATTTTCAATATTGATGTCAATTCACTTACAATACTCGCTCTGTCGGCAGTGGCATCTAAAAAAATCAATACCTTTTTAACTTCATTAAACGGCCTTTTCAGTTCGTTTTTGAGGATGCCTGGCAGTGTTTTTTTAAAAAAAATTTGATTGCTTTTTCGTTTAAATCCTGTAAAAATCATCTATATTTACCATTGTGAACACAAAATTAATTAAAATCATCTGTATATCACCAATGAAAAAATTTATTATTTCATTTATTATTATCACAGCGCTTTTCAGCTGTAAAAGCAAACCTCCGCAACTGGTCCGAATAGAAGGAAAACAAACTGTTATAAATGAGACCATTGCTTCGGACAAAACCTTTGAAAATACCATTAAACCGTACCGAGAAAAGGTTGAAAAAGAAATGACCACAGTAATCAGCTACACCCCCATAAATTTGAACAGAACCGATGAGGATTTGGAGAGCAGTTTGGGGAATTTAATGGCAGATTTGTGTTATGAAAGAGCAAATCCGGTGTTTTTATCAAGAACCGGGAAAAATATTGATTTTGCCATGTTCAATTACGGCGGCATCAGGGCCACGATTTCAAAGGGAAATATCACCAACGAAAATGCCTTTAACTTGATGCCTTTTGAAAACAGTTTGGTGGTGGTTGAACTGACTGCTGAAAAAATAATGGAATTGGTAAATTACCTAATTTCCGAAAATAAAGCGCATCCGCTATCAAAACAGTTTAATTTAGCGGTTACTGAAAATGGCTATGACCTAAAAATAAACAATGCACCTTTAGAAACTTCCAAAACCTATTTTGTGCTGACTTCCGATTATTTGCAAACCGGCGGAGACAATATGAATTTTTTTAAAAATCCGGTAACTATTCACAAGCTCGATTATAAAGTCAGAAACGCCATTATCGATTATTTTAAGCAAACAGACACCATTAAAGTTAGTTTGGACGGACGATTTAGACATGAAAAAACACTAAAAAATTAGGCAGATGAAGAGAAGGAATTTCATACAAAAATCGACTGCGGCAACTGCTTTTTTAACGCTTGGCGGACTTTCATTGCAATCGTTTGCTTCGAAAAACACCAAACACATTACCATTTTGCACACCAATGATGTGCACAGCCATATTGATCCTTTTCCAAGCACCGACAGCAATTTCCCGAATCAGGGCGGTGTCGCCCGACGTGCCACTTTGGTAGAAGCCATTCGGAAAGAAAATCCGAACACCTTATTGTTGGATGCCGGCGATATTTTTCAGGGAACGCCATATTTCAATTTTTACGGCGGTGAATTGGAATTTAAATTGATGAGTATGATGAAATATGATGCCGCAACCATCGGAAACCACGATTTTGACAATGGCATTGACGGATTATTTGCCCAATTGCCTCACGCACAATTCGACTTCTTGTCGGCCAATTACGATTTTAAAAATACCGTGTTAAATACCCACGTAAAACCTTATAAAATTTTCATAAAAGACGGTATTAAAATTGGTGTTTTTGGATTTGGAATTGAACTCGAAGGCTTGGTTGACCCAAGAATGTATAAAGAAACCTTGTATTTAGATCCGCTTGAAATTGCGCAGGATATGAGCCGAATTTTAAAAGAAGATGAACATTGTGATTTGGTGATTTGCCTGTCTCACCTTGGCTATCATTACAAAAGTGATAAAATAAGTGATTTGGTTCTCGCCTCAAAAACAAAAAATATCGATTTAATCATTGGCGGTCACACCCATACTTTTTTGCCCAAACCAACAATCGCAAAAAATAACGTTGGCGAAAATCTATTGGTAAACCAGGTTGGTTGTTATGGCATTAATTTAGGAAGAATTGATTTTTATTTCGACAACGATAAAAATTTAGCAAGTAAAGGAAAAAGTATCATCATTTAAAATATTTAAAGAAAAATGCGCATAGAAACCGATTTAAAATTGGGCTTTACTGATGTAATGATTCGCCCAAAACGTTCAACGCTAAGTTCAAGGTCCTTGGTTACATTAGACAGAGAATTTACTTTTTTGCACAGCAAATACAAATGGAGCGGCATTCCAATCATGGCGGCAAATATGGATACCGTCGGCACCTTTGAAATGGCAACCGCACTGGCAAACCATAAATTATTTACGGCAATTCACAAACATTATTCTTTGCAAAAATGGAAAGAGTTTATGCAAACTGCCAGTGAAACATTAACAGATTTTATTGCCGTAAGTTCAGGAATAGGATCGGCAGATTCAAAAAAATTGGCTGCCATCTTTAACCAACATCCACAGCTAAAATTTATTTGCATTGATGTTGCCAACGGCTATTCCGAACATTTTGTGAATTTTGTAAAAAAAACCCGAGAACAATATCCCGATAAAATAATCATGGCCGGAAATGTAGTTACCGGTGAAATGGTTGAAGAACTGTTGCTGGCAGGTGCCGATTTGATTAAAGTTGGCATTGGCCCGGGCTCTGTTTGCACTACCCGTGTTAAAACAGGCGTTGGTTATCCTCAATTGTCGGCCATTATTGAATGTGCCGATGCGGCGCACGGATTGGGCGGACAAATAGTTTCCGACGGAGGCTGCAAAATTCCTGGTGATGTGGCAAAAGCATTTGGCGGTGGTGCAGATTTTGTGATGTTGGGCGGCATGTTTGCCGGACATACCGAAAGCGGAGGAAAAATTATTGAAATTAATGGCGAAAAATTCAAACAATTTTACGGCATGAGTTCTGAAACTGCCATGAACAAACATGTGGGCGGCATTGCCGATTACAGGGCTTCTGAAGGAAAAACTGTTGAAATTCCCTATCGTGGCGCGGTTGAAAATACGGTTCAGGATATTTTGGGAGGATTGCGTTCAACCTGCACATATGTTGGCGCAAGCAGGTTAAAAGAACTGACAAAAAGAACCACTTTTATTCGTGTTCAAGAACAGCATAACGAAGTGTTTTCAAAATAATACTTAAAATTTCTTAAATTAAAAGCAGTTTATTTTCACTAAATATTTGGTGTTAATTGCTGCTTTTTTTCTGTATCTAAAATCATAGAACGGAAAATTAAATATTGCGCCAGCACATAGGTTATCATCACAAATACTTCAAGAAAATGGGCCGGATTGTAAAATTTATTGATGGCCAAAAGTGAATCTGAAATCATAAAAATAACCGCGCCAAAAAGCATTAGCAATGACTTTTTTGATTTTGTGTTCAAAAAATAGAGGAAAGAAACGGCTCCAAATGTCGCTATCGTTAATCCATAAATGATTACAGGTGCAAACATTTCATGAAGTGAATCCTTTAAAATGAAAATCAGCAAACCAAACACCGCCAAAAATGGCGTGGCAGAAAATAGTGCCTTTAAAAAATTGACCTCCTTAATTCTGGAAATCACAATTTTTATGAATAAAAAATGCGCCATTAAAAATGAAACCAGTCCGCCCATAAAAAATAGTTCTCCCGAAAATAGCAATAAAACATCCCCAAAAAAGGAAAATTCCAAGGCTATTACGTACCATTTAATTCGTTTTGGCAAGGAAAATACATACAAAAACAGCAATGAAAAGATAATAAGCGGTTTAAAAATATAGATGAGCATTGGTATTGAAAAAAGAATTCCAACAATATCCAACATTGATGCAAGCATAAATGCAAAAAAGGCAATTTTAATTTTATTCACTTCAGCAAAAATTAGTTATAAGCAGGCAATATACAATTTTTACTTAATTTTTTTAATAACGGATTTATTCCGTCAACCAAACTTTGCTTCATCTCTTTAGAATCATCTTTATGGCATTGCAAACAAGCGCCAACCAATAACAATCGCTGTTGTTCTTTAACTGTGAATGGCCTAAAATCCAATCGTGTGGAATTTATGATACCTTTTTTGGGTGCGGTTAAAAACGGAATCCAGGCATCTTCGGGCAAGTTGTCATTTGGGTTATTTTCATATTCCGGCGTAAAATTCCATTTCCCTTTACCGTTTTTAATATCATAAACCAATTTTCCGTTTCCGTAACCCAATGTTGCCGAATTTGTGTGGCACGACTTGCAATCGCGTACGCTTTTGGTTGTGGTATGCGGCGAATTTGAGGCATATAACCTGTAAAAAGAAACATCTTTTCCAATTTCTTTGCCTGCATAACTTCCTTTGTCAATTGTTATAATCATTCCGGGAATCGCAGGTTCAATCAATCTTTTATTTTTAGATTCCCTAACGCCCATCGCGGGTTGGGAAGAAGAAAATTCGGCAACATGCTCTTTCCACTGCCCTTTTCCGTACTTTTTATCCAATAAATCAAAGGCTCTTGGCTCATCTTTGTCAAATTCGTTATGGCAACCAATGCAACGCGATGTCCAGGAGGAATGACAAGTGGAACAACTGACATTTTTATGCGCATTGTCTCGTGAACATACTTCCGACTGCGGTTTTAACTCGTGAATTTTACCATCTTTTTTACCAATTAAAAATGCTTTTCCCGCAGCATCAACATAGGTATTCACCAATGGATGC
>Ga0156193_165_pt1 | contig 47423 bp, 42 predicted proteins | sample RifCSPlowO2_12_FD_107846 | JGI IMG/M metagenome (GOLD analysis project Ga0156193, IMG submission 107846) | Flavobacteria bacterium RIFCSPLOWO2_12_FULL_35_11
TAATGCAAATTTATAAAAAAAAAATATCTTTTAAAATTTGATTTTAAAGATAGTACCTTCCGACTCCTAAGTATAAATATCCGTTCTGTAATTTTCTTCATTGCCTTCAACCATTTGAATATAACTGTTGTACCGTGAATAGGCAATTTCTTCGTTTTCAACGGCGTCTTTTATGGCGCAGTTTGGTTCATTCATATGCAAACAATTGTGAAATTTACATTTTCCTTTCAGCTTAAAAAATTCAGGAAAATAATCGGCGATTTCTTGAGGTTCAAAATCCACCACCCCAAATCCTTTGATTCCGGGCGTGTCAATAATGAATCCGCCAAAACTCAATTCGTACATTTCGGCAAAAGTGGTGGTGTGTTGCCCTTGTTTGTGCTGTTTGGAAACCTCAGCGGTTTTTAAATTTAGGCTAGGCTCAATGGCATTTACCAAAGTGGATTTCCCCACGCCCGAATGCCCCGAAAACATGGTTGTTTTGTCTTTCATTAACGCCTTAACCTTATCTATATTGATGTGTTTTGTGGCAGAAACATCAATACATTGGTAGCCGATTGACGTGTAAATAGCTTCATATTCCGCTTTTATTTCCAGTTGCTCTGGCGTATACATATCAATTTTGTTGAAAAGAATGACGGCGTGAATGCTGTAGGCTTCCGCAGTGGCCAAAAAACGATCTATAAATCCGGGCGAGGTTGGCGGACTGTCGATAGTAACCAGTATAAAAGCGGTGTCAATATTGGAGGCGATGATGTGCGTTTGTTTGGAGAGGTTTACGGATTTTCGAATAATATAATTTTTCCGTTCAAAAATTTTATTGATAACGCCGATACCTTTTCCTTCTTCATATTCAAAATTTACGTGGTCGCCAACAGCCACCGGATTGGTGCTTTTGATGCCTTTCATACGAAACTTTCCTTTCAGCCTGCAATCAACCCTGTCGCCATCTTCGGCATAAACATTATACCAACTTCCTGTAGATTTTGTAACAACTCCTTTCATACTTGCAAAGATATTTAAATTAGGGAACAATGGACGATAGATAATGGACAATAAGTTAATTTAGTCAATGAAAAAAGAATAGAGAATAGAGAAAAAAGACTAAAGGGAATTGATCATTTTTATTAAACCCAATAAAAAAGAGGGCTTCCTTTTGGGTTGCCCTCTTTTGGTTTTGTTTATTTATGTTATTCTGGTGTGCAATTTATAGCATAATTAGCGGTAGCATCTTTAATCCAACCAGATGTATTTTGACCTTCATATATTTTTATACAAGAAAGATTTGGATTAATTTGGCAATTTAAATAAGTTAAAAGAGTATTGTTACTTACATCCAAACTTGTGAGATCGTTATTATTAATAACTATATAATATAAACCAATATTACTGGTTAGATTTATACTTGTCAGATCATTATTATCACAGACTAAACTATACAAATTAGTATGAGAACTTACATTCAAACTTGTGAGATTGTTATTATAGCACTGTAAAGCATATAGTGAATTAACGTCACTAATAATTAAACTATTGAGATTGTTTCTGTTGCATTGCAATTCCGCTAAAGCAATATTATTGCTTACATCTAAACTTGTGAGTTGGTTGTTATCACTACAATATAAAATCCTTAAATCAGCATTTTCGCTTACATCTAAACTCGTGAGTTGGTTATTATTACATTCTAGACCTCTTAAAACTGAATTTTCGCTTACATCTAAACTTGTCAAATTATTATTATTATTACATTTTAAGGATAGTAAAGCTGCAAAATCTTCTATGCCTGTTAAATCACTAATGCTTTTGCTAGATACATCAAGAGAAGTAACTGCATTAATGTTTGGGGTATGAACATAATTATCCAATACAATATCATAACCTAAATCAATTAAGGCTTGTTCAAAGTTGTTATCGGGAACATAGGTTCCACAAACTTCATCAGTTTCCGTATTACAATCGTTGTCTATGCCGTCACCGCAAATTTCAACAGCGCCAGGGTGTATGGCAGCATTGGTATCATCGCAATCTAAGCCATTTAACAAGGTGCATTGATTATCTGCCGCATAACCATCGCCATCCGCATCAAGGACAACATCTCCGGGTTGCACACGTTTTTCAACTACTGTCACTACTGAATAGGTGCCTTTGCGTTCATTATAACGGCAAACAGTTACTTTGACAGGTCTTGCATTCAATTCAGTTTTAATTTGGTTTTCCTCATAAATGACGGCATCATCATCCTGGCAATTTTGCATTAAAAATACAAACCCAATAAAGAGTGCAAATAAGCACCATTGGGCACGACTCACTTTTTTTAAACTTTTCATAATATTTAATTTTAATTGTTTTTTTAAAATATTAAGGAGGAAAACAATTTCGCTATTGAAGTTCGTTTATTCTATAAAATTACGCTATGAGATTTGTCAATAAATTCAATGACTTTCGTCAGTTAACACACTGATATTAAACAGTTAAAATTATTAAGGAAAGTGATTATAATCAGTTTACAGACGCACAAACTGATTAAAAAAGAAAATCCCGAAAACCAGTATGTTTGCGGGATTTATTAAATTTGATGGTTTTCATACAAGTTCTACTAAAGTTAACAATATAATCGCAAAAAAACAATCGTGTATTTGACTTTGGTGTTGGGAATAAACCTATTAATGCAGTAAACAAAGTCAATAATTATACTGGGAAAATGACTAAAAAAAGCCCTATATTTAGCAAAAATTATTTACAAAAATTGCCAATGACCATTCAACAATACCTATCAAAAATAAACACATTATACCTCACAGGAAACGCAAGAGAACATGCCTATCGGGGTGATTTGCAAAACCTCATTATGGGTATTTTGCCCGATATTTTGGTGACCAATGAACCCGCAAGAGTTGCGTGTGGCGCTCCCGATTATGTGCTGACCCGTAAAGACGTTCCCGTTGGTTATATTGAAGCAAAAGACATTGGGGTTGACTTAGGCAGCAAGACTTTAAAGGAGCAGTTTGAGCGCTATAAAGCAGGTTTGTCAAATTTGATATTTACTGATTATTTGGAGTTCCATTTTTATAAAGAAGGTGTATTTACCACCAAAATTTCCATTGCAAAACTACAATTCCCCTCCGCTGGAGGGGTGTCCGAAGGACGGGGTGGCCAAATTGTTCCCATTCCCGAAAACTTTGACCAATTTACCCAACTCATCACAAATTTTGCCCAAACCGTTTCGCAAACCATCAAATCACCAACCAAGTTAGCTCAAATGATGGCGGGCAAGGCAAAATTAATGGCAGATGTTATTGAAAAGTCGCTAAACCTTGACGACCAACAGGGAAACCAGTCCACCATAAAATCACAAATGCTTTCGTTTCAGCAAATGTTGATTCACGATATAGACAACAAGGCTTTTGCAGACATTTATGCGCAAACCATTGCTTACGGTATGTTTGCCGCTCGCTATCACGACCCAACTTTGCCAACCTTTTCACGGATGGAAGCGGCGCAACTAATTCCTAAAAGCAACCCGTTTTTAAGGAAGTTATTTCAGGACATTGCGGGTTTTGACCTCGATATTCGGTTGACGTGGATTGTTGATGAATTGGTCAATATTTTCTTGGCGAGTGATGTGGCGCTTATCATGAAAAACTTTGGGAAAAGCACCAAACAGGAAGACCCTGTGGTACACTTTTACGAAACCTTTTTGGGGGAATACAACCCCGCTTTGCGCAAAGCCCGCGGCGTTTGGTACACCCCGCAACCTGTGGTAAATTTCATTGTTCGTGCCGTTGACGATATTTTAAAAACAGAATTTAATTTACCGCAAGGCCTGGCCGATACCAGCAAAACAAAAATTACGAAAAAAGCCATTACCCAAACCGCTTCCAAAAAGAATGCTGTAATAAAAGAAGTTGACGTTGAGGTTGAAGTGCACAAGGTGCAAATACTTGATCCCGCAACAGGAACGGGAACATTTCTTGCCGAAGTGGTGAAACACATCCATAAAAAATTTGAAGGGCAACAAGGCATTTGGAGCAAGTATGTTACCAATGACCTCATTCCGCGCTTAAACGGTTTTGAGCTGTTAATGGCGAGTTATGCGATGGCACACCTTAAAATGGATATGCTGTTGACCGAAACAGGCTACAAACCCACAGACGACCAACGTTTTCGTATTTTCCTGACCAATTCGCTTGAAGAAGCGCATCCCGATACCGCGACATTATTTAGTTCCTGGCTGTCTGATGAAGCCGACCAAGCCAATGCCATAAAACGTGATACGCCTGTGATGGTGGTGATGGGAAATCCGCCTTATAGTGGCGAAAGTTCCAACAAAGGGGAATGGATCATGAATTTGATGGAAGATTACAAAAAAGAACCGGGTGGAAAAGAGAAATTAAAAGAACGAAACCCAAAATGGATCAATGACGATTATGTAAAATTCATTCGATTTAGTTCCCATTTGATAGAAAAAAATGGCGAAGGAATCCTGGCGTTTATCAATCCTCACGGTTATTTAGACAATCCTACTTTTAGGGGAATGCGGTGGCATTTGATGCAAACTTTCGATAAAATTTACACCATCGATTTACACGGAAATTCCAAGAAAAAAGAAACTTGCCCAGATGGTTCAACAGACCAAAATGTATTTTACATTATGCAAGGTGTTTCTATCAATATTTTTGTAAAAAAGAAAACTCACTAAAATATGGCAAAAATAAACGTAAAAAATACTGAAATCACAGTTTTTGCCCAAAACGATACCGATTTTATTTCCTTAACCGATATGTCTGGAGGTTTTAAGGAAGGAAGTGCGTTAATTGGCAAATGGATTACCAATAAAAATACCTTAGAATATTTAGGAATTTGGGAGAAAATTAACAATCCTGATTTCAATTACCCCGAATTCGGGGTAATTGAAAATAATGCTGGCATCAACAGATTTGTTATGTCTGTGGGGCAATGGATTGATCGCACGCAAGCGAAAGGTTTATTGGTAAAAGCAGGAAGATATGGCGGAACGTTTGCACATAAGGATATTGCTTTTCATTTTGCGATGTGGCTAAGTCCTGAATTCCAAATTTACCTAATTAAAGAATTTCAACACCTTAAAGAAAAAGAGCAAAAACAAATTGGTTGGTCTGTTCAAAGAGAATTGGCAAAGATGAATTACTATATTCACAGCGATGCCGTTCAGCAATTTTTAACGCCTGCCACACTAACAAGTTTGCAAAAAAATATGATTTATGCCTCAGAAGCCGATGTATTGAATGTGGCACTTTTTGGAAAAACAGCAAAACAATGGCGGGAGCAAAACCCAACATCCAAAGGGAATATTCGAGATTATGCGGGCATCAATGAACTCATTTGCCTTTCGAATCTCGAAAACCTGAATGCGGTTTGGATTCAGGAAAACATTGCACAATCCGAACGATTAGTAAAACTAAACCTCGTGGCAATTCATCAAATGAATATCCTAAAAGAAGTTGAAACCAAAAAATATCTGAAATGAAAAAATTAGCCCAAGTTTTCCATTTTGACCTCTACGGAAAACGAGAAGATAAATATGATTTTCTAAACGAAAATTCGTTGGCAACTATCGCTTTTGCAGCGCTAAACCCACAAGAACCCGAACTGTTTTTTGTACCCAAAGATTTTGACTCTAAAAGCGATTATGATGAAGGGTTTAAAGTAAATGAATTATTGCTAATTAATAATGTGGGAATTGTGACTGCTAAAGATGCTATTCTAGTTAATGATACAAAAGCGGATTTAATTAACAAAGTAGAACATTTTTATGAAATAGAAGCTAACACGAATCTTGTCAAAAGAATTTCATACCGACCATTTGATGATAAATATATTTATTATGACACTAAAATTGTTGAAAGAACAAGGGAAAAAGTTATGCAACATTTTCTAAAAAGAGAAAATATTGGTTTAATTATAGGAAGACAAGGACAAGTAGTTGGAACAATGCCTTGGAATTTATCTTTTATTACAAATACTATTACAGATTTTAATATGTATTATAGAGGAGGTGGTATGTTATTTCCGCTGTATCTATATCCCGAAACCAACGCCCAACAAACATTACATGGAAATATTGAAAGAACCCCCAACCTCAACCTTGAAATTGTAAAGCAATTTGCAGATGGTTTGGCTTTAACATTCACCAACGAAAAAACCACCCCGCCCGTTGGGCACCCCTCCAATGGATGGGAATTTGCACCAATTGATGTGTTGGATTATATTTATGCCGTGTTGCATTCCCCAACCTATCGGGAAAAATACGCAGCATTTTTGAAAATAGATTTTCCACGTGTGCCCTATCCAAAAGACAAAGACCTGTTTTGGCAATTGGTAAAATTAGGCGGAGAAATACGGCAAATTCATTTGCTGGAAAGTGCCGTTGTGGAGAAATATATGACGCAATACCCAATAGATGGCAACAATATTGTTGTTAAACCCAACTACAAAAACGGCAACGTGTACCTCAACGAAAACCAATATTTTGCCAACGTTCCAGAAGTGGCCTGGAATTTTTATATCGGTGGCTATCAGCCAGCCCAAAAATGGCTCAAAGACCGCAAGGGAAGGGAATTGAGCACAGAAGATATATTTCACTATCAAAAAATAATTGTGGCTTTAAGCGAAACAGACAGGATTATGAAAGAGATTGATAAAATTGATTTTTAAATCAGAAATTTCATCATTTAAATACAATAAATTTAAATAAATGAGTTAATACTCCTATAAAAGAGAAAAACATGACTATTGATGCCCAATTTTTATTCGACAATCAGTTAATAACTGCCGTTGAAAACCTGATAAAAAATTCCAAAAATGAATTATTGCTTATATCCCCTTTCATTGATTTAGACAGAAGAATACAAGATGCTTTGTCTGAAAAAATAAACAAAACCGATTTCAAACTGAAGGTGCTATTTGGGGAAAATGAAAACAACATTTATAAAAGCATCAAAAAGGACAGTTTGGATTTTTTGAAAAAATTTCCTGATATTGAAATTAGATATAATGAAAAGCTTCACGCAAAATTCTTTTTAAATGACACCCATTTTATTTTGTCGAGCCTAAATCTTTATGATTACTCATTGGCGAAAAATATTGAATCGGGAATTTTGGTCAAACATTCCGCAAGAGGGCTTTTCGGAAAAGCTATGGATGGGGCAAATAGCCTTATTTCAGAAGGCGTTTCATCGGTTAAAGCCAATGTTTTAGGCATTGAAAATAATGAGGAAGACCCAACGATAAAATTTTATCAAATTTTTGAGAGTTCCTATTTAAAATTTAAAGCGGTCCCAGTTTTAAAAAATAAAAAAGGACTTTTCAGCGGAATTGTTGGCACTAAAGAAATTGATGCCACAACGATACTGGTGGATGAACTTTCTGTTTTTTTCAGCCCAATTGCCGAAAATATAAAACCTGTTGAGAAGTATACAAATACCTCTGTGGAAAATTCACAAATTGTTGAGGAGCATTTCAAAATTCCTGAAAATGAAGCAGAAATTGTGGAACGAAAAAAACTTTCCGCCTCAATAATCGCGCAATTCATGGGAATTGACCAGGCGAATTTTATTGAATTGATGGAGAATGAAGGTTATATTATGGATTATAAAATAACCGATTTTGGCAAGGCAAATGGATTGGAATTAAAAAACGATATGGGAAGAGCGTATATTGCATATCCTGAAAATTTAGAAGTAATCGAAAAATACAGGCGTTAAGGATTCGTTGCCTAAACCATTGGTAACTATTTGAAAAATAAGTCTATCGGCTAATTTGGGTAAATTTTCTAAGCTATCGCTGTGTCTAATTAACCTAAATATGTTTTTAAGATTTTACATCTTGATAAACTTTTTAATCGTCTTATCGATTTATCTTTAATTTGACGAACACGCTCCCTTGACAAATGAAGCATTTCAGCAATTTCTTCAAGTGTCTTGTTATGTGCATCTTCTAAACCAAAGTATAACTGAACAACATCTGCTTCTCTTGGCTTTAGTGTTTGTAGCGCACGTTTAATCTCAATTTTTAAAGATTCCTGCAATAAGGCTTTATCCGGATTTGGAAATTTCTTGATATTCAATACATCATAAAGGTTAGAATTTTCACCTTCCATTAATGGCGCATCCAAAGAAACATAATGACCCAAATTTTTCAAAGATTTTTGAACTTCACCCAAAGACATAGCCAACTTTTCTGAAATTTCTTCAGCTGAAGGAGGCCGCTCTTTTTCCTGTTCTAAAATTGCATACATTTTGCTAATTTTACCAATATTGCCAATTTTATTTAGTGGCAAACGAACAATGCGAGATTGTTCCGCCAACGCTTGCAATATAGATTGACGAATCCACCATACGGCATAGGAGATAAATTTGAACCCGCGAGTTTCATCAAATCGTTTTGCCGATTTTATCAAACCCAGATTTCCTTCATTTATTAAATCTTGCAATGCTATTCCTTGATTTTGGTATTGCTTTGCAACCGAAACAACAAATCTTAAATTGGCCTTAACCAATCGTTCCAAAGCCACTTGATCTCCTTCTCTAATACGTTGCGCCAACTCAACTTCCATATTGGCAGTAATTAAATCAACTTTCGCTATTTCTTGAAAGTATTTTTCTAATGACGCAGTTTCCCTACTGGTAAGTTGTTTTGATATTTTAAGTTGTCTCATTTATTGGCAATAAAATATTTTCCCTATACTTCTTTACATAAACAATAATAAAAGTGGGGAAATTTGTAGGAATAAATTTAAAATAGCGAATTTTAAAAAAAAATGATATTAATCAAAATAATAAATGATTCTTGTCAGTTAGTTGGTAAGGGTGCAGACAGGGGTGCTATAAAAAAAAGAACCCTTATAAAGTGTTAATTTATAAGGGAATTTCTAATTTGCTAGTTGACCCACAAGGACTCGAACCTTGACTGACGATACCAAAAACCGGAGTGCTACCATTACACCATGGGTCATTTTGCGGGTGCAAATTTAGCCTAAAGTTTTAATTCAACAAATAATTTGAAGTATTTTTTTAAGAAAATGTCTATTAAAAACACATTCACACCTTATTGTCATCTCATATCATCATAACTTTCTATAATTAATTTTTATTTTACTAAATTCGCTTCGGTTTTAAATTTAATTATGAACGCATTCAATTTTACTAAATGGAACACCATTCTTGGATGGTCAACTTTTGCAATAGCCTTAATAACCTATACGTTAACGCTTGAACCTACAGTGAGTTACTGGGATTGCGGTGAATATATCGCCACTTCTGTAAAACTTCAGGTTGGCCATCCGCCGGGAGCGCCTTTATTTCAAATGTTGGGTGCATTTTTCGCGTTGTTTACCAATGAAGTAACGGAAATTGCCCGAATGGTCAACTTTATGTCGGCATTGGCCAGCGCATTCACTATTTTATTTTTGTTTTGGACCATCACCATATTGGCTAAAAAATTAGTGAACAACGCTTCAGAATTAAGCAAAAGCACCTCAATCGCCATTTTAGGAAGCGGTGTTGTTGGTGCATTGACCTATACTTTTTCGGATAGTTTTTGGTTTAGTGCAGTTGAAGGGGAAGTATATGCCATGTCTTCATTTTTAATGGCGCTTTTATTTTGGCTGGGCTTGCGTTGGGAAGCTGAAATGGATCAGCCGCGAGGCAATAAATGGTTGTTGATTATCAGTTTTGTGGTAGGATTGTCGTTTGGCGTCCATATTTTATCCTTATTGGTAATTCCTTCAATTGTGTTTCTTTACATCTTCAAAAAATATAAAAATTTAGACTTTAAGCAATTTATTGTTGCCAATATTGTAGCGGTTTTTGTGTTGGTGCTGGTTTTTAAATTATTGTTCCCGTACACCTTAAAATATTTCAGTGCTTTAGAGCTGTTTTTTATAAATTCATTGGGAATGCCTTTTAATTCGGGAAGTATTATAGCGGGAATATTGTTAATTGCCTTTTTCTATTTTTCAATACGATACACACAAAAGAAACAACAGGTTGAAGCAAACACCATTATTCTGTCTGTACTTTTTATCATGATTGGTTTTTCTTCTTGGATAATGCTTCCGATAAGGGCCAATGCCAACACCACCATCAACGAAAATAATCCGTCGAGTGCGCGTGAATTATTGGCTTATTACAACAGGGAACAATATGGCGACACCAATGTTTTTTACGACACTTACTACTCTGTTATGTATGATCGCGATGTTGACAAAAGCGACCCAACAAGAGATGATAAGCCAAAATATGAAAAAGACGAAAAAGCGGGTAAATATATTATTGTAAATAATTACAAAGATGCCTTGCCAAACTGGGACAGTAAGCATAAAGGATTTATTCCGAGAATGGTAAATACGGATGCTTCCGTAATTAAAAATTACAAATCTATTGCAGGAATCCCCCAAAGCAGCAAGAGCCGGCCTACTTTTATTGAAAACATAAAATACATGGTCGATTTCCAATTTGGGTATATGTACGGCCGATATTTTATGTGGAATTTTGTCGGTAAACAAAACGATGAACAGGGACAGCTCGATTTACAAAATGGAAATTGGCTGAGCGGCATTAAATTTATTGATGAATTCAGACTGGGCCTTCAATCGGATTTGCCTTCTGATGTGCTCAACAACAAAGGCAGAAATACCTATTATTTTCTTCCATTTCTATTGGGAATTATCGGACTGTTTTTTCAAGTGAAACACAACAAAAACGATTTTTATACCTTATTGCTGTTTTTTGCTTTTACGGGATTGGCCATTATATTTTACACCAATCCAAGACCATTTGAGCCAAGGGAGCGCGATTATGCGGTGGTAGGTTCATTTTACATTTTTGCCATTTGGGTAGGATTTGGCGTATTGGCCATTTTTCAAAAATTAAAAAAATACGCCACCGAAAACATGGTTGCTATTGCGGTTACGCTTGTGGCATTGGTGGCTGTTCCAATGTTGATGGCTTTTCAGAATTGGGATGACCACGACAGGTCAAATCGTTATACTTCCCGCCTAAATGCAACCGCTTATTTGGATTCTTGCGCACCAAATGCCATCTTGTTTACCATTGGCGACAATGATACTTTCCCGCTATGGTATATGCAGGAAGTTGAAAATTACCGAACCGACATTAAATTGATCAATACCAGCCTTTTTCAAACCGATTGGTATATTGACCAAATGAAGCGAAAAACATATGACGCCGCTCCTATTCCGTCGCAATTAACGCACGACAAATACAAATGGGGAACGATGGATGTTGCTTATTATTTTCCTGAAATTATCCCTCAATTGAAGGATTCGGTGGTGGATATCAAGTATTTTATGAAATGGATTGAAAGCGACCAAGACATTACTTTTTACGATTTGGATGAAGACGGCATTCCAGAAAAAATATTGCCAACGAATAAAATTAGGGTTCCTGTGGACAAAGCAATGGTGTTGAAAAATGGCATTGTTGCCCAAAAAGATTCCGCATTAATTTTGCCTTATATTGATATCGAATTTAATGGCGCACTTACAAAAAGCCGCATTTTAATGCTCGACATTTTGGCCAATAACAATTGGAAACAACCCATTTATTTTACAGGCGGCGCGCAGGCTGATGAAGAATATATTTGGCTGAAAGACTATTTGCAATTGGATGGAATGACTTATAAATTGGTGCCAATTTTAACGCCTGATGACGGGAATTTCTTTGAAATGGGTCGTATAAATACCGATATCATGTACAAAAATGTCAAAAAGTGGGATTGGGGAAACATTACCGACGATAACATTTATTTAGATACCGAAACAAGAAAAAACTCAGTAACCTATCGTAACAATCTCGAACGTTTGGCAAGGGCTTTAATTGCAGAAAACAACGTGGCCAAGGCGGAAGAAATTGTTGATCTTTCACTGGAAAAAATGCCTGTAAATAAATTTGGCCACTACAGCATGCTTATTGGTTACGTAGATTTATACTATGGCTTGGGCAAAAAAGAAAAAGCAAGAAAATTAACTGCGGAATTAAAAATTGTTTTACAGGAAAATTTACGGTACTACAGCCAGTTTGACGAATCAACCGTTGAAGCTGTATTTAACGACATTGAACGCAGTTTATTGATGTACGACCAACTTGTTAAAACAGCGATTCGCTTTGATGATACTGCTTATGCAAACACCATTAAAGAAGAATATGTTGGTTATTTAAAATTATTTGATTTTTTAATCAACGAAGAAGAAAAATAAATTAGGTTTCGACTGCGCCTATGGCAGACAGGCGCAGTCAAAAATGCTAAAATAATTCATAACTCATGAAACGAGCATAACAAATTTTGACACACCAAGAAATGATTTATTGCGAACCTGCCTGCAGTAGGCAGGCAGCATCTGTTACCGTTAAAAAATAAAATTTAAACAGATGAAACCTTATTTTATAAAAACACCGATTCTTTTTAAGTTCCTTTTTAGTAATTGGGTTTGGCGTTTATCTTCCAAAGAAAAAGTGCTTTATCTCACTTTTGATGACGGTCCGACCCCAGGAATTACGGAATGGACTTTGAATGAACTCAGAAAATATAAGGCGAAAGCCACCTTTTTTTGCATCGGAAAAAATATTGGGGAGCACCCTGAAATCTTCCAAAAAATTATTGAAGAAAATCACGCGGTTGGTAATCACACCAACAACCATTTAAATGGCTGGAAAACAAAAACGGCAGCTTACCTTCAAAACATAGAAGAATCAGAGAAATATTTTGAAGAATACGCAACACTAAAAGCCGTCACCCTGAGTGCAGTCGAAGGGCAAAATCTAAAACTATTTCGGCCGCCCTATGGACGGCTTTCCTTCTCTCAATCAAAAAAAATTAGGAAAATGGGCTATAAAATAATTATGTGGGATGTTTTAAGCGCCGATTTTGACACTGAAATTTCCAATGAAAAGTGTTTGGAAAATGTAATTCGGAATATCGAAAATGGCAGTATCATTGTTTTTCATGACAGCATTAAAGCTTCAGAAAAACTAAAATTTGTATTGCCAAAAGTTTTGGAATATTATAGTTATCAGGGATTCAATTTTAGAAGTATTGAGTAGTTAACATTTAGTATTGAGGTGAAAAAAGAAAAGAGAAAAAAGACTAAAAAGCACTTTAACCATTTGTGTTTCCAATTGATATTTGTGGATTTATTTAGACGTTGATTTGTTTAATTTAAAATTCAAAATCCATAATTCAAAATCCTTTCAACTTTAGACTTTAAAGATACTGCTGAACCAAACTAATTAAAGTATTTGCATCCTGGTCACCGGATTGGCGCCATTTCATTTCCCCGTCTTTGTAGATAATAAACGTAGGATTTCCTTTAATTCTAAGCGCATTGGCAAGCGTCTCGTTTTTTTCGATATCAATTTTTATAACCTTTGCTTTATCGCCAAGTGCGGCAGCCACATCTCGTAAAATATCATGTAAATCATCAGATTTTTCTTCTTCCCATTCTGCGTAAAAATCGATTAACACAGGAATCTCTGAACTAATTAATTCTCCGAATTTTGCCATAATCTAACTATTTTTTTGAAGCAATGTTTAAAAAATAAAAGCCTTATACTTACAAATGTAACATTTTTATTGAAACAAACTACACCTACTTCTTTTTCAGTGTAATTACCGTAATTTCAGGCCAAATTCCTACACGGCCTGGGAAAGCCAAAAAACCAAAACCCCTGTTTACATTGATATACTTCCCTAACTCCTCATAAATACCGGCCCATTGTTCATAAACATATTGCACCGGACTCCATTTTATGCCCGGAATTTCAATGCCAAATTGCATTCCGTGTGTATGTCCGCTCAACGTGAGATGAAAATTACTCTGGTGATTTTTAATTTCGGCATCCCAATGAGATGGATCGTGACTCATTAATATTTTAAAATCTTCCTGCTTGATTTTTGAAGAAGCCAAATTTAAATCGCCCACTTTTTTAAATCGAGTTCCCCAATTCTCAACGCCAACCAAGGCAATTTTATCATTTCCTTTTTCAACATAAACACTGTCATTCAACAATAAATTAAAACCTATTTGCGGATGTAAATCTTTTATGGCCTTAAAATTTTGCTCCTTTTCTGCTTCGGAATCAAAATGCACATATTCCCCATAATCGTGATTTCCCAAGATGGAATATTTGCCATATTTGGCTTTCAGTTTGCTAAAATGGGAAATCCAGGGAATCATTTCATCGGCGGTATTGTTCACCAAATCTCCAGTAAATAACATTAAATCCGATTCCTGTTCATTGATTAAATCGATGCCTGCCGCTATTTTTTCGATATCATCAAAACTGCCGCTGTGAATGTCGGAAATATGGGTTACTTTAAATCCGTGAAACGCTTCGGGCAAATCGTCAAAATACAATGTGTGGTTGATTACCTGATAATTGTATTTTCCGCGCGCCATTCCATACAAAACTGAAGTAAACGGTATGGCGGCCAGGGCCAAAGCCACTTTGCTCACAAATTCCCTTCTGTCGGCCAAAAATGCTTTTGAAGAAGATTTTGAAAAGTAATTTAAAAAGCCTTTAAAAACCCTAAAAATATCTTCGCCAAATAGTACGGTTAAAGCAATAAATTTTGGCGCCATAGATAAAATGAGCAATCCAAAAGCCAGCATCATGGGTTGTGTCAAACCTCTGGAGTCGTTAAAAACCAGCAATCTATAAATTAAATTGGCTAAAATACCCAAGGAAACTGCCCAATAAAGAATTTTAACAATTTTACTTTTGGTGAGTGTTTTTATGCTTTGAAACGCATAAAAATCCACACATAAAATAAATGCCACAAAAATAATCCAACGTATCATCATAAAGCAAAATTACTTTTATTTTACAACTGGCTCATTGCAGGTTAAAAAATTAAGAGGGATTTAACAGCTGCCAATGCCTTTATTGAACAATGAGTCCATTCACTAAATTTATTTATTCCTTCTCCAATGAAATTCCGCCCTTTAACGTGTTCTTAATGCGTTTGGAAGGCTGGTAATTGAGCACAAATTTTTTGATGCTCTTTGCGGCAAGCAACTTAGGATCGGGTTGCGCATGGCCTTTAAATCCAAGCTTAAATCGGCCTAAATCCCCCAAATCTACCGTATAGCCTTGTCCCAAATGGTCGCGCAAATTATGTCCCAAAGCACTCACCACGCCCACCACGTCGCTTTCCCTTATGGTGCATGAGTTGCTGATGTCGCGGCATATTTTCTCCAAATCAATCACGCCCTTACTCACCGCCTGCATAATGTATTGGGGTTCATCAGTATTTTGAATGTTGTTTCTTCGTTTGGTAATGCGATATTTTAATGCCATATTTCTCTTTTTTTTAACAATTATTTTTATATTTAAAGCGCCGTAAAGCCATTAATTGCGATTGTTAGATAAATGACCGAAATCGTTTAATAAATCACAACAATGATACGTATAGTTCTTGTCGATTGCTAATTAGTTCTGCAGAAAGTTGTACAATTTTAGGCAATAAAATTCTATAACTTTTAAATTAAAGTTGTATAACTATTTGAAAAAGTTGTAGAATTAAAAAAAGAGGTGATTTTCTTTCGCCAAATCACTTTGAATAAGCTATTTGAAAACCAATAAGTAAATATAAGTATTTTTAGGTTTAACAGCGCTCTATTTTACCAATCTATTTTATATTTTTTTAGTTTGGCAGACAGTCAACTATTTATTGATGATTTTGAAAGTTACTTTATCCAATGGAAATTAGACAATGACAAGATATACGCCTTTTGAATATTCAAAATGAACGGCAAAAATGTTTTTGGGGTCGATGTTGAAATGCTGCAAAAAACAACCTAAGGTGTCATAAAGCAAATTTACTTTTATTTTATGACTGACTCATTGCAGGTTAAAAAATTAAGAGGGTTTTAACAGTGGATACTCCTATTAAGTTTCAAAATATGATTAATGTATTCTTAAAATTGATTTTATTACTTTTACACAAACAAATATTTCAATATCACAATTCAATGTCAACACAAAAACGCCTTTTCCTTTTAGATGCCTACGCTTTAATTTTTCGCGGCTATTATGCGCTTATAAAAAACCCAAGAATAAATTCTAAAGGAATGGACACTTCGGCCATTTTGGGTTTTACAAATTCGTTGCTTGATGTCATAAAAAGAGAGCGGCCCGACCATTTGGCGGTTGCTTTTGACAACGGCGGCTCCCACTTGCGTTCTGAAGCGTTTCCTGAATATAAAATGAACCGTTTGCAAACTCCGGAAGCCATTAAAATTGCCATTCCTTATATTCATAAAATTTTGGAAGCCATGCACATTCCCATTATTGAAAAAGTGGGTTTTGAAGCTGACGATTTAATTGGAACACTTGCCAAACAAGCTGAAAAAGAAGGTTTTAAAACTTATATGGTGACGCCGGATAAAGATTTTGCCCAGCTGGTTTCCGAAAATATTTTTATGTACAAGCCAGCCCGAATGGGAAATGGTATTGAGATTTGGGGAATTCCCGAAGTTCAGGAAAAATTTGAAGTTGAACGTCCGGAACAGGTGATTGATTTATTGGGAATGATGGGCGATGCCATTGACAATATTCCGGGATTGCCGGGTGTTGGCGAAAAAACGGCCAAAAAGTTCATCAAAGAATACGGCAGTATGGAAAATTTGTTGGCGCATTCGCATGAGCTTCAAGGTAAAATGCGCGAAAAAGTGGAAGAAAACAAGGAACTCGGATTGCTTTCCAAAAAATTGGCTACCATTTTATTGGATTGTCCGGTGACCTTTGACGAAAAAGATTATGAGTTAAACCATCCAGATTTTGAAAAGGTAAATGAAATATTGAAGGAATTGGAGTTCAGAAGAATTGCCGAGAGCTTCAATACCATATTTAAATTGCCTTCCGAAACTAAAAAAAGCGTTCAAAAAGAAGAAATAATTGACACCAAAAAATCACAGCCTGCAGCAGAACATCAATTCGATTTATTTTCAACATCCTCTAATGATGCCGCTGACGAATCATTTTCGGCTGGCGATAAAACTACTGAAAACACGAATCATTTATATCAGTTTGTAAATTCGCCATTCTCCAGAAAATTGCTTCTGGATAAATTATTGGCGCAAAAATCGGTTAGTTTTTATATTGAAACCATCGGAGAAGATTTGTTCGAAACCGATTTGGCAGGCATCGCTTTCTCCTATGAAAAAGGAAAAGGTTATTATGTGTCACTTTCTGAGAATAGTTCCGAAACCCAAAAAATATTAGAAGAATTTCGTCCGTTTTTCGAATCTGAATCCATAGAAAAAGTTGGACACGACCTGAAAAACAATGTTAAGGTTCTCAGCAATCACCAAATTCAAATTAAAGGAAAATTATTTGACATTATGTTGGCGCATTATTTAATAAATCCGGATATGCGCCACGATTTAATGGTGCTCACGGAAACTTATTTGAATTACAAGCCCATTAATTTGGCCGCTTTTGTTGGTAAAAAAGGAAAAAACCAGGTGTCCATTCGTGAAATAGACCTCAAAAAGCAAACGGAATATGCCGTTGAAAATGCCGACATGGCATTTCAGCTTAAAGATTTTTTCGAAAAAGAATTGGGTGAATTAAACCTTACCAAATTATTTGATGAAATAGAGATGCCATTGCTTCGCGTATTGGCGGCTATGGAATTGGAAGGCATAAAAATGGATGCCAATTTTTTAAATTCCCTGTCAAAAAAATTAACGGAAGACATTCATCAGTTAGAAACCAACATTTACAAAGAAGCGGCTATTGAATTTAATTTGGCTTCCCCTAAACAACTGGGTGATGTGTTGTTTGAGCATTTAAAATTGATTGACAAACCTAAAAAAACCAAAACTGGACAGTATGCAACCGGTGAAGAAATTTTATCGAAACTGGCAACAAAACACCAAATCGTTAAAGACATTTTAGAGTGGCGCGGATTGGTAAAGCTAAAAAACACCTATGTTGATGCATTGCCAAATCAAATAGACAAAAAAACAGGCAGGGTTCATACCACTTACAGTCAGGCCGTTGCGACAACAGGCCGTTTGAGTTCCATCAACCCGAACCTTCAGAACATTCCAATGAGAACTGAACGTGGTCGCCAGATCAGAAAAGCGTTTGTTGCAAGAGATGAAAATTATTTGATTGTATCTGCCGATTATTCCCAGATTGAACTTCGCATTATCGCCGCTTTAAGCAACGATGAAAGTATGATTGAATCCTTTAGAAATCAGGAAGACATTCACGCTGCAACAGCCGCAAAAATTTACGGAATTCCCTTAAATGAAGTGACCAGAACACAGCGTAATGATGCAAAAGCGGTAAATTTCGGAATTATATATGGGCAAGGCGCTTTTACTTTGGCCGATCAATTGAACAAATCAAGAGCCGAAGCAAAAGAATTGATAGACAATTACTACAAAACATTTCCCAAATTAAAAGAATTTATCGCCGGTCAAATGGAATTGGCCCAAGAGCAAGGTTATGTTGAAACAATTTTAGGGCGTCGCAGGTATTTAAAAAACATCAATTCCCAAAACGCCGTAGTTAGAGCCGGAGATGAACGAAATGCCGTAAATGCGCCTATTCAGGGAAGCGCCGCAGATATTATTAAAATAGCGATGATCAATATTTATAAAATATTGAATGACGGACATTACAAATCAAAAATGCTATTGCAAGTTCATGATGAGTTGGTTTTTGATATACACCAAGAAGAATTAGCAGTTCTAAAACCAAAAATTAAGCACGAAATGGAACATGCATTTACACTTTCTGTTCCGTTAATTGTTGAAATGGGTGAAGGAAGAAGCTGGTTAGAAGCACATTAAAAAATTTGTTGATTTGTTGAATTGTTTATTTGTTGATATGTTTTTGTATTATTGCGCAACGATTAATGTTGTAATTTTTTTATGTTAAATTTATTGTTTTCTAAGCGCTTTTCTTTAGTTAAAACTTTTTCAGCAACATTTTTGGCCTTTGCTTTTATTATTAGATTGACGCTTTACATTTGGTCTTTCGACAATCTTGAATTTTCATTTTTCAATTTAATCAAAATTTTTGGATTGGGTTTTTTGTTCGATTTGGGCAGCCTTTCTTATATCATGGCGTTTTATTCCATCTATTTATTATTGGTTCCAAAGCAATTTTACGGAAGCATCATTGATAAATTTATTACCTATTTTTCTTATGCTTTAATCCTATTTTTCATGGTATTTTCATTTTTGGCAGAACTTGCCTTTTGGGATGAATATCAAAGACGTTTTAATTTTATAGCGGTAGACTATTTGTTATATACTTATGAAGTTGTCCAAAATATAAGACAGTCGTTTCATATAGAAATTATTATTGGCGTCTTAATTACGATTACTTTTTTTTCACTGATAATCGCCAAAAAGAAAAATGCCTATACAAATGCATTTTACAACTCCGATACTTTTTTAATGAAAGTGATTCCGGCCTTGTTTTGGGTGCTTGTTCTAAGCAGTTTTCATTTAAAAGTTGAAAATAATGATGCCGAAATTTTCGCAAATCAATATGAAAACGAAATAACCAAATCTGGCTTATATTCCTTTTTTGCGGCATACGATGAAAATGAATTAAATTATAACGATTTTTATGAAACCAATCCTTCCGACAAGTCCTTTAATATTGTCAGAAATTTACTCGCATCAGAAAATGACCGCCTAAACAGCAATCCGAAAAGCATTAGAAGATCTGTGATTAACAGCGGCGAGGAACAAAGGCCAAATGTAATTTTTATTGGATTGGAAAGTATGAGCGCTGATTTCATGAAACGATTTGGAAACGAAAAAAACTTGGTGCCAACAATAGATTCTTTGGCAAAGGAATCCATATTTTTTACAAATTTATTGGCAACAGGAACAAGAACCATTAGGGGAATCGAAGCAATTACCTTGTCCATTCCGCCAACTCCCGGCAGAAGCATTGTTAAACGGGAAAACAACGACAACTTATTTACCATTGGTGAAGTTTTCAAGCAAAAAGGATATACGCGCACTTTTTTTTATGGTGGTGATGGCCATTTTGACAACCTAAATGTTTTCTTCGGAAACAATGGTTTTAATATTGTGGACAGAAAAAATAAACTTCGCGTTAATGGGAGATTTCCTGTGCAAAGAACTCAAATTAAAGATGACGAAGTTACTTTTGAAAATGCCTGGGGAGTTTGTGACGGAGATTTGTATGATAAAGTTTTAAGAGAAGCCGACAAGCAATACCAACTTAAAAAACCCTTTTTTAATTTTGTGATGACCAGCAGCAATCACAAACCTTATACCTACCCAAATGGTGTTGTTGATATCCCTTCAGGGAAAAATAGAGAAGGCGCATTAAAATACACCGATTGGAGTTTTCGTAAATTTTTTGAGGAAGCAAAAAACAAACCTTGGTTTAAAAATACGGTCTTTGTAATTATGGCCGACCATGCTGCCTACAGCGCCGGGCGAACAGAAATTAACGTGGAAAGCTACCACATTCCTGCTTTTATTTTTAACCTAAAAAATAAAAATCCTGAAGAAGTCAATAAATTAAGTTCCCAAATAGACATTTTTCCAACGCTGTTTGGCTACCTAAACTGGAGCTATGAATCGAATATTTTTGGGAAAGACATCACTAAAATGCAACCAAAAGATGAAAGAGCCTTAATCGCCAATAATATAAAATTAGGACTTTTAAAAGGTGACCAACTTTTAATTTTAAACAACCATAAAAAACACACTTTTTACAAATGGAATAAAGAAAATAATGAATTAACAGTCAAAAAAACTGATTCTATATTTCTAAAAGAAACCATTTCTTACTATCAAACAGCTTTCGATTTATTTAAAGATGAAAGCTTAAAAATAAAAAAAGAATCATTTATTTCGCCCAACAAATTAGCCAATAAGGTTCGTTAAAACTTGTTTATTTGTTAAAGTGTTGAAGCGTTTAGGCGTGCAATTGTTGAGTGAAAAAATTGCGCTTCGTTTTTCCGTCTTCCGACTTTGGACTTCCATCTTCCAAACAAATAAACTTTTTTAAAAACACAGTTTGTTATCACTAAAATAGTTTGTACATTTGCACTCCCTTTTTAGGGAGAAAAATGAATGTTTAACTATAACAAAGAATTTAATTGTGAATAAATTAAGTTACAAAACAGTATCAGCTAACAAAAATACCGTTACTAAAGAGTGGGTATTGGTTGATGCAGACGGCCAAACGTTGGGTCGTATAGCTTCTAAAATAGCCATGCTAATTAGAGGTAAATACAAAACAAATTACACGCCTCACGTAGATTGCGGAGACAATGTAGTTGTTATCAACGCCGAGAAAATTAATCTAACAGGTAAAAAATGGGGTGACAAAACCTATATTCGTCACACTGGATATCCTGGAGGACAACGATCGTTAACTGCTATTGAAATGTTCGATAAAGACCCTACCCGTCTTATTGAAAAAGCAGTAAAAGGAATGTTACCTAAAAATAAATTAGGAAGCGCCCTTTTCAGAAATTTATACGTTTATGCAGGTACTGAGCACCAACAAACAGCTCAAACACCTAAAACCATTAACCTTAACGATCTAAAATAATAATGGAAACAATACACAAAATAGGTAGAAGAAAAACAGCAGTTGCTCGTGTTTATGTTTCTGACGGTACTGGAATCATTACGATCAACAAAAGAGAATTTAAAAACTACTTTACAACAGCAGGTTTACAATATAAAGTTTTACAGCCGCTTACTTTAACAGATCACGTAGCTTCATTCGACATTAAAGTGAATGTTTTTGGAGGTGGAATTACCGGACAAGCTGAAGCTATCCGTTTGGCTATTTCAAGAGTATTGGTTGAGCTAAACGCTGAAAACAGATTAATTCTTAAACCAGAAGGATTACTTACCAGAGACCCAAGAATGGTTGAACGTAAAAAATTCGGTCAAAAGAAAGCAAGAAAAAAATTCCAATTCTCAAAACGTTAATCGTTTATTTGAATTACTTCACCAATTTTTTTGGTGGTTCATTGAAATTAAAATTAATAACAAAGTTGTCGTTGATCAGTCAATGATTGACAAAAGTTTAGCATCCAAATAGGTAAGATCGGATTTCCGCTACTTACCTATTGCTAGCTCAACGGAACGTAAACTAAATAACAAAATGACAAAAATTGAAATTAAAGACTTATTAGACGCAGGTGTACACTTTGGCCACCTAACAAGAAAATGGAATCCAAACATGGCTCCTTATATTTACGGAGAACGTAACGGAATTCATATTATTGACCTTTACAAAACTGCTGCAAAAATTGATGAAGCTGCTGAGGCACTTCAAAAAATTGCAAATTCAGGCAGAAAAATTCTTTTTGTAGCCACAAAAAAACAAGCAAAAGAAATTATTGCAGAAAAATCTACCAGCATCAACATGCCATACATCACTGAAAGATGGCCTGGCGGAATGTTGACAAATTTTGTTACCATTAGAAAAGCTGTTAAAAAAATGACAGTTATTGACAGAATGAAAGTAGATGGATCTTTTGATGCACTTTCAAAAAGAGAAAAATTACAAATTAACCGTCAGAGAGAAAAATTAGAAAAAAACTTAGGTTCTGTTGCTGATATGACTCGTTTACCAGGCGCCATTTTTGTAATTGACGTAAAAAAAGAACACATTGCTGTTGCTGAAGCAAAAAACTTAAATATTCCAATTTTTGCAATGGTTGACACAAACTCTGATCCAAGAGGTTTAGATTATGTAATTCCATCAAATGATGATGCTTCAAAATCAATCAATAAAGTTTTAGGTTTTATTGTTGATGCTATTGCAGAAGGCTTGTCTGACAGAAAAACAACCAAAGATAAAACAGTTGATGTTGAATCCGATGTTGAAGCTGACGAAAAAGGGGAATAAACTAAATAATTAATGTATCACCGTTGAATTTTAAAATTCAACAAAAAAATAAATAAAAATGGCACAAATTACAGCCGCAGAAGTAAATAATTTAAGAAAAGCTACCGGAGCTGGCATGATGGATTGCAAAAATGCACTTGTTGAAGCTGAGGGAGATTTAGATAAAGCTATTGAAATTTTGCGTAAAAAAGGGCAAAAAGTTGCTGCAAACAGAGCTGACAGAGATTCTAGTGAAGGCGCTGTTATTGCAAAAGTTAATGCAGACAATACAATTGGCGTAATCATTTCATTGAACTGTGAAACAGATTTTGTTGCTAAAAACGACGCTTTTGTTGCTTTGGCTACCAAATTTGCTGAAATCGCAATTGACTACAATTCAAAAGAAGATTTTTTAAATGCTGATTTTGGAGGAATGACTGTTGCTGAAAAATTAATTGAGCAAACTGGCGTTATTGGTGAAAAACTGGAAATAGGCGCTTTTGAAAAAGTGACCGGTAAATTTGTAGGTTCATACATTCATGCAGGAAATAAAATTGCTGCCGTAACTGCATTATCTGACAATGTTGACGGTGCAAGTGTTGTTGCAAGAGATGTTTCTATGCAAGCTGCCGCAATGGGCGCAAAAACGTTGTCTTATAAAGATTTCGACCCTAATTTTGTCGCTTCTGAAACTGAAGCCAGAATTGCAGTGATAGAAAAAGAGAATATTGAACTTGGCCGATTGGGAAAAACCCTTAAACATGTGCCAACTTACATTTCCAGAATGCAATTGACAGATGAAGTAATTGCGAAAGCTAAAGAAGATTTAAAAGCTGAACTTAAAGCTGAAGGAAAACCTGAAGCAATTTGGGATAAAATTCTTCCGGGAAAATTAGAAAGATTTCTTTCTGACAACACCACGTTAGACCAAGAACTTTGTCTTTTAGACCAAGTTTTTATTAAAGACGACAAGTTAACAGTTGCTGATTACGTTAAATCAATTGGTGTAACTGTAACAGACTTTAAAAGAGTTTCGTTGGCATAATCACAAACAATATAAATTTAAAAAACTCGCTTTTCAGCGAGTTTTTTTGTTTTGCATTTTTAAGGAAATGTTTAATCCAAAAAAATATCCATCCAGAAATTTGTTATTTTTACTGAACAACAACATTGCCTTTTTACTTATAAAGTATTTCTTATATTTGCATAACTTTCAAATAAAATAATGGCTTATAAAAGAATTCTATTAAAACTAAGTGGAGAAGCACTTATGGGAGATCGCCAATACGGTATAGATCCAAAACGTTTATCGGCCTATGCTGAAGAAATCAAAAAAATTGTAGACAATGGTATTGAAGTCGCTATTGTGATTGGAGGCGGAAATATATTTAGAGGTGTTTCTGGCGCCAGTAACGGCATTGACAGGGTTCAGGGAGATTATATGGGGATGTTGGCCACCATTATTAACGGATTGGCTTTGCAAAGTGCCATTGAAGCTATTGGCATAAAAACCAGATTGCTCACCGCCATTAAAATGGAACAAGTTGCAGAACCTTTTATCAAAAGAAGGGCAGTTCGCCATTTGGAAAAAGGTCGCGTGGTGATATTTGGGGGCGGTACAGGAAATCCGTATTTTACTACAGATACCGCTGCCGTTTTAAGAGCGATAGAAATTGGTGCCGATGTAATTTTAAAAGGAACACGTGTTGACGGAATTTACACATCAGACCCTGAATTAAACAAAGACGCCATCAAATTTGATAGCATTTCGTACCAAGACGTTATGGATAAAGGTTTAAAAGTGATGGACATGACCGCATTTACACTAAGTCAGGAAAATAATTTACCCATTATTGTTTTTGATATGAATGTGGAAGGAAATTTAGAAAAAGTGATTTCCGGAGAAAATATAGGAACAAAAGTTGATAAATAAACGTATAATTTATTTTAACCAATTATGAATGAGGAATTAGACTTTATTATAGATAGCACAAAAGAATTAATGGCAAATTCGATTTTGCATTTAGAAAAAGAGTTCAGAAATATCAGGGCAGGAAAAGCAAGTCCGGCAATGTTGGGGAATGTTACTGTTGATTATTATGGTTCTCAAACACCATTGTCTCAAATTGCAAACGTGAGCACTATGGATGCGCACACCATCACCGTTCAGCCTTGGGAAAAAAATATGTTGCACCCAATTGAAAAAGCAATTATGCTTGCCAATTTAGGATTTAACCCTATGAATAATGGTGACATCATCATTATTAACGTACCGGTTTTGACTGAAGAAAGAAGAAGAGAGCTTTCAAAACAAGCAAAAGTTGCCACTGAATTTGCAAAAGTAAGCATTAGAAACGGGCGAAGAGAAGCAATGAGTGAAATTAAAAAAGCCGAAGTTTCTGAAGACATGAAAGCAAACGCAGAAACCAGCGTTCAAAAATTAACCGATGCGTTTATTGTTGAAGTCGACAATCATTATAAAATAAAAGATCAAGAAATCATGAAAGTTTAATTTCGATATTTTTTAAAACGTTAAACTTATCAAAAAATTAAAGCACTCAAAAAAGGGTGCTTTTTTATTTACCTATATTTGTTTTCCAAACTGATAATATTTTAAATGAAATACCTATTCCTTCTATTATTTCTCATTCCTATATTTTCATTTTCACAAACACAAATTCAGGGTATTATTATCGATAGCAAAACCAATCAGCCGTTGCCATTTGCCACAATTACAACTTCCTCCAATTTTGGAACATTGACTGATGTTGACGGAAAATTTAATATAAAATCTAATAAATCAGTAACGCAAATAAGCATTTCCTATGTTGGCTATGAATCTCTAATCTTTCCAATTACTAAAAATGAGAAGTTTATAAAAATACCCTTAAAGCCAAAAGTTGAAAGCTTAAAAGAAGTTCAAATTATTGCCAAAGAAAACCCTGCCTTGCAAATTATTAGAAATACCATTAAAAATAAACCGAAAAATAATATTGAAAAATCATTAAATACCTTCAAATTTAATACTTATACCAAAATATTGGTTACGGCTAACCCCGACTCTATCAGCGGAAACATCGATTCTGTTTTTGTGCTAAAAGAAGGTCAAAAACAATTTAAAAAATTGGATTCTTCCAATTACAAATTCAAAAAAGAAATTGACAAACATCACTTGTACATTTCAGAAAAGATTTCTGAATTTCAATTTCAAAAAGGAAAAGGAAAAAAAGAGGCGGTAATGGCTTCAAGAATGGCAGGTTTAAAACAACCTATCTATGAATTATTGGCAGTCACTTTTCAGGATTTATCTTTTTACAATGAATTTTACGTCCTTGCAGGAACTAAATATATCAATCCAATTGCTGATGATGCATTAAAAACTTACAATTATAAAATATTGGATACCATAAAAACGGAATCTGGAAGTTCAATTTTAATCTATTTTAAACCCAAAGAAAAGAAAGAGACTTTAGGAATTGAAGGTGTTTTGTATATTGACAATCAAAGTTTTGCGCTTACAAAAGCCATTGCCGAACTAAAAGGAATGGTAAATGTAAAAGCAACCCAAAACTACAGTTTCATTAAACTGCACAATACTTGGTTTCCAAAAGATATGGACATTGTGCTAAAAAAAGGAAACAATAAAGAGCGTATTTCATTATTTGGCGGCTCTGTAAAATTTGGGGAATCTAAAAAAAATGATTCAATTGTAACTACCAAAACAAAAAGTGAGGGAGATATTGTGTATTTTATCTCAAAAGCCACAAATTCAAATATTGAAATAAACACGCCAATTGTAGTGAAAAGTGCTTTGCCAACCATACAATTTAATGATGATGCAGCGAAAAAAAAAGAAGATTTCTGGGACAGGTACAGAACCGATTCTATTACTGAAAAAGGCAAAAATACCTACAAAATGTTGGACAGTATTGTTGAAAAGGAAGGTGAGAATATTGAACAAAAGATTAATATTGGCAGAAATATTCTAAAAGGAATTTATCCCACAAAATACATCGATTTAAATTTGGGGAAAATTCTAAATTTCAACAATTACGAAGGTTTCAGAGCTGGTTTTGGTGGTGAAACAAATTCAAATTTCTCCAGTACATTTAAACTGGAATCATATTTGGCTTATGGAACAAAAGACCAAGATTTTAAATATACTTTAGGAACATCATTCCGCCTAAATAAAAATACGAATACTTGGATTGGAACCAATTACACCAACGATTTAAAAGAGGCTGCTTCCTTAGATTTCATTGCAATAAACACTTCATTTTCGTTATTAAATTTAAGGAATTTAAATCTTGATAAATTTTACAATTATAAAACGCTGAGTGTTTATTTAAAACATGACATTCGGCCAAATCTAGAAGCGGAAATTCAATTAAGTTCAGGCGATTTCAAGCCTTTGTTTGACTATCAATTTATTTCTTCCGATAAAAATTTGTCGGAATATAGTTTAACAACAGCTGTTTTTGGATTTCAATACAATCCAAAAAGTGAATATATGAATTCACCAATTGGAAAATTGAGGATTAAAAATGAATTTCCACAATTTACGTTTCAGCTCACAAAAAGTTTCGAAAATGTGTTGAATGGGGATTTCGACTTTACCCAACTAAATTTTCGGGCCCAACATGAAATTAAACGACTTCAAAAGGCTACAACTTCCATTTTAGTGGAAGGCGGCATTGTATTTGGCGAAGCACCAATTTCACATTTATTTAATTCATCGCCAAATGCTACATTTAAAAACCCTTGGGCTAACCGCATCAATTTCGTAGGAAAAAATAGCTTTGAAACCATGGGTTACAACGAATTTATTTCAGACAGATTTGCTGCAATTCACTTAAAACATGAGTTAATACCTTTTAAAATTGGTTCTAAATTTAAACCGCAATTGATATTTGTAACCAGAGCCGCTATTGGTGAGATCAAAAATCCATTATATCATAACGGATTGGTGTTTAGGAGTTTAAATAACGGGTATTTTGAAAGTGGTTTAGAATTTAAAAGCCTGTTTAAAGGTTTTGGATTGAGCACATTTTATAGATATGGCGCCAATCAAAATCCAGAATGGAGCGATAATTTGGCCGTAAAAATATCCTATAAAATTAGTCTGGGATTTTAAGAATCAAATTCTTATAGGACGAACTATTTTTATACCTTTGCAGAAATTTTTTTGAATGGATTTTTGGTCAAGGCTCTCTCGGTTTATTTTAAAAAGAAGATATATTATCTTAGTTGTAATAGCCGCCATCACTGTTTTTTTAGCTTCTCAAATGAAGTATATGCGTTTTTCATATACAGAAGCAAATTTACTTCCCCAAAATCATAAAGTTAATGTTGAATACGATAAGTTTCTGAAACTTTTTGGTGAAGAAGGCAATCTAATCATTTTGGCGGTTGAAGATTCAACCTTATTTACGCCAAAAAAATTCAACGATTGGAATAACTTAACAAAAAATTTAAACAATTTCCCAGAAGTAGATTTTACAGTTGCCATTGGCGATATTAAAGAACTGAAAAAAAATGCTGATGAAGAAAAATTTGATTTTATACCGCTATATAAAGATATCCCCCAAACTCAGGAAGAAATTTTAAAAATTAAAACCGAACTTTTTGAAAATTTACCGTTTTACGACAATATCTTATTCAATAAAAAAACGGGAACCATTAGATCTGTTATCTATTTAAAGAAAGAGATTGTAAACACACCAGCTCGTAAAGATTTTATTTTCAACACTTTAAATCCTGCCATAAAACAGTTTGAAACTGAAAATAACATTGATGTCAGGGTTTCCGGCATGCCTTACATTCGCACAATGAATGCCCAAAATATTATTGATGAAATTGGGATTTTTGTAGGTTTGGCTTTGGCAGTCACCGCCTTAATTTTCTTTTTCTTTTTCCGATCAGTGAGGGCAACGATGATTACGCTTTTGGTTGTGGGTATTTGTGTTATTTGGGCATTTGGGTTTATTGGTTTGTTCCGTTATGAAATCTCGGTTTTAATGGCCTTAATTCCGCCTTTAATCATTGTAATTGGTGTTCCCAACGCCATATTTTTAATCAATAAATACCAACAAGAGGTAAAAAAACATGGGAATCAGGCAAAATCATTACAACGTGTTATTTCAAAAGTAGGAAATGCCACCTTAATGACCAATGTGACCACGGCTTTTGGGTTCTCTACATTTATCTTTACCAAAAGTCAACTTTTAAGGGAATTTGGAATTGTTGCTTCCATCAATATTATAGGAATCTTTTTGGTCGCTTTATTCCTTATCCCCATTGTATATAGTTTCTTGCCTTTACCAAAAGAAAAACACTTAAAACATTTAGAAAGAAGATGGATTGAAGCGCTTGTAAAAAGAATAGAATCTATTGTCAGAAATCATAGAATTGCCGTTTATGCAACAACAATTGTATTGATTATTGTGAGTATGATCGGAGTTTTTATGATAAAAGTTTCAGGGAGTATCATTGAAGATATGCCAAAAGGCGAACAATTCTTTAAAGACATTGTGTTTTTTGAAGAAGAATTTGGCGGCATTATGCCATTAGAAATCATAATTGATACCAAAAAAGAAAAAGGTGTCATGAATTTAGGGACCCTAAAGAGAATGGATAAACTTGAGGAAACCATTGATGAAATTCCCCAACTCTCAAAACCAATTTCTGTTCTTAATATTGTAAAATACTCAAAACAAGCTTTTTACGGAGGCAATCCGAAATTCTATCAATTGCCTACCAATCAGGAAAAAAACTGGATATTGGCTTATTCCAAAAATGCAACAAAAAATACCAATTTATTAAATAGCTATGTTGATTCTACTGGCAGATATGCCCGGATAACAACATTTATGAAGGATATTGGTACCGATAAAATGGAAATTATTGAAGAGCGATTACAACAAAAAATTGACAAAGAATTTCCTAATGAAAATTACAGTGTAACAATGACCGGTAAAGCATTGGTATTTTTAAAAGGAACCAATTATTTAATCAATAATTTGATAATTTCCCTTGCTCTAGCCATTTTTCTTATTGCAGGATTCATGGCGTTTATGTTTCGGTCATTCAAAATGATCCTAATTTCCTTAATTCCCAACATGTTTCCTCTATTAATAACTGCTGGTTTAATGGGCTATTTAGGAATTCCGTTGAAACCTTCAACTATTTTGGTGTTTAGTATTGCCTTTGGTATTTCGGTTGATGACACCATTCACTTTTTGGCCAAATACAGACAAGAACTAAAAGCAAACAATTGGCGGATAAAAATATCTGTTTACAAGGCCTTGCATGAAACCGGCGTAAGCATGTTTTACACCTCTATCGTGTTATTCTTCGGATTTTTAGTGTTTACCGTTTCAAGTTTTGGAGGAACAATTGCCTTAGGCGGTTTAGTTTCCATAACCCTGTTATTTGCGATGACTTCTAACTTGTTATTACTTCCATCTCTATTGCTTTCATTAGAAAAAACAATTGCGAACAAAGAGGATTTTAAAGAGCCTACCCTTACCATTCTTGATCCTGAAGATGAAAATGGCGATAAATTGGAGTGAAAAGCCAAAAGTTTGAAAGTTTAAAAGTTGAAAATTTTTAATTTTTCATTATTAATTGTTAATTGTCAATTATCAATTGAAACCGTATCTTTGCAAGGTTAAAAATTAAGAATATGACAAGAAGCAATGTGGCTGAACTTTTAAAATCAACCAATTTTTCACAAGAAGTTAACCTTAAAGGTTGGGTTAGAACATTTAGGGCAAATCGTTTTATTGCCTTAAATGATGGATCAACAATTAATACCATTCAGTGTATTGTTGATTTTGAGAATACCGACGAACGCATTTTAAAACGCATTACAACAGGTGCGGCAATTTCCATAAAAGGAACCTTAATAGAAAGCCTTGGAAAAGGACAGCAAGTTGAAATTCAAGTTTCTGAAATTAATATTTTAGGCGACTCAAATCCTGAAGAATATCCTATTCAACCAAAAAAACACAGTTTTGAATTTTTACGTGAAAATGCACATTTACGCATAAGAACAAATACTTTTAGTGCAGTTATGCGCGTACGGTCTGCATTGTCTTTTGCCGTGCATAAATATTTTATCAAAAACGGATTTTACAATTTTCATGCGCCAATAATTACTGGTTCTGATGCAGAAGGCGCCGGAGAAATGTTTAATGTTACCACGCTTGACGTCAACAATCTGCCAAGAAATGAAGCGGGAAAAATTGACTATTCTAAAGATTTCTTCGGAAAATTGACGAATTTAACCGTGTCGGGTCAATTAGAAGCTGAAACCTATGCCATGGCTTTAGGAAAAGTATATACATTCGGGCCAACTTTTAGGGCTGAAAACTCAAATACAACGCGTCATTTGGCCGAATTTTGGATGATTGAGCCAGAAGTGGCTTTCAATAATTTAGATGATAATATGGACTTGGCGGAAGATTTTATAAAATCTGTTATTTCATATGTGTTAAAAAATTGTAAAGATGATTTGGCATTTTTAGACGACAGGTTGTCCCAGGAAGAAAAATTGAAACCAGCCTTGGAACGCAGCGAAATGTTACTTATTGAAAAACTGAAATTCATCATTGAAAATAATTTTATTCGTGTCAGCTACACGGAAGCCATTGACATTTTAAAGAATTCAACCCCTAACAAAAAGAAAAAATTTCAATATTTAATTGATGAATGGGGCACCGATCTTCAGAGCGAACATGAACGTTATTTGGTTGAAAAACACTTTAAATGTCCGGTAATTCTATATGATTATCCAGCCAAAATAAAGGCGTTTTATATGCGTTTGAATGATGACGGTAAAACCGTAAGGGCCATGGATGTCTTATTTCCGGGAATTGGAGAAATTGTTGGAGGCAGTCAGCGAGAAGAAAGGCTTGATGTTTTACAACAAAAAATGTCGGATCTTGGAATTGATGAAAAAGAATTATGGTGGTATTTGGATACCCGAAAATTTGGAACTGCCGTACATAGTGGGTTTGGGTTGGGATTTGAACGTTTGGTTCAATTTACAACAGGAATGGGAAATATTCGGGATGTTATCCCTTACCCAAGAACTCCGCAAAATGCAGAATTCTAATTAATTATTGCCAAAAAAGTCATCATTTAGTAAATACTGTGTTTTTTTCGTATTTTTATAAAAAGCTATTTTAATTTATGCTGAAACAAGGTTTACAATTCAAATTATCGCAAAAATTATCGCCGCAGCAAATTCAACTCATGAAGTTGATTCAATTGCCTACTCAAGAATTTGAACAACGCCTAAAGCAAGAATTAGAGGAAAATCCAGCTTTGGAAATTGAGGATGAAAATGCTGAGGACTATGATAATTCACAATTAAGCGACACCTATGACGAGTATGATGATACCGGGAATGAAAGCATAAACACCGAAGACATAAATATTGATGAATATTTAAGTGACGATGAAATTCCAAATTATAAAACGCAAGCCAATAACTATTCTACAGATGATGAAGAAAAGGACATCCCGTTTGCTTCCGGCCCTTCGTTTACGCAACATTTAAAAAATCAAATGAATACCTATCGGTTAACCGAAGAAGAAGAAATTATTACTGATTTTCTGATAGGAAGCATTGATGACAGTGGCTATATTCGCCGTGATTTGGTTGATATTTTGGATGATTTGGCTTTCACAGAAAATATTTTTACCACAAAAAAAGAATTGGAACGATTGCTTAAAATTGTTCAACAATTAGATCCAGCTGGGGTTGGCGCACGCGATTTAAAGGAATCTTTAATCATTCAATTAAAACGAAAAGACGAAAAGCCCAGCGTAAACTTGGCTATTGATATTTTAGAAAATGGTTTTGAACATTTTGTCAAAAAGCATTACACTAAATTATTGCAAAGATTTCATGTATCAGAAGAAGAATTAAAAGAGGCGATCAAACAAATTGAAAAACTCAATCCAAAACCCGGCGGTTCATTTGTTGGGAACAGTAAAGTAACGGAACAAATTGTGCCCGATTTTACCATTAGAATTGTTGAAGGCGAATTGGAACTCACCCTAAATTCAAGAAATGCACCTGAACTTCATGTTTCAAGTGAATATAACAATTTAATGCATGGCTATAAGGATTCCAGCGAAAAATCGAAATCCCAAAAAGAAGCCGTCATGTTCATAAAGCATAAATTAGATGCAGCAAAGTGGTTTATTGATGCCATAAAACAGCGTCAACAAACATTACTTTTGAACATGAATGCCATAATGCAGCATCAAAAAGAATATTTTTTAACAGGTGATGAGCGCAAATTAAAACCCATGATATTAAAGGATATCGCGGATGTGATAGATATGGATGTTTCAACCGTTTCAAGGGTTGCAAGCAGTAAATATGTGTCAACACCCTATGGAACAAAATTAATTAAAGAATTTTTCTCAGAATCAATGAAAAATGACCAGGGAGAAGATGTTTCTACCAGAGAAATTAAAAACATATTGGAAACCGTTATTAAAGAAGAAGATAAAAAGAAACCATTAACGGATGATAAATTGGCATTAATACTAAAAGAAAAAGGATATCCGATTGCTAGAAGAACAATAGCAAAATATAGAGAACAGTTGGATATTTCGGTTGCTCGTTTAAGAAAAATATTTTAGCAAAAGGCCTAAAAATGACTATGAAATTCTCCAAATTTATTTCCTATTTTTTTCATCCCATAAACTTCCCTATAATTGGAACTATTTTATTTTTTCTTTTTATTCCGAAATTTATTTTTAAACCGCAAGAATACACCATCTTAGCTGTTATTTTTATTGGCACCTATTTATTTCCAATCATACTTTTATGGCTTTTAAAACGATTTGGAATGATAAATAGTTATCATATGGTTACTATTGAAGAGCGAAAATTTCCCACATTGCTATTTATTTCAATTTCTTTTATAATTGGAAACTGGCTATACAAATCATTAATAGTTGATATTTTGGCACTCCTATTTTTCGGGTATGGTTTAAGTTTAATATGTACATCGATTTTTTTATACTTAAAGCTAAAAATAAGTCTGCATACTTTGGCAATCTCAGGTTTAATAGGATTTTTAATTTATTTTAGTTATTTCTACAAGATAAATTTAATACCGATTATGGCGCTATTATTTGTTTTAGGAGGGTTGGTTGCATCCTCGAGGTTAAGGTTGCGGGCGCATCAGTTAAATGAAGTTATATTGGGATGTGTTGTTGGGTTTGCGTCGCAGTTTATTGTTTATTTTGTTTACATGATGTAAAACTTTAAACCTATGTTTATGTCTTTTATATCTAGGTCCTTCTCATTAAACTCAGCATTCTTAAATAATGGGCTTAAACCATAATAAAAGTATAGGTTCCAATTACTATAACCTGCCGCCAATATAACGCCATATTGAATTTTATTGATTTCAGGTATGTTTTTGGTGGTAATTTGAACTTCTGGATCTAGGAATTTTGTTTTCGCTGCCACGAGGTATGCTATTTTTACACCTCCATATACTCTCCAAAAACTATATTTTTCTGGTGTTGAAGTTCTCCACCTAAATTCAATGGGCATTTCTATGGCATTAATTCCTAATCTATTCGTTTTGTATTCTTCCGCCAGTTCAAATAATGTTGTTTGATTGTTCCTTGATATTTTTAAATTTTGAACATAAACATTATAGGCATATCCAGCCCCTATGGCAAGTCCAACGTTCCGCTGCTCATTTAGAGGAATGTCTTTTATGAATCCCATTGAAAATCCACCAGAAAATCCATTTTGAGAAATTGTGGCTGGTTTGTTATTCAAAATAGAATAGGTAACAGACAGATATAACTGATCTTCTAAATATTTTAAATCAATTATTGAATCATTACTAACCTGAGCCTGCAGTTTCGCAAAGCCAATCAGAAAAAAAAATATTAAGCAATACTTACCCATAGTAACAAAGATACTTTATAAAAATAAAAAAGGCAATCAAATTTATATGATTGCCTTTTTTATTTTTATTAGTGTTATAAACTCTAATAATTACTCGTAATTCTTTGATAAATCTGTGCCCTTTGCAGTTGAAAAACTAATTTTAAGCGCGTCAATATCTCTTAATTGTTCTTTAATATCTAAAACTGTACCTACACTAGCTTCTTTATCGGCTTTAATAGAAGTTGTCATAAATTTAACTTCATCTTCTTTTCTTAAAGCTCTTTCAGAATAGATAAAACTTGGAACATCTTTAACTTCGATAATTTTATCATTTACCTGAATTTTATCTCCAGCTATTCTAGCGTCCTTTGATTTACCAACATAAATAGTGCTTACCAAACTTTTGTGTTCCAACTTTTTTACTTCACTTGCCACAGGAAGTGCTGGTTTCTTTATTAACAAATCAGTTTCCCTCATTGTAGTGGACACCATAAAAAAGAATAATAACATAAATACAATATCAGGTAAAGACGCCGTAGAAATTGCAGGCATCCCTTTTTTTCTCATTTTAAATTTACTCATAATCTGATATTATTTTAACGGTTCAGGTTCAGTAATAATTTGAGGATATTTATCTTTCAAATCATCAATTTTCACTTTTAAACTTTCGGTAGGATTATCATCGTAATCTTGAAGCAAAGCGTCATAAGATCTTCCATATCTTTTTGTAGCCAGATTATTTCTCAACTCATTATATGCCGCTTCAATTTCATTTTGAATTGACACATACATACCATAAGTTGTACCTCTATCGCTTTGTAAAGATATAATAGCCTTTGTTGGATGATCTGAAGAATTTGGATCTTTAGCTCCTTCACAATAATCACAAGGTTCTCCTGGTTTATTATCAATTGGAGTGCCTAATCCGCCTCCGTTATCAATAAACTTCATTGCCAAACGTTTAATGTCAGTTACTTTTACATATTCATTTTCAACTAACAATTGATTGTTTCTGTTAACAACGATATCCAAAACGTTTTTTTCTTTAACAATTACATCTGATTGTTGATCGGTTTTTTCCGGTAATTTACGGGCAATTCCGGAATCAACATCCATAGTTGTAGTTACTAAGAAAAATATTAAAAGCAAGAACGCAATGTCTGCCATTGAACCAGCGTTAATTTCTCCAATATCTCTTCTTGCCATAATTTAATTAATTTTTTACAAGTGATTTTACAAAGTCAAATAAGAAGAATCCTAAACCAATAGCCCCTAATATAAAACTGTAATTAATTAGTGCACTTACCCATTTAGAAACACTTCCTGCTTCGCCATCAAGTATTACTTTACCCATAGCGTCTGTAGTAGCTGCGTCAGAAGCAAATACATAAGCAACCACTAATAAAATAGCCATAGCGGCAACTCCCAACAAGGTTCTTTTCAACACTTCAGGGTTCTTTGTTAAATTTATCAATGAAAAAACTACTGCAATTGCTGAAGTAGCAATCAATAAAAATATTGAGTATGTAATAAATGGAGACAAAACGCTGTTTTGTGCATCCACATCTTCTGTTAAAACTGTATCACCTTCCATTATAATTCTAACGAAAAAATAGAATCCTATTAATCCAATAAAACCAGTAATGTAAGTTAATATTTTTGATTTTTTCTCATCCATAATTACTATTTTTTCAGTCTAATCAAAAGGTCAACTAGTGAAATTGAAGCATCTTCCATATTGTTTACGATACTATCAACTTTAGCGATGATATAATTATAAAAAACTTGAAGAATCATAGCGACAACTAAACCAAATACGGTTGTTAATAAGGCCACTTTAATACCACCCGCAACAACAGTTGGAGAAATATCCCCGGCAGCTTGAATTGAGTCAAAAGCACCAATCATACCGATTACAGTACCCAAGAAACCAAGCATTGGCGCCAAAGCAATAAATAAAGATAACCAAGAAATGTTTTTTTCCAATAGACCCATTTGAACTCCACCATAAGCCACAACTGCTTTTTCAGCTGCTTCTACGCCTTCATCCATTCTGTCTAATCCTTGATAAAATATGGATGCAACAGGACCTTTAGTGTTTCTGCAAACTTCTTTTGCTGCTTCTACTCCACCTGAAGATAATGCTCCATCAATTTCGCTTACTAATTTTTTAGTGTTAGTAGTCGCCATGTTAAGGTAAATAATTCTTTCGATTGCAATTGCCAACCCTAAAATTAAGGTTACCAATACAATTCCCATAAAGAATGGTCCACCTTCAATAAAACGTTGTTTTAATTCTTGATGAAATGTTTTTGATTCGGTTGCGTCAGCAACTTGTTCAGTGTTCGCTGCATCTTGTGCAAAAGCTTTAGGTGCTGCTCCAAATAACAATAATCCTGTAATTGCAAGGATAGTAAATACTCTTTTCATTGTCTAATAGTTAATTTATTAATTTCACGGGTTAAATATATAATAATTTTCACAAAACAAACAAGTCATCGAAGAGAAAGATTTTAAAGTCTTTAACTTATCTAATACCTCTACGTTTAGACATCTTTTGCGTATGGCAAGTAACAAAAAAATGTTGAGTTGTAAAAATTTAATTGCGCTTTTAAAATGATTTTTTTTATTTTTTATTTTTTTTTAGAATTGGCAAAAAATAACGTGATTTAAGCTAAAAAATTAAAAATTAATCAAGAAACACTTGTTTTATTATAAAAATATTACTCGAATGCGCTTATTTCTCCTCTAAGTTGGGTTTCAAAAATTGATTTAAATTCATTTTTTGGAATATTTTCTCCCAATAAATACATCAGTTTTGCCAAAGCCGATTCCGTTGTTATATCTCCTCCATTTATAATTCCGACCTTTTTTAACTCAATACTGGTTTCATATTGCCCCATAATTACATTTCCTCCTATACATTGGGTTACATTTATTATATGAACTCCTTTATTGATTGTTTCTTTCAATAAATTAACAAACCATTTATCGGTGGGCGCGTTTCCTGAACCAAATGTTTCTAATATCACACCTTTGAGTCCTTCAATACCTAAAATACTTCCAACCACTTTTTCGGTGATTCCCGGAAAAATTTTTAAGATCACTATATTATTGTCTAATCGCTTTCTTACCTTAAAGGGTTTAATTTCTTTAGGTTTGTATATTAATTGCTTGTAAAATTTTAAATGAACCCCGCTTTCCCCCAATGGAGGGAAATTGGGTGAAGTGAATGCTTCAAAATGTTCTGCGTTAATTTTTGTGGTTCTGTTTGCCCTATATAATTTGTATTCGAAATACAAACAGACTTCAGAAACTATTGGTTCTCCATTTTCTTGGGCCGCCGCAATTTCGATAGAGGTGATTAAATTTTCCTTGGCATCGGTTCTCAAATCCCCTATTGGCAATTGTGAACCTGTAAAAATTACAGGTTTTGAGAGATTTTCAAACATAAAACTTATTGCTGAAGCTGTGTAAGACATCGTGTCTGATCCATGCAATATCACAAATCCGTCGAACTTTTCGTAATTTTTTTCAATTATTTCTGCAATGAAAACCCAATTATCCGGATTCATATTAGAAGAATCTATTGGTTCTTCGAGTGAAATACTGTGTATGGTGCAATTCAATTGGTTAAGTTCCGGAATATGTTTCAAAAGTTTGTCAAAATTGAATATTTTTAAAGCTCCGGTTTTATAATCTTTAACCATACCAATGGTTCCGCCAGTATAAATCAAAAGAATATGAGGGATTTTTGCCATTTTGTCTGTTCCTGAATTTTGGAATAATTTATGATGTAAATTTACCAAAAAAAAGTACATTAACTAAAAAAAGAAAAATATGGGATTTTATATTATTATAGGTTTGGTATCATTAATTAGCTGGTTGGTGAGTCAAAAGTTGAAAAGCAAATTTAAGTATTACTCGGAAGTTCAGTTAGAAAACGGTTTAAGCGGAAAAGAGATTGCCGAAAAAATGTTAAATGACAATGGTATTTATGATGTAAAAATTATATCAACACCCGGGCAATTAACCGATCATTACAATCCGCAAACCAAAACCGTAAATTTAAGCGAATCGGTTTATGAACAACGAAATGCCGCCTCCGCCTGCGTGGCCGCACATGAAGTTGGGCACGCGGTTCAACATGCGCAAGCCTACCAATGGTTACAAATGCGGTCATCTTTAGTGCCGGCAGTGAATATCTCTTCTAAATTTTCACAATGGCTGGTTATTGGCGGATTAATTTTGGGAGCCGTTTCGGGTGATACAGGCATTGGTTTTACCATTGCCGTTATCGGACTTGGCATGATGGCACTAGCAACTATCTTCAGTTTTATCACCTTGCCTGTTGAGTATGACGCCAGCAATAGGGCGTTGGCTTGGCTTAAAACAAATAATATGTTAACAAACAGGGAGCAAGATGGCGCAAAAGATGCTTTAACCTGGGCCGCAAGGACTTACTTGGTTGCAGCTATCGGATCTTTGGCGATGTTGCTTTATTGGGGTTTAACTATTTTTGGAGCAAGAGATTAAGAATAATTGAAACAAATAAAAAAAGCCGTTAAAAACGGCTTTTTTTATAATTTAATTTGACGGTCAATTTGCTGGTCGAGCGAAATAAAGGTTTCCGTTCTGGCTACCCCTTTAATAGATTGAATTTCCTGGTTGAGCAATTTCATTAAGTGCTCATTGTCTTTGCACATAATTTTTATGAAGATGGCATAATTTCCTGTTGTGTAATGACTTTCAATGACTTCAGGGATTTCTTTTAGCCGAATAATCGCTGCGGAATATTTACTTGCAGAATCCAGGAAAATTCCGACAAAAGCCAAGGTTTTATAACCCAATACTTTCGGATTAATGATAAATTTAGAGCCTACTATTAAACCTGATGCTTCCAATTTTCGCAACCTTTGATGAATTGCCGCGCCTGATATTCCAATTTCACGGGCAATGCTTAATATTGGCGTTCTGGCATCTTCCATTAAATGTTTTAAAATAATTTTATCAATGCCGTCGAAATGTAACTCTTTTTCTTTCATCCTTTAAAAACTGTAAGTAAATTTAAAAAAATAAAGGATATGATTTTTCATATCCTTTATTAATATTTTAATTTGAAATTTTATTTATTTTCTTCAGGTTGAATTTCAAAATCTTCCATAAACTTTGTGGTGTAATTACCGGCAATATAATCTGGATGATCCATTAATTGTCTGTGAAAAGGAATTGTAGTTTTTATTCCTTCAATCACAAACTCATCCAAAGCTCTTTTCATTTTACTGATGGCCTCTTCACGAGTTTGGGCCGTAGTAATTAATTTGGCAATCATGGAATCATAGTTTGGCGGAATCGTATAGCCTGCATAAACATGCGTATCTACTCGAATCCCATGACCTCCAGGAATGTGCAAAGTTGTAATTTTACCTGGTGAAGGCCTGAAATCTTTATAAGGATCTTCCGCATTTATTCTACATTCAATGGAATGTAATTTTGGAAAATAGTTTTTTCCGGAAATAGGAATTCCTGCTGCTACTTTAATTTGCTCAAAAATTAAATCGTAATCAATTACCTGCTCTGTAATTGGGTGCTCCACCTGAATACGCGTATTCATTTCCATAAAGTAGAAATTTCTATGTTTATCCACTAAAAATTCAATGGTTCCAGCACCCTCATAAGATATATATTCAGCAGCTTTTACAGCTGCTTCACCCATTTTTTTCCGCAACTGCGTAGTCATAAACGGTGAAGGTGATTCTTCTGTAAGCTTTTGGTGACGGCGTTGAATAGAACAGTCTCTTTCCGATAAATGGCAGGCTTTCCCGTAGGCATCACCTATAATTTGAATTTCAATATGGCGGGGTTCTTCTATCAATTTTTCCATGTACATCCCGTCATTTCCGAAACAGGCAAACGCTTCTTGTTTGGCTGCATCCCACGCATTTTTAAGATCGCTTTTATTATAAACGGCTCTCATTCCTTTTCCTCCACCACCGGCAGTGGCTTTAAGCATCACAGGATATTTCATTTCATCTGCCAACTTTTCAGCATCTTCATAAAATTCCAATAAGCCTTCTGAACCCGGAATTGTTGGTACTCCAGCTTCTTTCATTGTGGCACGGGCTGAAGCCTTATCACCCATTTTACTGATCATTTCTGAAGTTGCTCCAATAAATTTTATACCATGTTCTTCACATAATTTTGAAAATTTGGCATTTTCAGATAAAAACCCATATCCGGGGTGAATTGCGTCGGCATTTGTTATTTCGGCAGCTGCCAATATAGCCGACATTTTTAGGTAGGATTGACTACTTGGAGGCGGACCAATGCATACTGCTTCATCGGCAAAACGTACATGTAAACTTTCTGCATCGGCAGTTGAATATACAGCCACAGTTTTAACGCCCATTTCTCTGCAGGTTCGTATAACTCGTAAAGCTATTTCTCCTCTGTTTGCAATTAATATTTTTTTAAACATCCTGTTTTCAAATTATTATAGACAATGCTCAATTTCAAAAATATTTTTTGAAACTTAGATTGTGCAAATTGGAATTAAAATTATGACGGGTCTACTAAAAATATTGGTTGTCCGTATTCTACCGGAGTTCCATCTTCCACTAATATTTTTACTATTTTTCCTGAAACTTCTGATTCAATTTCATTAAATAATTTCATTGCTTCAACCATACATACTACGGTATGAGGGCTTACTATATCGCCAACTTCAATAAAAACTGGTTTGTCAGGAGCTGGTCTTCTATAAAAAGTACCAATTATAGGTGAAGTAATTTCTATGTATTTTGTGGCGACTTCTTTGCTTTCTGAATCTGCGCTTGCAGTTTGTGCAGGAACTTGTGCAGGTATTGGTTGCCCACTTACGGCAGTCATTTGAGGAATGCCTGATGGTGCTTGTTGAAGTATGGTGGTTTCAGTTCTTTCGGTTCCGGTTTTAATGGTGATTTTAATATCTTCCATTTCTAACTTAACTTCACTTGCGCCAGATTTGGCCACAAATTTTATCAAATTTTGAATATCTTTTAAATCCATATTCCTTAGGTTTTTAAATTGTTAATTGGTTAAGAATTGTATGCCCATTTAAAGTAAATTGATCCCCAAGTGAAACCGCCTCCAAATGCTGCGAAAATTATATTGTCTCCTTTTTTAAGTTGTTGCTCATAATCGGCTAAAAGCAATGGCAATGTTGCCGATGTTGTGTTGCCGTAGTTTTGAATGTTCATCATTACTTTTGAACTGTCCAATTCAATTCTGTTGGCTGTTGCTTCAATAATGCGTTTGTTTGCTTGGTGTGCGGCAAGCCATTGTATGTCGTCATTTGTTAAATTGTTGCGCTCCAATATTTTAACAGCTGCATCAGCCATATTAAAAACTGCATTTTTAAAAACTGTTTTGCCGTCTTGAAAAATAAAATTTTCTTTATTGTCTATCCCTTCTTTTGTCAACGGATTGATAGAACCGCCTGCTTTTACCTGTAAAAATTCTCTTCCTGCACCATCGCTTCTCAAATATTCATCCTGCAATCCTAAACCTTCTTCATTTGGTTCAAATAAAACTGCACCGGCGCCATCTCCAAATATAATACAAGTTGACCTGTCTGTATAATCAATCATAGAAGAACATTTGTCGGCTCCAATAAGCAGTACTTTTTTGTACCTGCCAGATTCAATATATTTTGCGGCTACGGACATTCCATATAAAAAACTTGAACAGGCCGCTTCCAAATCGAAACCAAAAGCATTTGTTGCGCCAATCTCTGTCGCAACATAAACAGCTGTTGAGGCTGCCTGCATATCTGGCGTAGCGGTTGCCACTATAACCAATTCAATTTCTTTAGGGTCTAATTTTTTCTTATCCAGCAACTGTTGGGCCGCTTTAATTGCCATAAAGGAAGTTCCTTTACCTTCTCCTTTTAAAATTCTTCGTTCTTTAATTCCTGTTCTTGTGGTAATCCATTCATCGTGGGTATCCACCATTTTTTCTAACATTTGATTTGTTAGAATATCCTCAGGAACATATTTTCCAACTGCAGTTATAATTGCCGTAATTTTCGTCATATTTTGCTTTCTTTTCATCAAAACAGCGTTTCAAAGGAATGAAATTTATTTTGATTTTTTAGTGCTTTTCATCAATTTTGATCGATTTTACCCTAAAAAGTAAAAAAAAACTCTCAAAATGAGAGTTTTTATGATTATTTACATGAAAATGATTAAGCTTGAATTACTTCTGCTGAATCAATTACTATTTGACCTCTGTAATACAATTTTCCTTCATGCCAATGTGCTCTGTGGTACAAATGTGCCTCACCGGTTGTTGGATCAATAGCTACCTGAGGAGCTACCGCTTTGTAATGAGTTCTTCTTTTATCTCTTCTTGTTTTTGATATTTTTCTCTTAGGATGTGCCATTACTCTTATTTTTTTCTATTTGTATATTTTTTAATTTATTCCACCTCGGATCGCTTTCCTTGGTTTTATTCTCTTGTTGTTCTTCTTCTTGATCTTCGTCTTTTATTTCAAATTCTTTTAACTTTTCCAAAACTTCCGAGTGAAGTGATCCATCAATTACGCCCGGGTGGATTCTTTTTATTGGAACTGCCAACACTATTGCTTCATAAATGTATTGGGCCACATTTATTTTATTTTCAGAATGCGGGATGATCAACAACTCTTCATTTTCATCATTATATTCATCGCCAAATTTCACAATTAAATGAATGTCAGCTTCTATTGGTTGATGAAATAACTCTGTGGTTACATCACAAGCCACTTCAACCCAGCCAGAAAAAGCAAAATCCAATTCAAAAATTGTCGTATTTTTTAAAAATGACAACATTACTTTTACGTTTGAATCGTAAAACTCATCATAATTAAAAAAATCAAAGAACTTCTTGTCAATTGTATATTCAAATTGATGGATTCCTTCTTTTAAACCGATAAAAGAAATATCAAACTCCTTTAAATCTTTCATTTCAAACTTCAATTTGAGCGTGCAAAGATATAAAATTATAAAATATATCTAAAATAAATTTTGAATATTTATCTATTTTCTTTTGGTTGGGTAATTTTTAAAGCGTTTTCAGTCAAACTCTTATATTCTGTCCTTGTTTTAAAAATTTGAATTCCGCTAAAAACAGCTTCTTTAAATGAGTTGATGTTTGCCTCATCTTTCCCAGCGATATCGTAGGCTGTACCGTGATCTGGCGAAGTTCTGACTTTGTCTAAACCAGCAGTAAAGTTCACGCCTTCACCAAATGATAACGCTTTAAATGGCGCCAAACCCTGGTCATGATACATGGCTAAAATGGCATCAAAATTTTTGTAATTTTCTGAACCAAAAAATCCATCGGCAGCATATGGCCCATAGACCAATTTCCCTTCATTTTGTATTTCGGCAATTGTTGGTCTTATAATTTCGTCGTCTTCATTCCCAATAACGCCGTGATCGCCACAATGCGGATTTAATCCCAATATGGCAATTTTAGGTTTTGAAATGGCAAAATCCTGCACCAAAGTTTTGTATAAAATGGCTACTTTTTTCTTTATTATATCGGGTGTGATTGACGCTGCGACTTTTGAAACCGGAATATGTCCTGTAATTAATCCTATTCTTAAACTGTCGGCCATTAAAATCATTAAACTTTCGCCTTTCAATTTAGATTCCAAATATTCTGTATGTCCCGGAAAATGAAACTCTTCAGATTGAATGTTCTCCTTATTTATGGGCGCTGTCACCAACAAATCAATTTCTCCTTTGGCCAATGCACTTGTTGCTGCTTCAAGTGATAAAAAAGCGTATTTTCCAGACTCTGCAGTTGGTGTTCCTAAATTGACTTCAAATTCTTCTTTCCATAGATTCAATACATTGAACTTGCCTTGTAAAGCGCCGTCGACTTGTCTAATTCCGTTAAAAATCAAATTAATATCCATGTTTTTTTTATAGGCCGTAATTAATTTGGCGGAACCAAATAATACTGGCGTACAAAAATCAAACATCCGTTTATCCAAAAAGGTTTTCAAAATAATTTCTATTCCAACGCCATTAAAATCTCCGATAGAAATTCCTACCACTATTTTTTCAGATTTGTCCATAAATCAGGTTTATTATACTTAATTTTGAATCATCAAAAGTAGTCAATTAAATTGAAAAAAATATGTTTACCGGTATAATAGAAAGTGTGGGTATTGTTAAAAACCTGAAGCAGGAAAAAGAAAATCTTCATATCACCATTGAAAGCAAATTCACCAACGAGTTAAAAATCGATCAAAGTATTGCGCACAACGGCGTTTGTTTAACCATTGTGAACATTAAAGACAAAGTGTATACGGTAACCGCTATAAAAGAAACGCTTGACAAATCTAATTTGAAATATCTTACTGTTGGATCTGAAATAAATTTGGAACGTGCGATGATTCTTGGCGCCAGATTGGACGGACATATTGTTCAGGGCCATGTTGACCAAACAGCTGTTTGCACAAATATTACTGAAGAAAATGGAAGTTGGGTATTTAGTTTTAAATATGACAACACTTACAATAATATCACCATTGAAAAAGGATCAATAACCATTAATGGCGTAAGTTTAACGGTTGTAAATTCCGAAAAAAATAGTTTTTCTGTGGCGATTATTCCTTATACCTATGAATTTACGAATTTTCACACCTTCAAAATAGGCACAGTGGTTAATTTAGAATTTGATGTAATTGGCAAGTATGTAGCCAGACTGTTAGAGAAGTAATTATTTTTTTCTTTTTAACTCAAAAATTCCATAAGCCACGCCAGAAATTAATAAGAAAGACAACCCACCGTCAATCGGTAATCCGGGAGGTGGTGTAATATACTGAGGTGGCGTAGGAGGTTTTTCAGCATATCCCACTAAGCTAATGAGCATAAAACTAAAACTCAATAAAATTATCCTAACTTTTTTTCTATTCATTTTGGGGTTGAATATGCTGCAAACTTAAAAAAAATCGACAAATAAATTATATATTTTATAATTACTATGACTTAAAACGCAACACTTTAAACATTATTGTGAGCTAAAAGCATTTGAATTGTTAACTTCAATTCCCACAAAGTTCGTCACTTTAACTTATTCTAAATGTGAGCATTTTATTAAAAAAATCCTGTTCAAAAAAATCATATTGCCTTCACGGTTCACATCTCGTTGCATCCTTCATTTTGCAGCAAATATATATTTATAATCTCACTCGCAAGAAAAAATCAAATTAAATAAACAGAATACGCTTTTTTTCTCACAAATGGTTTAATTATATTGAATATTTTAAGCATTAAAACAAAAACCCACCATATTACTAAAGTGGGTTTTAAAATTATTTATTTGATATTAAAAAATACCGAATGTGTCTTTTAAAGTGTTGGTATTTCCAACACTATTGGTGCAATCTTATTAACTGTACCTACCGTTACCGTGATTAAAGCTGATTCATAATCATCGTAAGCTTCCTGATTCACTATTTTCAATTTGTAGTCTCCTGCAGCAAGTCCCTGAACTAAAAAGTCGCCTTCTGCATTTGTGCCGGTTTCTGTTACATAAACATCATTGGTTGTATAAACCTGAACCATGGCGTTTTCTAAATCGTTAAAAACGCTTAATCCGTTGACTAAAAATTCTCCAGATACATTGCCTTCAATTGACCCAGAATTTACTTCTGCATTCACCCGAATTACAGGTTTTAAATTATACATGCCTGCACCCGTCATTACAACAGATTTTTGCACATCCCAGTCAAGAATAAATGTATAGGTAAAACCAGCATCCAATGCGGTATTCAGATTTAATTTTAAACCTGATTGCATTGCGCTTGGCGTATTAAGGGCCATCATTCCATCTTGTCCTTCTATTTTAAGCGTATTGCCGTCACCTAAAACCAATCTAATTTGTTTTAGCATTCCTGAAGGAATTATTTGATCTGCCAATAAAAGGCTATTCCCTGCAATAAGCGTCGTTAAATCAACATTGATGGGATAATCTTCCGGAGTTCCAAAACTCACCCAACCAGCTTCATTGTCACTATTGTTATACTGAATATCCACAATTTCAACATTCACTTCTGAATAATCTCCAGGCGCATCAACCAATTTTAATTGAACTCTCGCGGTATTGCCTTCATCATCGCTATCGCAACTTTGAAATCCTAGCATCACAATCATCGCCGCAACTGCTACAAAATAAATTTTTTTTAATCTCATCTTTTTTAGTTTTAAATTATTGTTATCTATATTTAAATACAGATTACAAAGTTGCTCAGTTAAATACACAAATGTGTTACACAACTTTGGAAAAGAATTGCATAATTCACATATTTATTTTTAGTGTAAGTTTTAAAAGAAAATAGACTTTTGTTTAATTGGAAATAATAATCTAAAATTCAAAATTGCTTATCCCAGTTTTTTAATGGCAAGCGTTTTTTTATATTGGACTAACCATTTATTACTTACAGTAAAGGGAAGTTTAAATGTCAGGTTTGGAATTGCCCAAGAAAAGTATCTGAACTATATACCGACTTTTACACCACTACAGAATTTACAGAC
>Ga0156193_169_pt1 | contig 45526 bp, 31 predicted proteins | sample RifCSPlowO2_12_FD_107846 | JGI IMG/M metagenome (GOLD analysis project Ga0156193, IMG submission 107846) | Flavobacteria bacterium RIFCSPLOWO2_12_FULL_35_11
GAACATAATATAGCTTTAAATGGTTCATCCAGCCAAACAGCTCCATACAAAGTTGTGTATCCTTTTTCACTGGCACGAATAAGTGAAGGAAAAGGTGCTTTTTTACAAAATCCTGGTTATAATTAATATATAGGAGGACTATCAATCTATCTTTTAACCAAAGTTAGAATGATAGTCCTTAATAAAGTTAAAGTTGAAGTAAATGGATTCACATTACTTCAACCTTAAAAAAAAATAAAAGAACACAATAAAACCATTTGAAAAAATGAATTCTAGACGAAATTTTATAAAAAAAACCGCGATTGTGGGAGCGGGAATAACCCTTGCACCGAGTTTAACTTTTGGATTTAACAGTCCTCAAAAATTAAAGGTTGGAATGATTGGTGTAGGTCTCCGTGGCACAAATCATTTGAATAATTTGTTGTTAAGGGACGATATTCTGATAACAGCAATTTGTGACATTGACCCAAAAAGGATAACCATAGCACTTGATGAAATTGTGAAAAGCGGAAACAAAAAACCGTTGGTTTTTGGAAGTAATGATTTTGACTACAAAAACCTTTTGGCGTTGAAAGATGTTGATGCAGTAATTATTGCAACGCCTTGGTTATGGCATACACGTATGGCGAAAGATGCTATGCTAGCCGGTAAATATACCGGTTTGGAGGTCTCGGCCGCCAATACTTTGGAAGAATGTTGGGATTTGGTAAATACACATGAACAAACCGGATCGCATTTAATGATTCTGGAAAATGTGAATTATCGAAGAGACATTATGGCGGTGTTAAATATGGTGAAACAAAATGTTTTTGGAGAACTGGTTCATTTTAGATGTGGTTATCAACATGACCTTCGTTTTGTGAAATTAAATGATGGCATTACTCCTTATGGAAAAGGGGTTGAATTTGGAGAAAAAGGTATTTCTGAATCTACATGGAGAACACAACATTCATTGTTAAGAAATGCTGATGTATATCCAACTCACGGAATTGGGCCTATAGCAGCTATGTGTGACATAAACAGGGGAAATCGTTTTTCATCTCTAACATCAAACGCTACTAAGGCAATTGGTTTGCATGATTATATCATTAAGAATGGTGGTGAAAATCATCCCAATGCCAAATTAAAATTTAAGCAAGGAGATGTAATCACCACAACTATTGAAACTACCAATGGCGAAACCATTATTGTAACCCACGACTGTAATTTACCAAGACCTTATTCGCTTGGGTTTAGAGTGCAAGGCGCTAATGGATTATGGGAAGATGACGGAAACAGAATGTATATTGAAGGAAAATCTAAACCTCATGAATGGGATACTGCAGATGATTGGTTAAAGAAATATGACCACCCGCTTTGGAAGAAGTATGGTGAGTCTGCATCAGAGGCAGGACATGGGGGTATGGACTTTTTTGTCTTAAATGCGTTTGTAGAGGCAGCAAAATTAAATATTGCGCCACCTATGGATGCCTATGATGCGGCTGCTTGGAGCGCTATTACGCCGCTGTCTGAAATTTCAATAGAAAATAATGGGGAACCTCAAGATTTTCCAGATTTTACTAGGGGTAATTGGGTCAACAGGAAACCTTATAATTGGATTAAAGACGAGTATTAATCGATTTTAATCATAAAAATAACGAAGTATGAAATTTAAATTTTTAATAGGATTGTTTCTTTGTATTTTAATAAGTTGTGGTGGTAATAGTGTTGATGAAGATCCCGTAGAACCTATAGATAGCACAGTAAGTAACATAACTTATATAGCTTCATCTGATGTCATTTCAAACCCAGAACGTGGTTTTATGCACTTGTGGAGCGTGAATTCTGAAGGTTTGCCACTTAACTTGGCAACATTGCAAAACTTAAAAAATGAAAACGTAACAATTATTAATCGTGTTTATTATTTAGAAGCATTTAAAAATTCGGACTTAAGTTTGGCTCAACTAGATTTGATAAAAACTGATTTTGAAAGACTAAGAAATGCAGGTATAAAATGTATTTTACGTTTTGCTTACAATGCAAACCAAAATGAAACAGATGCTCCTCTTAACATTATTGAGAGACATTTAGACCAACTAAAACCTATTTTTATGGCTAATGCTGATATTATTGCATTTGTTCAAGCTGGGTTTATTGGTTCATGGGGTGAATGGTATTATACCACCAACAATTTAAATAGTCTTGAAAATAAAAAGGCAGTTATTAATAAGTTGTTAGCGGTATTACCAAAAGAAATTAAAATTCAAGTAAGAACACCATTATACAAACAACAAGTTTTTAATTATTCAACAGCTATGGGAAGTGATGTTGGTTATGGAACTTCAGATATTGCTCGAGTAGGATTTCATAATGATTGCTTTTTAGCAAGTGCGGATGATTATGGGACTTATCAAAACATAACTATTGAGAAAAGTTATATAAGTAATGAGGCTTTATATGTGCCAACTGGAGGGGAAACCTGTCCTCCAACCAATGTTCCAATCGCTAGTTGTTCTAAAGCAGAAACTGAAATGAAGTTGTTAAAATGGACGTATTTAAATCTTGATTATTATGGACCAGTACTTCAAGAATGGAGAAATAATAACTGTTTTACAGATTTTCAAAAAAAACTAGGGTATCGGCTATTGTTAAAGTCTTCAAGCTTAAAAAAAGAAGCAACTAGCAATAGTAATTTTGAATTAAAAGCCATCATAGATAATGCAGGATTTGCTCCAATTTATAACACTAAAAAAGCTTTTCTTGTATTTAAATCTGTTACTGATGGTGTAATTTATAAGAAAGCCCTAACATTTGATGTAAGAAAGGTAATACCTGATTTGGATTATGATTTAAAAGAGTCCGTTAGTATTTCGGGAATTCCAACTGGTAAGTACAAATTATTTTTAAAAATTGAAGACAGGTCTGCTTCTTTAGCTGAAAAATCAGATTATTCAATTCGTTTAGCAAATAAAGATACTTGGGAATCAATTGAAGGTATCAATGATTTATTACATACCCTAACTATTAAATAAAAACTAAAAATTAATCTTTAAATAAATTAATCATGAAAAAATTAAGATTTTTATATTATTTTATGGCTATTTCACTTCTTGCAAGTTGTGGAACGGACAATAACGAAGCGGATTCCGATGGAGGCATTAAAGCTGATTTTTCATTTACAGTTGATGAAAATGACCCAAGCATCTTTAAATTTACCAATCTTTCTCAAGGAGCAACCTCTTACAGATGGGATTTTGGAGATTTAAACTTTTATTGTGAATTAGAGAATCCAACTTATAGATATTCTACTGTTGGTGGTGAAATTGAAGTTACCCTTACGGCAATAAATGAATCTGGGCAAGAAGCTTATGTTACAAAAACTATTAATGCCCCCGTGGTTCTAAATGTTGATATTGCCATTGATGGTGATTTTGATGATTGGGCACAAGTACCAGTTTTATATGATGAGAGTGCGTTAGGAGCTCTTACTATGCAAAAAATTAAGATGTGGGGTGGAGGCAATTATGTTAATGTTTATATAGAAGGAAATACTTCAATGAAGATGGAAGTGGTTGATATGTATATTAATGCGGATGGAAATTCATCTACAGGATTATTAAGCTGGCAATGGCCTATAAGTTCTGGTGCAGACTTTTTAGTTGAAGGGGCTTTTTTAAACAATGATTGGGGCGATTTGTATCAACATAACGACCCAAGTGGTGGCTGGGGATGGGCTTGGATAAACAGTGCCGATAGTTTTATGACATCCTCTGGTGTTGTAAATGTTAATGCACAAACAAATGCCCTTGAATTTAGAATTGCTAAATCAAAATTGGGTGCTCTAGGCAGTACTATTGGTCTTGCTATTTCTGAAATGAATGCAGGTTGGGCCGGAGTGGCAGACTTTCCTAAAGTAACCGGAACAAGTAGTTTTGTTATTTATGAGCTTCCAAATCAAGCTGTATCTCTTTGTCAATAATGCTATACAAATATTTCAGTTATTGTTGAAATAATATAGGCTTTGGGACTAATTTTAAATTTCCCCTGAAGTAACCGCGACAAGTTCTTTTGTAATAATAGAATTTTAAGTGCAAATTTAACACTTTAATTGGATTTCATAATTATTTTGAATATGCCCTGACAGCTTTTTATAATTGTAATAGCTGCCAGGGTTTTTTTTAAATTGAGGACGGATACCATTAATAAAAAAAATTTCGGCGCCATATTTTGTTGAAAACAAATACGTTTTTAAACGCATTAATTAAAAAATGATAATTAAAAAAAATAGAGTCACTATGTGGAAATCAAATATTTTATTAATCAAGGTTTTGTCCGTTGTAATAATATGCATTAACTCAATAAATGCGAAGGAGAATATATATTTTGGAAGTGAGGCCTTAACATTGGCTGTCGCCTCAGAAAAAACGATGGTCGAGAATTATAAGCTTTTATTACTAGAACAAGCAGATGAAGTGAGCACTTTCCATAAAGTTAACGATAATTCTGCATTAATTCGTAAAGATACAAACACCATTAATGTTGAGTATTTTGAAATCGGTAAAGGAGGTAATCAGTTAATAAAACTCGTTAAATATGATGTGAATGTTACTGCCAATGCAAAAATTACCCGCTTTCGAAACAATCAATATCAGGTTGTAATCAGTGAAATTGACAGGGAAAATTATACAGAAATAAATGGAGAATTAGAATACCTCTCTGAAGGAAGCTCATGCATTACACTTCGAATTACGCTCCCTTTTAATGGTAATAAATGGCAATGGCATAGCGGCTTGGAGAAATCAGATTTAATGAGGTTGGATTCGGTCTATGAGGATGCAGTGCAAATATCTACTGTGCTGCCTCCCGACGGGGCTTTCAATGGACAAACATTGGCTGATGGAGGCTATGGCGATCCGGTGGGTCAAGGATCAATGTCCTTTTATCCACTATGTGCTGTAAGTATAGATAATAATGGGGAAGGATTAGGAATTGATATGTCACTTCCTATAGTTTACCGCCTAAGTGCGGAAATCAATAAGGGATTAATAGCTGAGTTTGATGTGGCTACCAGCCCGCTAACAGAAAAATTCCCGAACCGTGCCTTTTTCAAATTAAGTCATTTTAATTTCAATTCCAATTGGGGAATGAGAGCAGCTTTAAAACAATATTATGCCATTTATCCTGAAGCCTTTAAGAAAAGAGTTACCACGGAAGGAGTATGGCTCCCTTTTACAGCACTCCGGTCAATTCCAAATTGGGAGGATTTTGGTTTCGCTTTTCACGAGACTGCTTGGAATAATTCAGATGAAATGGATGGAAAGAGTTTACCCAATATACTTTCCGATAAAGGAACCGGAGTATTGAGTTTCCAATACACAGAACCTTGGGATATTCAATTGCCTATACTCACAAAGGATATTCCTTACAATACGCTTATTTCAGATAAAATGATACCAAGTGAGCATCAACAGTATCTTAAAAATAGTGCAATTGAAGATAAAAATGGTCTTTGGCAAACCCGGAGACTTGAAACACCTTGGTTTACTTCAGGATGGGCTGTGAGTATCACAACCAATTGCGATCCAGATCTTGAAGGTGTTAATCGTTATCAATATGTAAAACAAGATGAAATAACGCCAGCAGTTAATATGAATGTCGATGGTATTTATTTTGATTCAATGGAGTGGAACTGGCATCATGATTTGAATTACCGTCAAGAACATTTTAAATATACAGATTATCCATTGTCATTTTCTAAAAATGTGGCTAGGCCGGCAATATGGAATTTTACTTCTGAATTTGAGTTTATGAAAAAAATTGCCGATGAAATGCATTCACAAGGAAAATTGGTTATGGGCAATGGTCACGGATGGAATCCATTTGCAGCGGCCAACCTGGATTTGTTTGGTGCTGAATTAAGTTGGTATTCAACGGGAGACCACAATACGGAAGCATTGGATTTCAAAAGGGCTATATCATTTCAAAAACCAATAGTTTTTCTTTTGAATGAGGGTTTAAATGACAAAGCTTTTACTGATTTTCCTTTCAAAGGATATGAAATTTATTTTGAAAAACTTTTGGCTTATGGCTTCTTTCCGTCATTTTTCAGTGTGAATGCTTCCAGTGATCCTTATTGGAAGGATGCTGAAAAAATAGAAAATGGCCGCCCATTCTTTAAAAAATACATTCCTATCATCAAACAGATTGCAGGAGCTGGCTGGGAACCAATTACTGAAGCCGTTTGTAATGTTGAATCTGTGCGAATTGAACGCTTTGGAGAGGTTGGAAAACTCTTTTTCACTGTCAGGAATAATGGAAATAAAGATGTTCAATGCATCGTATCTCTTGACTTGGAGGAGCTCAATATTGTTGGAAAATTTTCAGCCATAGAAATGGTGGGGGCACAACAGATAAAAGTTGATAAGAACAAATTGAAACTTGCTATCCCTGCCAATCGTACTCAGGTAATTCAGATATTTTAAGAATGAAACATAATCGATATTTTTTATGCTTAATTACCATTGTTTTTATAAATAATGTTTCTGCTCAGGATTGGACTCGTTATGTGCGTACTTCTGGTCATGGATGTGAAATAAATCAAATTCAGGCGGTTATGGATGATGCTCGGAAAACACATCTTTTCGGAATTGAAGTTGATAATGATATCACAGGAAGATACAGCAGTTTTTTAATTCCTGAACAGAAACTGAAGGCTATTAAAGCTATGGCTGACAGTGCACATGCAGCCAAAAATTATGCTTTTGTGTACACGGCAGGATTAGAGTGTATTACTGATAATTTAATGCCGAAATCCCGTTCTTTATTTCGTGATCACCCCGATTGGGCACAGCGGAATGTATTAGGAGATCCGGCTGTATTTGGCAAAGAGGCAGCCTTTTGGATTCCTGAGAATTCGGAGGATGTCTGGATTTCACCCTATGCAACCGAGTGGCGGGAACGCTACATGGAACGCATTCGGCAAATTGCAGCAACAGGTATTAATGGCGTTTATATAGATATCCCATACTGGATGACACATTTTGAAGGTTGGGAAGATACATGGGCGAGTTTTGACACTTATACTGTAGCAGAATTTAAGAGAAGAACAGGATTTAATGCTTTGACTGATTTTAAACCAGGTGACTGGAGTGATCCTGAATTCATTGCATGGGTAGACTTTAGAATCAATAGCATGACGGAGTTCATGGCTGAAATTGATAGAAATGTAAAATTTATAAATCCCAAATGTCAAACCATAGCGGAAATATATCCAGGAATTGGTGAAGAAGTTGCCAGGGTTGGGGCAGATGTATATGAAATGTATTCAGTTGTTGATGTAATTGCCCATGAATATAATGTGGGTGATAACAGTGCGAAACGGGAACCGCTGGACTGGATGGAATATATGATTGGAATGTACACTTTCAAAGCTTTTGCTGAAGGGAAACCAACTTGGATGCTAAGTTATAGCTGGGATGGAGAAGATAACATATTGCCCTCGGATGCCATTGAAAATCTGGCAATGAGCCAAGTAATGGCGGGAGCCAATTCATGGGATGCCAAGCGCTTTGTGATGTCCGGTTCTAACGATTATGATGCCAGAACAAGAGTTTATAAATGGATAGCGGAGTATGAGAAATTAATTTATGCTCCACGTAAACCTATAGCTCCTGTTGGAATTTATTTTTCCCCAAAAACAAGGAATTATTTTCCCGATGAGTGGATTGAGGTTTACAAGGGAATTTTTCACTTGTTGTTAAGAGAGCATATTGAATTCGAAATTATCACACTTAGAACATTGAGCACTGCAATGACTAATTTATTGATTTTGCCTGATGTAAAATGCATAAGCGATGAAGAATTTAATCAACTTGAGTCATGGTTAAAAAAAGGTAAAACATTGATTTATACAAATGAAACCGGTTATTTTAATGATAAACGGGAAATTTCCAATAAAAAGATGAGAATGGAGAATCTATCCGGTACTTACACAAATGCCATTCAGATTTCTGAAAATACGGGGAAAAAGTTCTTTGATTTTTTAGAAGGGAATTTTAATCAATCCGTTTATGAAGGTGAGTATCCTTATTATAAAAGCAATGAGTTAAACAATTTGCTCGATCTGATTCATAATTATAAAAACTTTCTGCCTACAATAAAAATTGAAAATGCAGATGTGTGTGTTTCCCAGATTGCTGCTGTCGATGGTAAGCCAACAATTTTTCTGGCCAATTTTTCCGGATTAAAGGGTAGTGAAAATGCGAATCAAATTCCAGATAAAAATATTAAAGTCACTTTTAATAATGCTGGAAGTGATGCTCATATAGTATTTATTCCATTTCTGGGAAAATCGCAGGAATTATATGGAGAATGGCACAATGGTAGCCTTATTGTAAATTTGCCGGAAATTAAGAGAGGAGCCATCATTCAACTCAATTAAGAACTCCAACTCGCTTGATTGAGCCTTGTTGTACATTTCTTGGGATTGTTTTGTTTAGACTCACATATTTAGAAAATTTTCTCAAAATAAGGCAAGTCATTTATTTGAACATTTACTTCTATTATTTTTGGTCCTTTAATAATCTTTCCGTCAAAACCCTTCCATTTGCCTTCTGGGATCACTACCTTTCTTTTTAAAGCTCCTTTTGTAAGTACTGGAGCAATAAGTAATTTATCGCCTAATAAAAATTGGTCAATAATATTGGCATACCCACGATTAGGATAATTAAACTCCAATGATTTCATAATTGGCTCCCCTGTTTTTGATGATTTTATTGCCAATTCTAAAATATAACTTTTATATTTTTCACGGATTTGAACAGCTTTTTTAATGGCCTCATAGTGCTGATCATCTAAAACTCTCCAAGGAGCCACTGAAAATTGCATCATAGGCATTAATGCATGGCACTGAGCCGAACGCACAATTAATTCTTGATCTAAGATGTCTTCATTTAAGAACGCTGTAAATTCACCACCGCCAATCATATCAGGACAGGAAAAGTAATAACCCATTAATCCCTCAATTAACATGTTAGGAATGAGTAATTGCAAATCTTCGAAACTATGCGCCTTATCTCGTAAGCGCTGAACCATAGGCTGGCCACCCATTTTCCAGATAGCCCTATATTCATTGAGCGGATAATCAAGCGCAATTTTGCCATAAGCTTCTGAGTGTTCTGTGGGGGTAGCATCAGGTTTAAAAGAATTTATTTCAGTATAATATTCAAAATCACCTGCGTCAAACTTAAATCCATCCACGCCGTAATCAGTTGTTAATTTATTTAGTTGAGATTTAAACCATACGACAGCATCTGGATTTGTCAAATCCAGCAAAGCACTGGCGCCATTCCACCATTGAACTATTGCAGGGTTTCCCGATTTGTCCGTAACAAAATATTTTTTACTCATTAAATCTCTGTACACATCAGAATCGGGGCTGACAAAAGGACAAACCCATAACATGACTTTAAATCCTGAATTGTGTAAGGAATCTATCATTGATTTCGGATCTGAAAATCGGCCTGGGTGGAAATCCCATTTCCCATAGTCTTCCTGCCAGTTATCATCAATCATTAAGACTCCTGGCGGTAAATCATTCGCTAGAATATTTTTGGCATAAATCATAATGTCTTTTTGATTTTGGTTGTAAATCAACTCAATCCAAGTGTTGTATTGTGGATTGGTAAAAAGAAGGGGATCAGGCATTTTACCGGTTGCCGGAAAATACGTTTTACTTGCGTACATATATCCTTCTTTTAGACTTTTTCCGGCTTTATGGTATTTAAAATCGACTGAATTACCTTTAACGCTCAATTTCCCAGGAACATAATTGATACTGTATGGATGTTCGGACCAAATTACTTCACCCTTATTGGAAAGCATCAAAGGTTGGACCTGGTTCCCGTAATTGCTATTTGTAAAGTCGACTAAATATTCCTTTTTCAGAGGCATTTTATAACCATCATTAACAATACCTGTCCACCAAAATGTATTATTTTCAACTTTTAGCGTTAAACTATCTTTGTAGTTTGATTGCTGCCCATTAACAGTATTTAATATTAGTGACGAAAACAATAAAGCTGCTAAAATATTTTTCATATTTCTTTTCTGGTTTAATTTATGTTTTTGAATAATCTTTACCGTTTATTTAGGTTGTTTATAATTATTTAGGAGTTACTTCCAACAAAAGAAAGTTTTTGAATGAGGTTTTAACAAAAGGTTTATTCCCAGTGATTACCCCAAAATCTTTGTTGTTAAAATAATCCTTTACCACGTATGAGGTATTTTTATCAAGTCCTCTGAGTTCAATTTCTCCTTCCCAGTTTTTAGCATAAAAAGAATAATACATCGTATTTTCCTTCTTGATTACATGTGTTTCGGGTTTATCATAACCAATATCATATAGACTTCCTAAATATTTTTCTTTAGACAGCATTTTTTCATTATATAAAGAAAACCATTTCTTCCATATTATTTCCTTTTCGGGAGTCAATAAAAAGCTTTCGGAAGCATGTGGATTGTCTTTAGGCCAAGTGAATTTTGTACCTAAAACTGCTCCAATACCAAATGAACTGGCGAAATCATTTGCGTTATCGCTTAATTCTACATGATCTCCGTAATATGCGGTCTTGGGAATGAGCGCCTTATACGTTTTGCCTTTGTGACGGACTTGCCAACTTGATAAAGGGTCTGAGGAAACCGCCTGATTCATATGTGCCATATTAAAGTAAGACATGCAGGCACCACAAGGGCAATTTTCTACAACTGCATTAGGTTTTATGCTTCTTGCTTCATTATAAATCATTTCAAAAAACCCTGGTAAAGATTCTGGAGCTGTTTCGGGATTATCCAAACTGTAATCTAAACCAACACCATTCATATGTTGCCCATCCATTTTAAGTCCGTCAAATCCCCATTCTTCCATAAACATTTTTATAGTTTCTTTTGTATGAGCTATGGTTTTTTCCTTTGAAGGTGATAGATAATATGCATCCCACCACGTTATAAATTGAGGGGCGCCATTCTTTTGAATAACAAGCATATCAGGATTTTCTGTCAAAAGTTTACTTTGTGGGTCAGCTGCCAAAGGTGCCCACCAGATTTTAGCTTTTAAACCTTGGTCATGTATTTTATCAACTAGGTCTTTAATCTCTTTATTCCCTTTTGGAAACTTGTCCGGATTAGCATCCCAATCACCTTCTGCAATTTGAAAACCATCATCTAAAACCGCCCACTTAATGCCAAGTTCTTTTACTTTTGGAAGTGTACCGACAATTTCATCCAGCGTGAATTTTCGCTCATAACCCCAAGCGCACCAAATCGGTTCGAATGAGGCATCCTCTGTCTCTACGATTTTGATTCCTTTGGCTTGCATCAGATTTGAGTATCTCTCTAAATTACTAAAATAATCTCCTTTTGTAATTGAAATAAAGGTCTCCAAAGTTTCAATACTTTCTTTAGATTTAAATATAGTTCGTTCTTCAAAATCCTTTGAGACTGCTATTTTTACATCTTTACTTTTAACGGGCAATTCTGTTGGAAGGTTGACCAATTTAGGAATTAAAGCCAAATGTCCTACGGCGATATTGATATCTGGGCGCCATATAGAAGTAACTGGAACGCCTCCACCATAATCTGTGTCGTTCATGCCCATATAATTTTTTTTATAATATCCCAATGTTAGAGGGCTAATCCAGTCTGATCGTTTTGTAGATGAACTGCCCTGAAATGCCCAAAATAGCGGTGAATCTCCTTGTGAAAGGATGCTATATTCATTATTTACCCATTCTTCTAAAAAAATATCATCATTTGAGGTATTGGTATAGATAACTTTAGTTGAAATTAAATCAGGAAAAGCATCATATATAGTTAATATGAGTTCTTTGTTAATGGATAGATCACTATCTGCATAGGTCCCATTTATAATCCATTGTTTTCCGGACAATTCCCCTTTTAGAGGTTCTTCAACAATTTTATTAAATTTGAAATTGCCAATAATTTTATTGTTTACCTCCAATTTTTCTGAAGTCTGAAAACTGTTCATTATTGGTTTGGTATCAGGAAGAATGGTAGAAAATCTAGTTTCTAAATTATTATTTACTTCAAAAATCAAATTTCCGTGATCAATTTTGACAACGGTATCATCTTGTTGGTTTTTATTACAGCCAACAATTAAAACTGCTGAAAGGAATATAAAAGATAGTAGTATTACCCGTGTAATTGAACCGTTAATCAATAATTTTTTTTGCATTTTCATAATATAGTTTTTTTAAAATGGTATCCCCAAGACCCAATCCATACAAGGGCCAGTGATAATTAAATAATTCTTTTTCGTAGAAATGCTCATCTTCGGTTTCTAAAATCCTTAATGTGGTTTCATACATCGAAGGTTCCATACCCATATCAGTGCCATATAGTAATTTATCTTGAAATTTTTCATAAAAGGCTTTGGTGTATCTTGGTATTGGAGCAGTTTCTGCATATCTGGCCGAAATATCTGCATATAAGTTGTCGTAAGTTTCTAAAAGTCTGCCTATAATGCTTAAATCGTAGCTGCAATTGGCGAAATGACAGGCAATGAAGGTAGTTCCGGGATTTTCTTTCACTGCATTTTCTAAGGTTTTAATCAATGCTGCATGCAGCAGGATATTTTCCTTGGAAGTATCTATTTTCCAATCTGAAGCATTCATTAATCCATCATTATGAATATCAATTGGTTCATACATCCAATAAGGTTCAGCTACATGAATATTGATTGGCATTCCCAATTCACCGCATTTCTTTAATAATGGTTTCATTCGGTCGTCATCAATATGCATTCCATATGCTTTAGTAGGTTTTGAATATACAAGTCCCTCTCCCTTATCGCCTAATTCACCAATACCTTTGGCACCTACCCGATAACATCTTTCTAGTTCCTTTACCGCCTTTTCGCTCCAGCCTTTTTCATTGTATCCAGTATAATCAAACCCACACCATATTTCAAAACGACCTTCATATTTTGAATATACATTATAAATGCTGTCAAATTTTTTTCCTGTTTGGTAGGAGAGAATAGTTGTTTTTTCAATCCCAAATTTATCCATAGTCTTTATCCACTGTTCAATCTCAGCATCTGTTGTCGCATAAGGATGCGAATGCATATCTATTACAGGAAACTTTGCTTTTTCTATGACTGTTATTGGTATTTTGTAAATGGATTTAGGACTGTAATCCTTTAAAAGGATGTTTTCCTGAGCATTACTAATGGTTACTCCGAAAAAAGTAAAAAGAATGATACTTATTTTTTTGTACATGTTAATTGAAGTTTATGGTTCTTAATTTCTCTTCAACCAATGCGGTTGCTTGGGAAGTAGCCTTTGGAAAAACTTGTCGTAAATCTATGTTATCAGAATCTTTGAGTTCCTTTTGCAAACTTTTCATGAATATATTTTTGATTTCGGTAGCGAGGTTGATTTTAGTGATCCCTTTTTTGATGGCTGCCTGTAATTGGTTGTTTGGTATTCCGGAACTTCCGTGCAAAACAAGTGCAGCCGTTGTTACTTTATTTATTTCCCCAATAAGGTCAATTTGTAATTTTGGTTCTTCCTTATAGAAGCCATGGGCAGAGCCGACAGCAATCGCTAAAGCGTTAATGCCTGTAGCATTTACAAATCTTTTTGCTTCTTCTGGTTGCGTATATATCATTTTTTGATCTTGACCCAATTTGGAGATATAGCCAAGTTCTGCTTCCACATTTATACCATAACTTTCAGCATATTTTACTATTTCTTGAGTTATTTTTACATTTTCCTCAAAAGGTTTTTCACTGGCGTCAATCATAACGGAATCAAATCCGGCATCAATGCATCTTTTTATCAAGGTTGTATCTTGACCATGATCTAAGTGTAGCCAAGCAGTAACACCATATTGCTTTATGGCACTTTCTGCAAGCGCTTTTGCGACGGTTAATCCCATATAATTAATGGAACTTTCCGAAAGTTGTAAAATAATTTCTGAACCTGTGTTTTGTGCTGCAGTTAATACTGCTGCTAAAGTTTCAAAGTTATAGAAATTAGTGGCTAATAAAGCTTTACCTCTTTTTTTATTGTCTGCGAGTTTTTCTTGTAAATTCATAATTTATAGATGGTATGAAAATTTATTTTTGGCTATTTCTTTAACTAATTTTAAGTTTTCAAAGGCGGTGGTTCCTCCTGATGCTGTAGTGTTTATTGCCCCTATGATGTTACCCACTTCTAGGCATCGTTCTAAATCTGCGCCTTTTAGATATTCATTTATAAATCCGGCATCAAAACTATCACCTGCACCAATACAATCAGCTACATTTTCATTTAAGAAAGCTGGTTTTGTAATCAATTTTTTTGTATCCCAAAGATGGGCGCCTTTTTCACCATCTTTAATGATTACCACATTGGAGAAGGATTTTATCTTTTCTATGCCTGATGCTATGTCAGGGCTATTTGTAAGATATTTAAATTCTTCGGTATTTGGTAAAAAGATATCGACATATGGAAGCAGTTCACTTAAGTTTAGTTCCCATTTTTCTGAAGGATCCCACTGAGGATCCATTGAGGTTGAAAGCCCTAGTTTTTTTGCTCTTTGAAATAGCTTTGCAACATCTTTTATAAGCCCGGTTTGTAAAAAAATTGAACTTAAATGTAAGTGTTTAGCTTGGCCTAAAATTGCATCGGTAATGTCCTTTTCTAGCAGATGTTCCATTGCTCCTGGAAATGTGACATTTGCACGATTCATATCATAATTCAACACAATGGTCAGCCCCGTTTTGTAATCCTCGGAACTAATGATGTAGTCGGTATTGACTTTTTTTCTTTCGAGTGAATTTTTAATGATGCTTGAAAAATTATCTTTCCCTATTTTTCCCATAAAGGCAACTTTGTTTTCAAGTGAACTTAAATTGCTTGCAAATATGGCAGAACTGCTACCCAATGTTACATTGAGTTCTTTGGATAAAATCTCTTTCCCAATTTCGGGGAAACCTTGTATCTTATCCAGGATAATATCTACATTTAGTTCTCCAACCACTAAAACATCAAATAACATACTCATATTATAAATTTAGGTCATTTTTTAATATATTTTCTTCCAGAAGGTCATTGAGGTCTACCAGATTGAATTTGTAAAAATACTTATCCATTGCTTTCTCAATATGTGAAAGAAGTATCTGTTCTGCTTTTATGCTGTTATTTTCAAGGTTTTCATAAAGGGCTGCCCGTGAAGCAATCACTTCAGGGTTTTGCCAGATATAGCGGCACCCCGTTTTAATCAACCACTCTTGTCGTTGTAGTTTATTTGCATAAAAATCTTTAGAATTTTCTTCTTCTTCCAGCCATTTTACCCACCTTCCTGATGAAATTACCGCTTCCCATAGCGTTTGTTTCATACTCGACATTTTAGGGACCTGTCCCTCAATAAACAAGTGATGTTCAATTTCCTCCAATTCCATGAGCCCTTCATATTCACGTTCTGTAAACTCGGGCCCCACATTGGCGCCGCCCATTCCGGCTTTTGGATATGCTTCTGGATTGCTTACATTGTCAGAGTAATGTCCTTTAATAACGCTGCCATAATTTGCTGCAATACCCACAATAATCTTTGCTACTTCGGCATCAAATTCAGTAGTGTGAAGATCTGTTCCTACTTTACCTACAACAAAACAGGGCCAAACATTAGATAGCCCTTCTCGTTCAAGCCCCTCTTTTAAAAGAACAAAAAACTCATTGAACACTGATAAATCTACCAAACCTCCATGGACTTCTTCAGTACCTACTTCATACGCAATTTTTGGAAGTCCTTTTTGTAAACGATATTTTTCGCAATGCTTTATAAGTATAACCGTGCGCTCAACTACCGTTTTTATAGCGATGGTATCTTCTTTTGGCAATGTAATATCAATTGTGGGATCTACGTGGATTAAATCATATCCGCAATCAATTGCAGCTTCAAATGATTTTTTTACCTGCCCCAACGTTTCTTCGTAATTTAGGTTTTCTTTTCTGTGACTGTCCTTAAGCCAAGGACCTCCATGATCTATTGCTATTAATACAGGTGATTGGAGATTAATTGCTTTGGCCAATTGCCTAATTTTATCAGCAAATTGTTTTGGTGTAAAACCTGTGTATCCTCCGTCCAAATCTACCTGATTTAAAGTTGTCGCAAATTTTATGGGAGCATTGCATCTTTTAGCGGAATTCAATGCTGCTTTCATTACTGCCATAGAATTTGGACACGCAGCAAAAATAGTTCTCTTTAAGCCAGTTTTATTTTCAAGTCTTTTATTTTCTTTCAAAATATAATCCAAAAAGGATAAATTTTCTAATTCCGCCGCATATCTAAGGTTTTTGTTCATTTTTTTTATTAGTGTAAATTAAGGATCATTAACCCTGTTTTATAGTTTCTAGCGTATGAAGTACTTTATTATTGTTTTTTCATTCGTAAGTTCTACAAAAATAAAAAAAAATAATAAACTTACAAAACCTTTCTTTTATTTATTTTTATCTTTTTTATTCTTTCATTTAATTATGATTATTTTAGTTTGCCTAATGACTAATATAAGGGTAATCATTCAAGAAATGTCTATTATTTTCTTATCTAAAGTAGAACTTAATATCGTTTTGGGTGGATATTTTGGCCCAATTGTTAAAAATTCTTCTATAATATGGATACTGTAAAAATTATTTTTAATCGTAATTACTTGATCTTGATATTATACAGCTAGTAATATAGCGGTTATTCGAATAGGATATATTTAATATTTTTAAAATAAAAAGGATAAAATACCTTTTAAGTTAAAATTTCCATAAAAAAAATAAAAATAAGTTTGTGAAAGAAAATTTTATTTTATACGTTTGTTAAAATGTAATTCAAGATTAAAAATCTTTTATAACGTTATTATTGTATAAATTAATTAAACTCATGACATGACAAACAAAAATTTATTAACTATTTTTTTTATTCTGCTTTTTATTGCCACGGGATATGCTCAGAAAAAAACCATTACTGGTGTGGTCACTTCAGGTGGAGGGCCATTGCCAGGCGTAAGTATCGTTATTAAAGGAACGGCCATTGGTGTTATATCTGATTTTGATGGAAATTATTCTATCAATGTGGATGAAGTAAATGACATTTTAATTTTTTCTTTTATGGGTTTCAAAACCCAAGAGGTAAATATTGGAAATCGCAAAGTCGTTAATATAGATATGCAGGAGAGCGCAGAGGGTCTTGATGAGGTTGTTGTAGTGGGTTATGGAACTCAAAAAAGAAAAGATTTAACGGGTGCTGTAGAAACCATATCTTCTGAAGACATTACAAAAACGCCAAGTACTTCATTGGATCAGTCTCTTGGAGGTCAAGTGGCGGGTGTTTTTATTGCCAATAGGGGTGGAGATGCCGCAGCACCTATTGAGGTTAGGATACGTGGTGTTGGTACGACAGGCAATAACCAACCTTTATTCGTAGTGGATGGTATTCCGTTGGTTCAAACATCTAATCAAACCGTTAATACAGCATCAAACACAGAAAGTAATCCTTTGTCAACTTTAAATCCAAATGATATTGAATCTATAAATGTTCTTAAAGATGCTTCTGCAGCTGCAATTTACGGCGCAAGAGCTGCTAATGGTGTTGTAATCATAACTACCAAAAGGGGTAAAAAAGGTGGCACTAAAATAGATTATGATGTTTATACAACTATGTCTAGTAACAGAAAGATGTATGATGTTTTAAATACAGAACAATATATTGAATATCAGGCGGCACTTGGTGATGATCACGATTTTTCTCAATTTAATGGGGCTCCAACTTATGATTGGCAGGATGCGGTTTTTAGAACGGGCTCTACAGTGAACCATAATATTGGTGTGAGTGGTGGAAGTGAAAAAATGAATTTTAACATTTCGGCCGGATATATAGATCAGGAAGGAATCGAATTAGCCCAAAATTTTAAGCGCTATACTTTTGCTGCAAATTCTGATATTAAAGTGGGTGACCGTTTTAAATTCGGGGAGTCTTTAACCTTTGGTAGCGCAAATAGGTTAGTGCAGTCAGAGCCTGGTGCAGCAGCTGCTTACCATGCCGCGTCTAATGTGCCTTTTTTTCCTATTTATGATGAAAATGGGCCTCAAGGTTATTCTTATGTTAGTGAAGAAACTGTAGGCAATGCAATGTGGTCATATCCTTCTGCAGATAGACAGATTGTTGCGATTAATGACCTTAGAAATAATGAAACTCGTGTAAAAACAAATAGAATTCTAGGAAGTATTTATGGGGAAGTAGAATTATTTAAAGGGCTTAAATACCGATTTACAGCAGGTATAGATTATCAGGTTGGTGTAGGGCAATGGTTTCAAAATGCTTATGATTATGGTGAAGGAGAAGGAAATTCATTTGGCATTAGTTCATTGACAAAAGAAAGACCTATTGAGAAAACAGTTAATATTTCAAATATTTTAACTTATGACAAAACCTTCGGAAAACATAGTCTTTCTTTTTTATTGGGGCATGAAGAAACAAAATTTGATTTCACCAAGTTAAGAGGACAGGCAACAAATTTATTAAATACCAGCGTGCTTTTTGTAAATACAGGTGAGACTTCTTCGGTGACTGAAGAAGCGGATCAATGGGCAATTAGAGGGTATTTAGGCAGGGTAAATTACAACTATAATGACAAGTATTTGGCAACTATCAACCTTAGAAGGGATGAAACTTCAAGATTTTCATCAGAAAACAGAGTTGATTATTTTCCATCTTTTGCTTTGGGTTGGAGAGCTAGTGATGAGGATTTCTTGAAAGAATCCAAAACAATTAATAATTTAAAGGTTAGAGCATCTTGGGGGCAGGCAGGTAATCAGTTTACGGGTGCTAACTTTGCTTATTTGAGTCAATTAAACCTTACTTCTGCTTATGTTATTGGTCGTGACCAAACTGTTGTAATTGCTCCAACTTCTATTGTGCTTGCAAATCCAAATTTAAAATGGGAAAAGAGTAATCAAACCAACCTAGGGATAGATTTAACAATATTAGACAATACCTTAGATTTTTCTTTAGATTACTATATGAAAGCAACAAAAGATGTTTTAGTGGCAGTGCCATATCCAGCCGTTACAGGATTTGCACTTTCTACGGATGTCAATTTAGGGGAAATCAGAAATTCAGGTTTAGAATTTACTGCAAACTATCAAAAATCTGTAAATGATGATTTTAAATTTGGTATAAATGCCAATATATCAACGGTAAAAAATGAAGTAGTAGATTTAGGAGGATTTACGTTATTAGCCGGTTCTTTTGGTTCGCAAATAAGTAGAACCATGGAAGGTGAATCTATGTCTCATTTTTATGGCTATAAAACAGATGGGATTTATCAGACGGATGCCGAAGCTGCATCAGCGATTCCAGATGAGAATTCATTTGGATCACCTTCAGCAGGTGATATTCGTTTTGTAGATGTCAATGGCGATGGCGAAATTACAGCGGATGATAAAACGAATATTGGAAGCCCAATCCCAACATTTTATTACGGACTTAATTTAAGTGCTAATTATAAAGATTTCGATTTTTCATTATTTATCCAAGGTGTGGGAGGTAATAAAATCTAAAATCAAGCAAGAAGGGATCTCGAAGGTATGAATGGATACGCGAATCAGTTAACATCAATAATAAATAGATGGGACGGAGAAGGTTCCAGTAATTCTATGCCTAGATTAGATGTGGAAGAAACGAATAATAACAACCGTTTTTCTGATCGATGGATAGAAAATGGATCATATGCAAGATTAAAAAATGTTCAAATTGGATATAATTTTGATGCCGAAAAACTTCAAAATATATTCAATGGGCTTGTTTCTAATGTTAGACTATATGTTGGTGCTCAAAACGTAGCGGTAATTACCAAGTATTCTGGTCTAGATCCAGAAGTAACAAGAGCATTTAGTTTCCAAAAGGGCGAAAATAATTTATCTACAGGTGTAGATGATGGTTATGCACCACCACAGCCATTAAGTGTTCAAATTGGAGCAAGAATATCATTTTAATCAAATTAATAGAATTTAAATATGAAAATTATAAATAACAATTTAGTAAAAACACGTTCATATAGCCTATTGGTTTTATTATTTATGCTGGCTAATGGATGTAACGACTTAGATTTACAACCTTTAAACGCTGTCCTTGAAGAGAATTTCTTTATTACTGAAACCGATTTTAAAGGCGCAACGTTAGCTTCCTATTCTTCAATGCAAAGTTTGTATGCAACGACAGAAGAAAATTTATCGGCTTCAAACGAATGGTGGAAACTTACCATTATGACTGAGGATAATGTAACCGCTGATCCTGGGAATTTAGGTCTACTAAACTATAGTAAATTTCGACTTTTGAGTGATGACAATGCATTTTCATTTACTTATACAATAATTTATCAAGGTGTCCATAGAGCAAATCTTGTATTGGAAAAATTAAAAGAAGATAATGAACTTACGGCAGAGGAAAAATTGCAGTATGAAGGTGAAGCTAAATTTTTAAGAGCTTGGTTTCATTTTCAAAGCTTTAAGCTTTGGGGTGGTCATGCGCCTTTGATGGAGAATACATTAAAAGATTTTGATCATCTTGCAGCGGGTAATTCTACGCCAGAAGCGACCATCGCTTTAATAATTAGTGATTTTAAATTTGCTGCAGATAACTTGCCTGATTTTTGGGATGATCAAAATACAGGAAGAGCAACTTCTTGGGCTGCTAAATCTTATCTTGGTAAAACTCATTTGTATAACAAAGATTTGAATGCTGCACAACCATTTTTTAGAGATGTTTATAATAATGGACCATATAGTTTAATGCCTGATTATGCATCAGTATTTTCCTATGATTTTGAAAATAACCAAGAATCTATTTTCGAAATTCAGTTCGCATCAAATTCTGATGATAATGGCTGGGTTCTAGATGATTTTCATTCGGAAAATTTTAAAGCGACACAAGGGTACAATAGAGGATCTGACCAGGATATTGACGCAGGGGCACCATATAGGCCAACAGCTGAATATGCTAACGCTTCAGCTATGGAAGATCCTAGATATGGAACAAATATGTATAAACAAGGAGATACTTATTATGATGGATATGGTGACAGTTTTGTGATTGAAGATATGTCAGATTTCTCCGATACAGGATATTTGCTTAAAAAATATAGAGGAGAAAATATTGCAAAAATGTCGGCAACAAATGAAGTTGTCGATTATAATAATGAGCGTATTTTTAGGTTCGCAGATTTAATTTTAATGTATGCTGAAACATTGATAGATTCTGATCCAGCATTGGCAACCCAATTGATTAATCAAGTTCGTCTTCGGTCATTTCCTGGAGCGGTTCCTGTTGCGGGTGGTTTAAGTTCTACCAATCTTACTAAAGCACTGAGATTGGAAAGAAGATTGGAATTGGCTTTTGAGGGCCACAGATATTTTGACCTTGTCAGATGGGGAATTGCCCAAGAAACTTTTGATGCGCTGACAGAAACGCACGAAGGTCATTTATGGAGTTCCAAAACGTCCAACGGTCTGTTTCCTATTCCTCAAAAAGAAATTGACAGAAGTGGAGGAATATTAAAACAAATTCCTGGATTATAATAAGATAATAGTATTGATTAATGTTTTTTTAATTATTTTGGCATCTATAAAGAATAAATAAAAAGATTCTTTATAGATGTTTTTTGTTAGTATTAAAAACATTTTAGTAGCCTAGCCAACCAACACCTTTTTTAAATAATAAATATCGCTTGAATGAATTTATTTTTTTTCCACAAATCAAGATACAAGCTTTTACTCTTTTATTTTATAGGGTTTTTAGTTTTTAGTTGTAACCCTAAAGACAAAAAAACACCTCTTTTTGAACTTCTGGATTCCAAGTTTACAAATATTGACTTTGAAAACACTTTATTATCAACAGATTCCTTAAATATTCTCAACTTTGAGTATATGTTTAACGGAGGCGGGGTTGGTATTGGAGACATAAATAATGATGGTTTGCAGGATATCTATTTCACAGGAAATCAAGTTTCAAGTAAATTATACTTAAACCTAGGCGATTTCAAGTTTAAGGACATCACTAAATTGGCACAAGTGGGAACTACAGGATGGATTAATGGGGTATCGATGACCGATATTAACCAAGATGGTTTGTTGGATATCTATGTATGCAAAGGAGGACCTAGAAACACATCTGAAAGGGATATGGCAAATTTGGTTTTCATAAATCAAGGAAATAACTCCTTTAAAGAGATGGGGAAGGAGCTAGGTATCGCAGATGTAGGATATAGTATTCAGGCTATCTTTTTTGATTACGATAAGGACGGTCACCAGGATTTATATTTGCTTACCAATGCGCTTGTTCCCTTTAATAGAAATGCATCAAAATCAAAAATGATTAAGGGCGAAGCTGCCAGCACAGATCGTCTATACAAAAATAATGGCGATGGAACTTTTTCCAATGTTTCTAAACAAGCGGGGATTACCATAGAAGGCTTCGGTCTGGGTGTTGCCATTTGTGATATCAATGACGATGGTTGGTTGGATGTGTATGTTTCTAATGATTTTCTGACCAATGATATACTATATATTAATAATGGTGACGGCACTTTTTCTGATAAAATTTCTGACTATGTGAAGCATCAGAGTTTTAATGGAATGGGCGTAGAAATTTCCGATGTCAATAATGATGGTCTTTCTGATATTTTGGTTCTGGATATGTTGCCGCAAGACAATAAGCGACTTAAACAAACAGTGGGATATTTTAGTTATGATAAACAGAAGCTGAATATGGATTTCGGCTATATGCCACAGTATGTGAGAAATACACTTCAGTTAAATAATGGAAATGGAACTTTTAGTGAAATTGGACAGCTTTCAGGCATCTATAATACCGACTGGAGTTGGGCCCCCCTCATTGCGGATTTTGATAATGATGGCTGGAAAGATATATTTATTACCAATGGATATAGAAGAGATGTAACAAATTTGGATTTCATTGTTTATGGACAAAAGGCAGCCTCCTTTGGGACCAAAGAAGCCATCAGAAAGGATAAACTCGAGAAATTAAGTGCGCTTCCGGAAGTAAAACTGCACAATTATATCTTTAAAAACAACGGTGATCTAACATTTACAGATAAAGTATTAGATTGGGGAATTTCTATTCCTAGTTACTCCAATGGAGCTGCCTATGCAGATATGGACAATGATGGAGATTTGGATTTGGTTGTAAATAATATTGATGATAAAGCACATGTCTATAAAAATAATACTATGGAATTTGGTGTTTCACCCGCTGATAAAAACCATTTTTTACGAGTAAAACTCAAAGGGATACAGAACAAGATTGGAACTAAAGTTTTCTTGAGCATTCATGGAAGAAAACAGTATCAATTTTTTTCCCCGGTTAGGGGTTATTTATCCACTACTGAAGATATTATGCATTTTGGATTGGGTATAAATAAAAAAATTGACTCATTGAACGTAATTTGGCCTGATGGAGCCTCAGAAACAATTAAAAATATTGATTCGGATCAAGTATTGGTGTTAGATTATAAAAATGCTTCAAATAAAAGTAAACCTATTGTGAATAAGGGTATGCCATTTTTTACTGAGATTACTGCTGAGTTAGGCATAACATATACCCATAAAGAGAATAACTTTATTGATTTCAATGAACAGGCAGCTTTGTTGCACATGAATTCAAGATTGGGGCCTGGAATAGCTGTTGGAGATGTTAATGGTGACAAATTGGAGGATTTTTATATAGGGGCAGCCAATGGAATGAACGGGAGTTTTTTTATTCAACAACTTAATGGAACTTTTTTGGAGAAAGAATTGAAAATGGGAGAATCTTATGATGATACGGGTGCTTTATTGCTCGATGTGGATTTGGATTCTGATTTAGATTTGATTCTTATAAGTGGAGGGGATAACCCAAAGAAGGGCATAAATAATTATGTTGACAGAATATATGAGAACGATGGTAATGGAAACTTTTTAAAGAAAGATTTGTTGAAAAGGTCAGCTGGCGGTTCTTGTGTTAAAGCTGCAGATTTTGATAGGGATGGGGATCTGGACCTGTTTATTGGAGGTCGCTCTGTTCAGGGTTCTTACCCATTATCACCTAAGAGCTATTTATTAATCAATGAAAATGGCCACTTTAGGGATGTTACCAAAGAAGTATTTGGAAATGAAGGAAAGTTAGGAATGGTAAGTGATGCACTTTGGACTGATTTTGATAATGATCATCGGGTTGATCTTATTTTGGTCGGGGAGTTTATGGCTCCGAAATTTTTTAAAAACAACAAAGGTAAATTATTGGATGTTTCTAATAAAACGGGTCTTAAAAACGCAAGCGGTTGGTGGAATAGCATAGTTTCGGGTGATTATGATAAGGACGGAGATATGGATTACTTAATGGGAAATTTAGGACAAAATAGTACGTTTAAGGCAAGCGCCCAAGAGCCCATAACGATTTACGCTAAAGATTTTGACAACAATGGTTCTGTTGATCCGGTAATTACCTGTTACAGGCAGGGAAAAGAGCAATTAATTCACTCAAGAGAGGTGCTTAATCAACAAATCAACGCAATGAAATTCCGTTTTAAAACATATGAATCTTATGCCACAACTTCTTTTGACAAGGTGTTTTTAAAAGAAGAATTAGCAGATGCTTACACCTTAAAAGCTGAAATGCTTTCAAGTAGTTATGTGGAAAATTTGGGAAATGGAAATTTTAAGATGAGAGCATTGCCTATAGAGGCTCAATTTGCTCCTGTATTTGGAATGGAAGTTCAGGACTATAACAATGATGGTTATTTAGATGCTATGTTGGTGGGTAATTTCTATAGTACAGAAGCATTGACAGGTCAATATGATGCAATGGCTGGATTATGTTTGTTGGGTAATGGCAAAGGGGAATTTAAGGCAATGAAACCGGTTGAAAGCGGACTAAGAATAGATGGGGATGCCAAAGGGTTGGTTCAGTTACAAGGCCCTAAAGGCAATCCTATTATCTTGGCGAGTCAAAACTCTGGACGGTTATTGGCTTACACGTATAAATCAAAAAAACAAAGTATTAGTATTGAACCAAACGACTCTTATGCCCTGATTTACGGTAAAGATGGGTCTGTCTATAAGAAAGAATTTGCCTATGGTGGCTCTTATTTAAGCCATTCTTCAAGACAATTTTCAATTGACAGGGCACATACAAATTACATAGAATTATACTCTTTTAAAGGCAAAATACGAAAAATTGATTTTAATGATGAAAATTAAAATATATAATTGCTTATTTGTTTTGTTTTTGACAATGCTGTTTTTGTCCTGTGAAAATAAATCCAAAGACTTATTTACGGCTTTGAAACCCAACAACACCCATATTAATTTTTCTAATGATATTGAAGAAGATGACGTGCACAATATCTATAATTTTATGAACATCTACACCGGTGCAGGTGTTGGTGTGGGAGATATTAATAATGATGGGTTGACAGATGTATTCTTTGCTGGAAACATGGTTTCCAGCAAATTGTATCTTAATAACGGTGGTTTTAATTTTGAAGACATTACCAGCTCAGCCGGCCTACTTTCAAATAGATGGGCAACCGGGGTAAGTATGATTGATATTAATCAGGATGGTTGGTTGGATATTTATGTCTGTGTATCAGGTAGTGGGGAAATAAGCGATAGAGCTAATTTATTGTACATCAATCAAAAAGACAATACTTTTGTGGAGAAAGCTAAGGAATATGGATTGGCAGATACCAGCCAGTCCACCCAAGCTGCTTTTTTTGATTATGATTTGGATGGTGATCTGGATATGTTTCTTATTATTAACCCCGTAGATTATGCGCTTTCCTCAGTGAATAGAATTAGGCCAAGAAAGTTGCATGGAGAGTCCGATAGTACGGATAAATTATACCGTAATAATGGAGACAACACATTTACCGATGTGTCTTCAGTGAGCGGGATTTTAATAGAGGGCTATAGCCTTGGGGTTGGAATCAGTGATATTAATAACGACGGATGGCCTGATGTGTATGTGTCTAATGATTTTCTTACCAATGATATATTGTATATGAACAATGGAGATGGGACATTTTCAGATAAATCTAATGTGTTTTTTAAACACACAAGTTTCGCGGGAATGGGTAATGATATTGCTGATGTTAATAATGATGGTTTAATGGATATTATGGTATTGGACATGCTTCCGGAAGACAATAAGCGCCAAAAAATGATAATTCCAGCCACAAGTTTTGATAAATTTCAGTTAATGATTGATGCTGGATATACTGCCCAATATACACGAAACACCCTTCAACTTAATAATGGGAATGGCTCATTTAGCGAGATTGGTCAATTTTCTGGGATAAGCCAAACCGATTGGAGCTGGAGTGTCCTTTTTGCAGATTATGATAATGATGGCTATAAAGATGCCTTTATCACCAATGGTTTTAGAAGAGATATTGGAGATTTGGATTATATCAATTATCAGCAAGATCTATCACAGCCTTTTGGTACGGAACAGGCCAGAGAACAAAGAAAGTTGAATGCAATTAAAGCGCTTCCGAGTGCAAAAATTAAGAACTATTTTTTCAGGAATAATGGTGATTTAACATTTTCTGATACCTCAGAAAGTTGGGGAATTAAAGAGGCTAATTTGTCCAATGGATCCGCTTTTGTAGATTTGGACAATGATGGGGATTTGGATTTGGTAGTGAACAATGTCAATGAAAAAGCCAGTATTCTAAGGAACAATAGCGACGGAAAATTATCATCGAACTTTATTAAGATTAAGTTAAAGGGAAAAAAGGAAAATCTTGCTGGTATTGGTGCGAAATTAACATTGCAATCAGCGGGGAATATGCAGTCCTATCAACATTACTTTTCCAGAGGATATTTATCTGGTGTGGACCAACAAATCCATTTTGGCTTAGGGAAAGAAACAACAGTTGAATCCATCACAATTGTTTGGCCAGATAAACGATCTCAGATTTTGAAAAATCTTACTTCTAATCAGACCATCACTATTGATTATGCCGATTCTAAAACAATCCTAGCTCAAAACTCTCTTAATAATGAGAAAACTTTTTTTCATGAAGTGTCTGAGGAAATAGGCGCAACCTACCTGCATAAAGAAAATAAATATATAGATTTCAACGTACAGGCCCTATTGCCACATATGCATTCTAAAAATGGTCCAAAGATGTCCGTAGGAGATATCAATGGAGATGCTCTGGAAGATTTTTTTATTGGGGGCAGTGCAGATTATAGTGGAAGTTTTTTTCTGCAAACATCAGAGGGTACTTTTAAGGAAATGCCCTTGAATTTGGACGTAAATTCTGAAGATATGGAGTCCTTATTGTTTGACGCCGATGGTGATGGAGACAATGATCTTTACGTAGTTAGCGGAGGAAGTGAGTTTAAAAAAAACAGTAAAGAATATCAAGATCGATTATATATCAACGATGGCAAAGGAAATTTTAGAAGAGCGATGACAGCATTACCTGATACCCGTTCATCTGGATCAACAGTTACTGCATCCGATTTTGACAACGATGGGGATTTGGATCTGTTTGTGGGCGGTAGGGTTGTGCCAGAGGAGTACCCATTGCCTCCCAGAAGTTATCTATTAAAAAATAATCATGGAAAATTTACAGATGTAACAAATGAAATTTGTAAAGAGTTAGTAAATGTGGGAATGGTTACTGCTGCTATTTGGACAGATTATGATCAGGATAAAAAAATTGATTTAATTGTTACAGGAGAGTTTATGTCAATTCGAATTTTTAAAAATACTGGAAAGAAGTTTAAGGAGGTTACGGATAAGGCAGGTCTGACGCAAACATCAGGTTGGTGGAACAGTTTGATTGCTGCTGATATGGACAATGACGGAGATATGGATCTAGTAGCGGGTAATCTTGGAACCAATAGCAGATATAAGGCATCTGCTGGGGAGCCATTATGTATTTATGCAAAGGATTTTGACAATAATAACAGTATAGATCCTGTGATGTGTTATTATATACAAGGAAAGAATTATATAGCCCACCCAAGAGATGTCCTGAGAAGCCAGATACCTGCAATGAAAGGCCGATTCAAAAGTTACAAGGAATATGCAAATGTGAAATTTGAGGATGCATTTTTACCTAAGGAATTACAAAATGCTTATGTGGTAAAAGCGACTAATTTTAAAAGTAGTTATTTTGAAAATTTGGGAGATAGGACGTTTAAAATAAGTACGTTACCTCTTGTTTCACAGTTTGCCCCTATAAACGGTATTCAAGTGATGGATGTTAACAATGATGGTTATTTAGATTTGCTGATGGTTGGAAATAATTATTCGGGAGACGCATCTTTAGGAAACTACGATGCTTTGATTGGTGTATGTTTGGTGGGAAATGGGAAGGGAGAATTTAAATCCATGGGGGTGAATAGGAGTGGTTTTTTTGTTGATACGGATGCAAAAGACATTAAAACGATTACTTTAAATAACGGAAAAAAAGTTGTACTGGTGAGTTCAAATTCAGGTAACCTTAAAGTATTTGCTAAATCCTCACCGTAAATAGTAGATACGGTACTTTTTGTTTGGGCTAAAGCTTTTTGGATGGCAGATTTTATTTTTAAATCCTATTTCAATATCTTCTTCTTTGGAATCAATTAAAAATATATAAAGAAATCACAACTAAACAATTTAATAAGTTTGTGAAAGATAAAAAACTTTCATATATTTGTTTATCACGATAATATTTGTATTTTAAGTATTTAAAAAAGATTATATAAAATCTTATTGAACATAAAAATAAATGAAACGTAGGTCTTTTGTTTTGAAAAGTGTTTTAGCAAGTTTATTTGTGGGAAGCACCTGGTCATTTAGTAAAGATAAAATTCCGACACACAATTGGGATGGCTATGATTTTGGTTCCCCGCCACTTATCACAGACAGATTAAATCAAGGTCCCTTCAATAATTATGGTCCTGGAGCCAACGCTCCTGGAGCCGATGTGATTATGACGACAACCCCTTCCAAAAAACCAGTTAGAAATTTTGGGATGGGATTGGTAACCTATATTTGTGATGAGGTAGGCCCTCCTAATGTAAATGGTGAAAAACTTCGAGACTCAATTGAGAAATTATGTAGATGGCCTTTAGGAGATGTCCTGTACATTAGGGTAGATTGGAGAGATATTCAAAAGGAGTCTGGTAAATTGGAATTTCCAGAACATTGGGATTTAACTTTTGAAATGGCAAAAAAATATGGAAAACGGGTCGCTTTTAGAATCCAGTTGATGAGCCCAGAAATCGAAAAACAGTCTATGCCAGATTTTTTGATTGATAAAGTTCCTTTAGTGAAATTGGGAACTACAAATGAAATAGGAATTCCGAACAAAGTTCATTTTGCACCCAGATATGATCATCCAGAGTTTATGAATGCATTTAAGGAGATGGATGATTTATTGGCTGCAAAATATAATGGTCATGAACTTGTAGAATATGTAGATTCTTGTATGTACGGATTTTGGGGAGAAGGCCATAGCTGGCCCTTTGAGGGAAATTCCTTTCCGGATTATTATACTGCGGAAAAGACATTTATTGAAATTTTTGAACATCAAGTTGGGAATTGGTCTAAAACACCATTGGTTACAAATACCCAGCCCGATTATAGTGAAGTAGGAAATTCCGAAGTGTTGGACAGAACGATACGCTCCTATAATTGGTTGCGTACAGATACGATATTTATAGAAAATTCACAGATTGATGCTTTAAGTAATCGACCACCTTGGATAGGGGCTACTATAGAACAAGGGTTGAATACCAATCAAAAGAATAATAAGTTTATTTTTGAAGGGATTACTAAAAATGAAAATATAATAGCTCATATAAGAGACGTAAGTCCTACCTATTTTTCACTTTGGAATTGGCATAATATATCTATGGAAAATCTTTTGGAATATTATGAGGAGAATCCAGAACATTTAGATCAACTGGCATCAAAAATAGGATATAGAGTACGACCTTCTTGGATATGGCATTTTGAGAATGAAGGCTACCCCGGAATAATCTTAGGCCTCGTGAATGACGGTCTTTCAGGAGTTCCAGGTGCGTTAAGGATCTCAATTTCTGATTCAGAAAACACTTTCGAAAATTATGGAAGCCTTGATCCAGGGTATCCTTTGCCTGGAAAAGTAAGGCAATCTTTATTTATGCTCCCAAAAGGCACTGCTTGGGAAGGTCTAAAAATCAAAGCGGAAATAGAAGTGAAAGGGGTTAGGTATCCCGTTAGATGGGCTTGTTCACAAAAACTCAATAACGACGGCTCATTAACATTAAAAAGAAATTTATAACTAATAAAGATGATATTATGAAATCAAAACCATGGCTTATTTATGCACTTGTGACAACAATTTTTTGGGGCGTTTGGGGCGCTTTTGCAGGGCTTCCGGCAGAAAACGGATTCCCGGAGACTTTAGTGTATTGCGTTTGGGCCATAACTATGATCCCACCTGCTATTTTTGTATTGAAACGTGCTAATTGGAAATTGCAATATGATAAGAAATCAATTTTTTATGGAAGTTTAATAGGCCTTTTAGGTGCTGGTGGACAAATGATTCTTTTTCATGCGGTTACAGTGGGTCCAACCTACCTTATTTTTCCTATTATATCACTCTCTCCTATAATTACCGTTTTATTATCCTATTTCTTTCTAAAGGAACGCACAGGTATAAAAGGCACATTGGGTATTGTGTTAGCATTAATTGCCCTTCCTTTATTCAATTATTCAACAGGTACAGATTCTGGCGATTATGGCATCACTTGGTTTTTGCTTGCTATGTTGGTATTGGCCGCTTGGGGAATACAAGCCTATTTTATGAAAACTGCTAACGAAATTATGAGTGCGGAAAGTATCTTTTTTTATATGATGGTAACGGGTTTGCTTATTATTCCTGTTGCATTACTAATGACAGACTTCTCTCAGGAAATTAATTGGGGCGCTGATGGTCCTTGGCTAGCCGCAGGCATACAAATTCTTAATGCAATTGGAGCGCTTACTTTGGTTTTTGCTTTTAGATATGGTAAGGCAATGGTTATATCACCTTTAACCAATGCAGGTGCGCCATTGATTACCGCTATTATAGCTATGATTGTGCTTGGTTTTGTTCCCGACACTATTAAAATTGCGGGTATAATTTTGGCGATAATTTCAGCTTTGCTCTTGGCTATAGATCCTGAAAAAAAAATTAAATAAGCATATACATTTCATATTTTTGGGTTATTTATACACTTTTGAAAATGCATTTATAAACATATTGTAAACTAAAATCTTTCATACGGCTAATAAGGAATTTAGCAAATCTTATTGCTGTAATAACTTGAATTAAACTATAATTAAATATCTTCAAGAATATGGATAAGCCGCTTATTAATAAGGAACGAATAATGTCAATTGATGTCCTAAGAGGTTTCGATATGCTATTGATTATTTTTGCAGATCAGTTTTTTATAACCTTACATAAAGGTGCTGGATCTTCTTTTACGGGAGTTTTGGCAAAGCAATTTGACCATCCTGAGTGGTTTGGAAGTGCTTTTTATGACATTATAATGCCATTGTTCTTATTTGTGGTGGGGGCGGTTATTCCCTTTTCAATGGATAATATCATAAAGGTCAACACCAAAAAGACAATCATTTACAGAAAACTTATTCGTCGTTTTATAATTCTATTTATTTTGGGATGGATTGTTCAGGGAAATTTATTAGCGCTTAGTGCTAGTGAATTTCATGTCTTTAGCAATACACTACAGGCAATAGCTGTTGGGTATTTCTTTTCTTCTCTAGCATATCTTCACCTTACTAAAAAGGCCCGCTATGCTTTGTTTGTAGGGTGTCTGATAGTATATACATTGCTATTAACCATCCCGGTTGTGCCAGGAATTGGCAGAAGTCAATTGTTGCCAGATTATAATTTTGCTATCTATATTGATCGCCTGGTGATGGGCAGGTTTGTTGATGGTACCCAATATACATGGGTGCTTAGCGGATTTGGGTTTGTTGCGACAACTTTATCTGGATTGTTTGCAGGAGAATTGATTAAATCAAATCTTCCCCGAAAAAAAGTTGTTTTACAGTTATTGCTTTATGGATTGGCTAGCATATTGTTGGGTTTGGTAATAGGAATATGGCATCCGGTTGTGAAAAAATTGTGGACAAGCTCGTTTGTACTTTTGTCATCAGGGGTATGTTTTCTTTTATTGTCCTTTTTTTATTGGATTATTGATGAACGCGGAAAATATAAATGGGCATTTCCGCTTAAAGTGATTGGGATGAATGCAATTACGGCTTATGTTCTGTCCCATGTGATTAGTTTCCCTCAAATCGCCGATTATATACTTTTTGGGCTGGAACAATATGTTGGAGATTTTTATGGGCTTACAAAGGTTTTGGGAGGTTTTGGAATTCTTTATTTACTGTTGTGGTACATGTATAAAAACAAAACCTTTATTAAGGTTTAATTTGAGGTTTTGGGCACATTTTTATCCAGTTTTAGACCATATTCTTTTTTTAACAGTGAATAGCTATTAAGCAATAATCACTTTAATATTGGCATCCTGCAATTTTTTCAAATCCTCTTTGCTAATATTTTCATCGGTAATAACCATATTAATTTTGCTCAAAGGACAGATAAAAGCAAGACTTCTGCGTTTAAATTTGCTAGAATCAGCCACTAAAATTACTTCTTTGGAAATATCAATCATGACCTGATTTAAGGAAGCTTCTTCGATATTGGGAGTGAAGATTCCTTGAGTGGTATCAAAACCATCAACACCAATAAAAACCTTATCTACATAAAAATGCTTAAGGCTTTTTTCCGCCAATGGCCCTACCAATGAATGTGAATTTTTCCGCAATGTTCCTCCCGGTACAATGATATTAATATTTTGGGCATTTATAAGTTGATTCGCAATATTAAATGCATTAGTAATTACATTAATTGTAATATTTGGATCTAAGTTTTTGGCAATTTCCATTGTTGTTGTACCGGAATCTATGATGATGGTTTCACCTTCCTTAACCAAGGAAGCTGCCATTTTGCCTATTTTTATCTTCTCAGCATAATAAATTTTGTCTTTGTCTGAAATTTGATGATCTATGCCGACTGAATTTTCATATTTCATGGCTCCGCCACGGGAACGCAGAAGTAGTTTTTTTGATTCAAATAGGTCTAAATCATTCCTAATGGTAACCTCACTTACATCAAATTGTTCGCTCAATTCATGGACGAATACTTTTCCTTTTTCATTGAGTATATTAAGTATTTCCTTGCGTCTTTCTACAGTATAACGCCTTGTTCTATCTTTATCCATATCTTAAGAGGTCAATTTAGGCTTCTAAATTAACAATTATTGTGCAATGACAATATAATTCATTAAAATATTATTATTTATAATATTTTTACAATGTTATATAATTTATTATTTTATTATGAAAGTATAAATAAGTTTTGTAATTTTGCATAGCAACGTTTTGAAAGTTATTAAAATTATAACTAACTACAAAAAATAGGATGAAGTATTTAAATATCGATGAAGCCATCTTGAAAGAAAGTGGTGCTTTTTTTACTGCCAAAGAAATATCTGGTCAGCCAGAATTATGGATGAATATTTTCGAAAAAGTAGTTGCGGAAAAAGCGGAAATAATGTCTTTTTTGGATGATGTGCTTAAAAAAACAAAAAAGATTATCTTAACTGGAGCAGGAACTAGTGGATATATTGGGTACTCTATTGAAGGTGTTTTTCAGCGAACAAATAAAATAACGACAATATCTATACCTACAACGCATCTTGTTTCTCATCCGCAAGATTATTTTGACCCAAAATTGCCAACACTTCTTGTTTCGTTCGCAAGGTCTGGTAATAGCCCAGAAAGTGTTGCGGCAGTTAAATTAGCTGATAAATATTGTGATGAATGTTATCATTTAGTGATAACTTGTGATACTGAAGGTAATTTGGCCAAATACAATTTCAAAAATAATAGCTATGTATTTATTTTACCTGCCGAAGCAAATGACAAAAGCCTTGCAATGACGGGAAGTTATTCAGGGATGCTTTTATCGGCCCTTTTAATTAATGATATCAAAAAAATAGCCTCTTTAAGAGAAATTGTTGAGACATTGCAAGTTTATGGTCATAAAATATTTGGTGAATATTTAGATGCTATAAAAAAGGTAGCAGGTTTACCATTTAAACGGGCGGTATTTTTGGGTTCTGGACCACAATATGGGACAGCGATGGAATCTCACCTTAAATTGCAGGAGTTATCAGATGGCCAAGTAATCTGCAAAAATGATTCTTACCTAGGTTTTAGGCACGGTCCAAAAGCAGTTGTTGATGGAGATACCTTGGTAGTATATTATTTTTCCAATAGAAAAGATGTTTTTCGCTATGAAAGGGATTTGGTAATTAGTATGGAGAATGGCAATAAACCGCTTTTTCAACTAGGTATTTCTGAAGGAGTTTTAGATGATATTAATATTGATGAAAAGATTATACTTTCTAATGAAAGTAAATTAATTAGTGAAGAGTACCTTTGCGTCTCAAATATATTATTAGGTCAGTTATTGGGTTATTATAAATCTTTAGCGATTGGATTAAATCCAGATTCCCCATCACAAAGTGGGGCAATTTCAAGAGTTGTACAAGGGGTTACGATTTATTAGTATAAGATATTTTTTATAATAAGAGTTTGTCTTTTTCCTGACAGCAATGATGAATTTGACTTGAATCTATGAAATGAGCATATAGAAAATACAATTAAAGCACAAATAAATCTACCAGGAGAAATAGGCGAATTCCATATGATCGATTTAAGCAAATAATATTTACTTATGAAATTAACCATTAAGATTTATGCGTTATATGCAATTGCGGCATTAGTTTTCCTTGTAAGTTGTCAAATAAAAACCACGCCAATTGTTATTACTCCTGATGATTATTACCTTACAACAGATAAGGTAACTGAAATAATGATTCATGACATTTTTTCGCCGCCGGTTGCAAGTAGAATTTTATCTTACCCAAATGTGGCTGCTTATGAAATAATTGCTGTTTACAATACCAAATACAATTCATTAAGCGGTCAATTACACGAATTAACACCTATTCCAACTTTTGATAGTGTAAATGGTACTTTAAATCCACAGTTAGCAGCCCTGATAGCACATATAGAGGTTAGCAAAGGGCTTATTTTTTCAGAAGATAAATTAATTGAACTTAGAGACAGTTTGTATAATGTATGGGAAAAGACCAACAAATCCGAATTTAAAATTGCGAGAGAATATGGGCTGGAAGTGGCTGAACATATAAAATCTTGGATGAATAAGGACAAATACAAACAAATGAGAAGCATGCCAAAATATACGGTATATTCAGATGATCCTTCAAGATGGCAGCCAACACCGCCAGCTTATATGGATGCTGTTGAACCGCATTGGGCTAAAATTAGACCATTTGTTATAGACTCTGCTTCACAATTTAAGCCAACTCCTCCTTTGGTATTTTCTCTTGATAAAAAGTCGGATTTTTATAAAGAATTAATCGAAGTTTATACGATTGGAAATTCAACGATTGAAAAGGGAGATGCTTCTAAAGAAATTAAAATTGCGCAATTTTGGGATTGCAACCCATATGTTTCTGTATCCAGTGGGCATTTAATGTTTGCGACTAAAAAAATAACTCCTGGAGCGCATTGGATGGGTATTGTTAAAATTGCAGCAAGAAAAACAAACAGTAATTTTGACGACACTATTTTTGCTTGCACAAAAACCTCGCTTGCAATAGCAGATGCATTTATAAGTTGTTGGGATGAAAAATACAGAAGTAATTTAATTAGACCGGAAACACTAATCAATCAATACATTGATGAAAACTGGAAGCCAATATTGCAAACGCCCCCATTTCCGGAATATCCAAGTGGCCATAGTGTGGTATCTGGTGCAGCAGCAACTGCATTAACGGATATTTTTGGAGATAATTTTAGATTTGACGATGACACGGAAATATCCTATGGTTTACCTGTACGATCTTTTAATTCGTTTAATGAAGCTGCAGACGAAGCTGCTATAAGTAGAATATATGGAGGCATTCATTTTCGCAAAGCAATTGAGGTCGGGGTTCAACAAGGGAGAAATCTTGGAAAGTTTGTGAATGAAAAACTTAAAATGAATAAATAATTAAAAATTCTCTAAATTATTTGAAGAAAAACATGTCTAAAATAATTTAGTGAATTCAAACTGCACCAATAAAAAATAAATAGTAGGCAACTTGAAAAGATTGGCCTTTGAAAGACCTAATATTCAAATATAGCAAAGAGAATAAATTCAATACCCAAATTACGATTTTTAAATTTTCATAAAAACCCGATCTTTGGAAATGTCCAAATTAGTTTGAAGACATACAAAAATCAGATGAAAACGGGAATCATATCGCCTTTTAGTAAAATCAATCCCCCACATTTCCAGCAGTATTCCGTTCCTCCTGAACTTGTTTCAGGACCTTATCAATTAATATAAAATTTGTTGCATACAGCTTCCAATTCCCCGCAATAAGAGCTTTCAAAAAGCACTTACTTTTTGCCATTGGCCTGCACTGAGCTTAGTCGAAGTGTCATTGCGATCGCAGAGAAGCAATCTGTTAAAATGATGTGTCGATTTTGTTTCGTTTCCATTAGAATAGCCGCAACAAAAGCAGGTTTAAAAGTGAAAGTCATTTATTTTTAAATAAATCCTGAACTTGTTTTAGGACCTGTCGATTAATTGAAAAACCATTTAATATCAATAATCTATATAAATTGATAAACTATGTTGAAACTTAACTTTATTTAACTTAGTTTAGTAGGACGAAAAATTGCTGACAATTCAAAATAAATTTAGAATACAATTTTCAGTTATCCGGAAATTTGAATTGATAAATAGTTAGATTTAATTGGATATAATAAGTTACCACACATTTGAAAAAAATGAAAATAGGACTAATATTAATAATCGGATTTTTAATCTCAACGAATCTTCAAGCTCAAGAATCTAAAATAAAGTCGGACGAATTAATACACGCTGAACAATTGTTGGATTACGCTCTGAAAAATAAATCGGAAAGAAAAATAATGGAATCGCCACTGATTCCAAAAAAAGAAAACGCAATCAACTACGCCGAAAATATTCTGTTCGAACTTTATGGAAAAGAAAATATCATAAAAGAAAAACCATATCAAATTCATTTGATTAATGATTATTGGATAATTACTGGAACTCTTCCCAAAGATTGGGTTGGTGGAGTTTTTGAAATGGTATTTGATTCATGGAACGGAAAAATATTAATATTGGAACACGGAAAATAAAAACGTGTGGTAACACCGTGTATAAAAAATTGCTAGTTTTAGCTAATACAAAGTTGGTTACCCGTTTGCTGGCTTCCGATTTTCCTTCGGAAAATCCTCGCCCACAAACACGCAACTTTCCATACACAAACTCGTTTACAAGCCATTACTCCAAAACAAAATACTATGAAAAAAACAACTTTTACACTATTAATTTTCTTGATGACATTTTTTGCTTATTGTCAAACTAAAGAAAATAAATTCAACTTTGATTTCGAACAAATTGAAAATGGATTCCCAGTTGACTGGATTATTTCTGGAGGTTCAAATTATTCTATTTCTTTGGACTCTACAAATGTTAAAAAAGGTAAATATTCCATTTTAATTGATTTCAATGAGGGGAAGAAAGATTTTAAAGCACTGGGATTCGCAATCCCAAATTATAACGGAAAAAAAGTAACATTAACAGGCTTCATTAAAACAGAAAATGTTACAGAAGGTAATGCAGGATTATGGATGATGATTGAACCAAGTATAATTGGAGATAATATGTATGGAAGAGGTGTTCAAGGAACTACTGACTGGAAAAAATACGAGATAACTTTAGATATGAATCCATCAGAGACCGAACAAATTGTAATTGGAGGCCAATTAGCAGGGAATGGAAAAATGTGGCTGGATGATTTTACGGTTACCATTGATGGAAATAACGTTAAAGATTTAAAACCTCTTGTGAAAAAAGTTTTTCCGGCTGAAATTGACAAAGAATTTGACAGTGGTTCACAAATAACCAATTTATCAATTGACGGTTATAAAATTGAGAACCTAAAAACTTTGGGATTGGTTTGGGGTTTTCTGAAATATTATCATCCAAATATTGCAAATGGAGATTTCAACTGGGACTATGAACTTTTTAGAGTTATACCAAAGGTTATAAATGTAAAAAACAACAAAGAAAGAGATTCTGTTTTAGTAGAATGGATAACTCAATTAGGTCAATTTGAGCAGGCAATTGAAATTAAATCAGACTCAATGGAAATAAAAATGAAACCTGATTTAGATTGGATCTCAAACTCAAATTTTTCAAATGAACTTTCTTCATTACTTTTAAAAGTTAAAAATTCCAACAGGTCGGGAGAGCATTTTTATGTTAGGTTATTCCCAGTTGTTGGATTTCCTGTTTTTAAAAATGAAAATCCTTACCCAACAATGAAATATCCAGATGTTGGATTTCGAATTCTGGCTTTGTATCGTTATTGGAATATTATTCAATATTATTTTCCATATAAATATTTGATTGGAGAAGATTGGAAAAAAGTATTACAAGAATTTATTCCAAAAATTATTAATGCAACTAATGAAACTGAATACACATTAACAATATTAGAACTTATTACAAGAATTAATGATTCTCATGCCAGTATTTGGGGAGGAAACCAAGTTTTGAATAATTATAAAGGTTTAAATTATTCAGTAGTTGATTTAAGTTTTATTGAAAACAAAGCAGTTGTAAACTATTTTAATGATGATACATTAGGGAAAGAAACAGGATTACAAATTGGCGATGTTATTTCAAAAATTAATGACCAATCTGTAGAAAGTATTGTAAAAAAGAACTTAAAATATACGCCAGCCTCAAATTATCCAACGAAGTTAAGAGAAATTGCTATAAGAACTCTTTTACTGACTAATGATACAATAATAAATATTGAATATATTAGAGATAATCAAAAAAGAACTAAAATTATTAAAACCAATTCTTCAAATAAAGTAAAAATTTGGAAAAAGCACTTTGATAATTTAGCGGATACTTGCTTTAAATTAATTAATCCAAAAATTGCTTATATAAACAATAGTACACTTAAAACTTCATTTATGCCTAAAATTTGGGAATTAATTAAAAATACAGATGGTATCATAATAGATTGTAGATTTTCTCCACACTATGCACCATTAGATAGTTTATCTAGTTATTTATATCCCAAAAAAACGCCCTATGCTAAATTTACAAAAGGTAATATAAAAACTCCAGGCCTTTTTACATTCAATTACATAGATAGTACAGGTAAGGAAAATAAAGAATATTATAAAGGGAAAGTCATAATTTTAGTAAATGAACAAACACAAAGTTCATCAGAATATCACGCAATGGCTTATCAAAAAGCGCCGAATTCTATTGTAATTGGTTCCACCACTGCTGCTGCTGATGGGAACGTATCAACAGAATTTTATTTACCAGGAGAAATAATGACTGCGATAACAGGTATTGGTGTATACTACCCGAATGGTGGAGAAACCCAAAGAATTGGTATTGTTCCCGATATTGAAGTAAAACCAACAATTGAGGGAATAAAAAATGGTCGAGATGAATTGATAGAAAAAGCAATTGAGGTTATTAACAAACATTAAAACGGCTTGTAACAATGGCTAAAAAAATGCCTGGCTTTCACACTGAGCTGCCGAAGTGAGCTAGGCATTTTTTGATTTCTTTTTAGAGGTACCTGAATTCGAAAACAATTTCCTCAAAATATAGGAAACAAAAAAACTCACCACGGCGCCAATCACAGCCATAATTGCGGTGAAGAGCAAATTGTGCTGACTGATATTCCAAGCGTTGTTTTTTAAAATCATCGCAGATAATCTTCAGTAAAACTAAAAAACAAGCTTTATTTTTAATTGAATTTTTTCTTGAGAAGCATTTGAATGTCTTTATTTGCGCCATAAACCACTAAAATATCATCTTTTTCTAAAATGAGGTCGGGAGAAGCAACACCTTGGACTTTGTGTACTTTATTACTGTAGCCAATACTGCTTTCAACTAGTGAGCTTTTTATGGTGGTTAAAACCAAAAGATTGTATTTTTTTCTAATTCCAGTTTCAGATATTTTTTGCCCTATATATTCAGGAGGAAGATTTATTTCCACAATACTAAAATCATCACTTAGTTCAAAAGAATCCACAACGCCGCTTAAACACAATTTTTTTGCCCATCGTTCGGCTGTTTCTTCCTCTGGATGCACAATTTCATCTACGCCAATGGCTTTTAATACCTTTTCGTGCAATGGGTTAATGGCGCGGCTAATCAATCTTTTTACTTCTAAATTTTTAAACAAAGCGGTTACCATTACGTTTGCGCCTTGATCTTCTCCAATAGCAACTACCACAACATCAGTATCTTTTAAAGGCAATCCGGATACTGTAAATTCATCGGTGGCATCCATACAAATGGTATGTGAAACTTTTTCCTTTAAAGCATCCACTTTATTCATACGTGTATCAATACCAATAACTTCATTGCCTTGAGAGGTTAATTTCTCAGCAAGGGAAGCGCCAAAATTTCCAAGTCCTACTATTAAATATTTCATCTGTTTAAATTTTATTTTTTGGTGGGAACAGATGCTGTTCGCCATTTATCATTCCTTTGTATATCAAAATTTTACAGGCTCGTTTCATCTGTTTAAATTTTATTTTTTAGCGGGAACAGATGCTGTTCGCCATTAATCATTCCTTTGTATATCAAAATTTGTCAGGCCAGTTTCATTTTAAGCCTTTTTTAGTTAATTGATGGTTATCTCTTCTGTTGGATAACGATAATTTTTATGTTTAATTTTTTTGATAACGGCTATTAAAATGGAGAGCATACTCACCCTTCCTATAAACATGATCAGAATAATTACAAACTTGCTTGCTGCGCTTAAATTTGCCGTGATGCCAATACTTAAACCAACAGTGCTGTAAGCCGAAAAACATTCAAAGGCGATGCTTTTTAAATCCTTGTCACTATCAAAAATAGAAATTGCGATGATGCCGGTGCCTATAACCATCAACGACAGTGAAATAACTGCAAATGCGCGTCTTACCGAAATGTCGGAAATTTCTCTTCTGTACACTTCAATTCTGGTTTTTCCTCTGGCCAAACTCCAAAAATTAAGGGTAGCTATGGCAAAGGTGCTTGTTTTTATACCACCACCTGTTGATGCCGGCGAAGCACCAATCCACATTAAAAGAAAAATCAACATTATGGTGGAAAAATTTAGAGCATTCATATCAACGGTGTTAAATCCAGCTGTCCTTGGGGTAGTTGCTCCAAATAAAGCCGTAATAAACTTGCCAAATCCAGTGTGAGGTGCAAGCGTATTGTTGTATTCGCTTATATAAATTAAAACTGTTCCAATAATTATTAAAGAGAATGTGGTAATTAATGTAATTCTGCTATTTATGCTAAATACCCAAGGTTTATGTTGCTTTTTATTTTTCGAAAAATCTAGGAGTATAGTTACAATCCAGTATTTTAAATATTTTAAAATGTTTACCACAATCGGAAAACCAAGGCCACCAATTACAAGCAATAAAACGATATAAGACTGCAACGCATAATTAAATCTAAATCCACTTTCATAAAGATTATTTGGCAGCGTAGAAAAACCAGCATTGCAAAAGGCGGATATGGAGTGGAATACGGAAAAAAAAGCGCGTTCAAAAAAAGTTGGAAGCAAAGCATTATTTAGGCTCGAGTAAATCAACAATCCTCCAACGAGTTCAATGGAAAAAGTAATCAGAAGTATTCTTTTAAGGGTTGAAAAAACATCCCCTAACTTTTGGGAGTTTGTTAAATCGCTTAAAACCAACTGATTTTCATAATTTGATCCGCCTTTAAAGAAGTAGCTAAAATAGCTGGCAAAGGTAAGTATGCCAAGTCCACCCACTTGAATAAGCAGCATAATAATTATTTGGCCAAACATGGTGAAAAAACTTCCGGTATCCACAACTATAAGTCCTGTAACACACACGGCACTTGTAGAAGTGAACAAAGCATCCAGGAATGAAATTTCGGTATAGGTTGCATTGGGCAACATTAACAAAAAAGTTCCTGTTAATATGATGCCAATAAAACTGGCGATAAATAATTGTGCTGGATTTAATAAAGTACGTTTATAGTTTATTTTCTGTTCGGCGAATTCTCTTATGAATGTTAAAAGAATGGCAAGTTTCACCCAATTGTCATTATATAAAATTGTCATTTGATGGTCCGCTTCCAGTGATAAAAAATGTATAAAAATGACGAATATGATGATAAACAAACTAACAGCATCAAAAATAAAAACTTTGTTGTGGATATTTTTTTTCAGGGTAATATATCTTATCGCCGTAACAATAACTCCCATTGTTAACACAATAAAGTAATACCCGTTAATTAACTCTTGAATCGGCTCAGATTGGTTATAGCCAAAGTCGGAAATTAGTACGATAAAGCCTATAAAGCTTAATAAGAAGGCAATTTTGAATAGAATTTTAAAATTGAAAATTTGCTTTAGTATAGTAATCACTTATAGAGTTTTTGAAAAAAATTAACGCACAAAAAACATACAAAATTAGAACAAATTAACCAATGTTTAATTTTATTTTATTTTTTGTTTATGTTGCAAGTAATCAATAGTATTTTGGTTTCCTGAAAATTGTGTTTTGTTAGCTTGAAAACTCGTAAAATTACGGAGCCTCAAAAGTTTCCATGATTGGAATTTTCCCATTAATAATTGAAATTATTGGAACTTTACAATAATAAGATTCAGGAATTATCCTATGGCCAATTTTTTAAGATTGCTGATTGTTTTTAAAGGATTTTTGCTTTTAAAAACAAAACTTCCGGCCACAAAAGCGTCAACGCCTGCATTTGAAAGTTTTTCTATATTTTCATCGGTTACGCCTCCATCAACTTCAATAAGCGCATTTGAACTTGAAAATTCAATCAATGCTTTAAGCTGTTCCACTTTTTTGTAGGTATTTTCAATAAAACTTTGTCCGCCAAAACCCGGATTCACGCTCATCAACAACACCAAATCCAAATCGGTGATAATATCTTCCAAAACCGCAATTGGCGTGTGCGGATTTAAAGAAACGCCCGCTTTCATTCCTTGCGCTTTTATGGCTTGTATGGTGCGGTGTAAATGTGGGCAGGCTTCATAATGCACTGTTAAAATATCGGCGCCAACATTTTTAAAATCTTCAATAAATCGGTCAGGATCAACAATCATTAAATGCACGTCCATGGTTTTTTTGGCGTGTTTTTTAATCGCTTTTATTACGGGCATTCCAAATGAAATGTTAGGAACAAATACGCCGTCCATTACATCAATATGAAACCAGTCCGCTTCACTTTTGTTAATCATTTCAATATCGTGTTGTAAATTGCCGAAATCTGCGGCTAAAAGTGAAGGAGCAATAAATTTGTTCATTTTTTTCGATTGTTGTTTTTGCAAAAGTATGGTATATAAAGTAAAAAAAGAAAAACGCTTCAAATTTTTGAAGCGTTTTTCTTTTTAATGCAATATATAATTTTATAACACAGGAAAATTTATCCTAAATATGTTTTTAAAATTTTACTTCTTGAAGTATGTTTCAATCTTCTGATGGCTTTTTCTTTAATTTGACGAACACGTTCACGCGTTAAATCAAAAGTTTCACCAATTTCTTCAAGTGTCATTGGGTGTGTGTCTCCCAAACCGAAGTACAATTGAACAACATCGGCTTCTCTTGGCGTTAATGTTTCCAAGGCGCGTTCAATTTCCACTTTTAAAGATTCGTGAAGCAAGGCTTTATCCGGATTTGGAGATTCTCCCGTGTTTAAAACATCGTATAAGTTAGAATCTTCACCTTCAATTAAAGGTGCATCCATGGATACGTGACGGCCAGAATTTTTCATGGATTCTTTTACGTCATTAACGGTCATATCTAATTTTTTTGCAATTTCTTCGGCAGATGGCGGTCTTTCGTTTTCCTGCTCTAAAAACGCATACATTTTGTTAATTTTATTGATCGAGCCAATTTTGTTCAAAGGCAAACGCACAATACGCGATTGTTCCGCCAAAGCTTGTAAAATCGACTGACGAATCCACCAAACGGCGTAAGAAATAAATTTAAATCCACGAGTTTCATCAAAACGTTTCGCCGCTTTAATCAATCCTAAGTTTCCTTCATTAATTAAATCGGGCAATGTCAATCCTTGATTTTGGTATTGTTTTGCAACAGATACCACAAAACGCAAGTTTGCTTTTGTTAATTTTTCCAAAGCCATTTGGTCACCGGCTCTAATTTTTTGCGCCAATTCCACCTCTTGCTCGGCAGTAATTAAATCTACTTTTCCAATTTCCTGTAAGTACTTGTCTAATGATGCGGTTTCCCTGTTGGTAACCTGTTTCGTTATTTTAAGTTGTCTCATGTAGTAGCTACTAATTATTTTTGTTAATATAAAGGGTCTACAATATTATACGTTGGAATCTTAAAAATGTTACAAAATAAATCACAAAACAATTTTTCGGACTAAAAAGCAACTTACTAAAAAGGAATTTTTTTAGCCTGCCCGCCTTTTTGGTGGGCGTTACCACTGAAAAAGTGGTCAGGCTTTCCGCTGCAATCTTTTTTTCGGAAAAAACCTCAAAAAAGTATTTCCGCTGCAATCCTTAACGCAAAATGAATTATGATTTAAGAATTACGAATTACGATTTTTGAATGTTTCCATCAAACTTCTGTCTTCCGTCTTCGGTCTTCGGACTTTCCAATTTTCAATTTCTGATAATAAAAAGCTGGCAATAAAATAAACACAAACAAAGGCTGAATTAAAAATCTCCGAACATAAAAAGTCAACAAATAATTTTGTGTCACATTAAATTTAAGGAGTACAAAAAGCATCAAACTCAATACCGCAAACATAAGCACATAAAATTTGATCGAAAAATAAAGCGATTTCACATCTTTGAAAACTAAATAAATAATGCCCAAAGAAATGATGCTATTTAAAGCATATCTGTAAAAAATGTTCAAAAAATAAGCACCGAAATCAAGTTCGGGAATGGAAGCATTTAAATAATCGTGCTTAAAATAATCCAAAAGCGGATCGTAAAAATATGGCTGCACCACTGCGCGAATTAAAATCAGCATCAGAAAAAGCACAATAATTAAAAATATTCGAACCGATTTCCTCATTTTTTTAAGCTTGAAAATTTCCGAATCCAAACAAACCAAAGCAAAAAGGTAATTCCGTAGATAATGGACGGAAATATAATTTCATGCAACACATTTTGATATTGCGGATATTTATGCAACGCCACCGAAATTACGGCAATCCGAAGAATGTTTGTGAAATAAATAAGCA
>Ga0156193_173_pt1 | contig 44409 bp, 40 predicted proteins | sample RifCSPlowO2_12_FD_107846 | JGI IMG/M metagenome (GOLD analysis project Ga0156193, IMG submission 107846) | Flavobacteria bacterium RIFCSPLOWO2_12_FULL_35_11
AGTGTTACTGTGAATGTGGCGTTTCCGTCACCTTCATTTACGGTTACATCGTTGATCACAATTCCGTTTTGGCTTCCGCCATCATTATCCGTAATGGTTCCTATTCCTTGAGCATCATTGATGTCGATTAGATCAGTGCTTAACTCACTTAAATTTACAAAGAAGTTTTCTGTAGGCTCTATAAAAATGTCATCAATGATTGGAACAACCACATTATGGGTTTCTCCGTTTGTGCCAACAAAGTTTAAAGTCCCAGAAGTGCTTGTATAATCGCCCGGAGCAATGGCGCTGTTGTTTGCCGTGTCATAATCAACGGTAAATCCGCCCTGAACGTTTCCAGTGAGTGTTACAGTGAATGTAGCGTTTCCGGCGTTTTCATTCACGGTTACATCGTTGATCACAATTCCGTTTTGGTCGCTTCCGTCATTGTCCGTGATTGTGCCAATTCCTTGATTGTCATTGATACCGATAAGCGTTGTGCTTAAATTGCTTAAGTTTACAAAGAAGTTCTCTGTAGGTTCTATCCAACTGTCATCAATGATTGGAACAACCACATTATGGGTTTCTCCGTTTGTGCCAACAAAGTTTAAAGTTCCAGAAGTGCTTGAATAATCTCCAGGAGCAATCGCACTGTTGTTTGCCGTGGCATAAGCAACGGTAAATCCGCCTTGTACGTTTCCAGTAAGTGTTACTGTGAATGTGGCGTTTCCGTCACCTTCATTTACGGTTACATCGTTGATCACAATTCCGTTTTGGCTTCCGCCATCATTATCCGTAATAGTAACGGTTGCAATATTTTTTGTTGGATCTACATTTACTAAAGTATTTGTACTAATCAGTGTTACTATAACGGTTTCTGTTGGTTCTATGATATTGTCATCAATTACAATAACTGGAATGGTAACAGAAGTTTGGTTGGCTAAAATAGTCACTTTTGTGTCTATTGTTGTATAATCAGTTCCATTGGATGCCGTGCCTGTTACGGTGTAAGTAATTTCAGTATTAATGACAAGCGGATTTGTTAATGTTAAGGTAAATAAACCATTTGTGTTCGGCTCACTTGCATTTGTTGTTGTTACAATACTGACATCAGAAACACAAATTGGATTGGTTAAAACAACATTTTCCGTGTGGTGCACCAAACAATTTGTGACACTGTTTTTTACCACAATTTGATAGGTTCCGCTTGTTAATCCATTAAAAATATTTGAAGATTGGTAAGATGAACCATTATTTATGCTGTATAACAGATTAGAACCGGTGGCACTAATCGTAATTGATCCATTATTTAAAGTCGGGCAAGTGGCAATTGTAGGATTTGTTCCTACCACCTGATTGATAATTGGCAAAGGATTTACTGTTACACTTGCTGTTGCGGTATTTGAACAGCTGTTACCATCTGTAAAACTGTAGGTAACGGTATAGGTTCCTGCTGTACTTGAAGCTAAGTTGATTGCTCCTGTGGATGAATTTAAGGAAAGACCAGCTGTTGAACTATATGTTCCGCCTGTTTGACCTGTTTGCGTTACGGAAGCTAAACCTACCATACAATATGGTGATCCTGCATAACTAATCGTTGCTGTTGGCAAAGGATTGATTGTTACACTTGCTGATGTTGTATTTGAACAACTATTACCATCTGTAAAACTGTAAGTAACGGTATAAGTTCCTGCTGTGCTTGAAGCTAAATTGATTGCTCCTGTTGTTGAATTTATGGAAAGACCAGCCGTCGAACTATAAGTTCCGCCCGATTGTCCTGTTTGTGTTACAGAGGCTGTTCCTACTTTGCAATATGGTGAACCTGTATAACTAATCGTTGCTGTTGGCAAAGGATTGATAGTTATACTTGCTGATGCTGTATTTGAACAACTATTACCATCTGTAAAACTGTAAGTAACAGTATAAGTTCCTGCTGTGCTTGAAGCTAAATTGATTGCTCCCGTTGATGAATTTAAGGAAAGACCAGCTGTTGAACTATATGTTCCGCCTGACTGGCCTGTTTGTGTTACTGAAGCTGCGCCTACTTTACAATATGGTGATCCTGCATAACTAATCGTTGCCGTTGGCAATGGATTTATTGTTACACTTGCTATTGCGGTATTTGAACAGCTGTTACCATCTGTAAAACTGTAAGTAACGGTATAAGTTCCTGCTGTGCTTGAAGTTAAATTGATTGCTCCCGTTGTTGAATTTATGGAAAGACCTGCCGTTGAACTATATGTTCCGCCTGTTTGACCTGTTTGTGTTACAGAGGCTGAGCCAACTTTACAATATGGGGAACCTGCATAACTAATCGTTGCTGTTGGCAAAGGATTTACAGAAATGGTTACTTCATCCGTTGAGGTACAAATTGAAGCACCTTTTGTCGCCGTAACTGTCAAGACAAATGTTGCAGAGGAGCCGGAATTGATTGTTACATTGGTATTTAAGGCATTAGGATCACTTATTGTAGCATCTCCTGACTTTACCGACCAAAGATAAGACACACTATACCCAGAACTTGCTGTGGCTGATCCATCAAGCATATATGATTGGCCAGAGCAAACTGAATCATCAACTCCTGCATTGGCATTTCCTATACTTATACTTGAGACCTGAAGTGGGCTGATAAAATCATTGATATTTGAATTTCCTGTTGAAGCTTTCGTTTTTACAAAAATGGTCTTAATTTTCATGTCATTACATGGATCAACAACAGCCAATAATTCTGTTAAATTAACAGCTACCTCAATAAATTGGTTGGTTGTGTAGGTGTAAGAACCAAATGCGCCATAAGGCACAGGAATTGGAGTAGCGCCTGTATTCGCGGCTGCATAAACATTTCCTGGATCCACTACTTTATCTACAAAACTTGCTCCATCCCAACTCAATAAATAAAATGAAGGGTTTGCAGAGAATTCAACGGACAGGATAAAATCACCAACCGTTCGACCGTTAGAGGTTCCTTGGGTTGTAAATGTCCCGTTATCATTCTTTATTAATGAATTCTGCAAAAATTCAAAGTCCATATATGAATTATTTGTGCCACCAGTAAGCCTGTCAGCAGCAAAAATTACCCAGACATTACCATTTGAAGAAGTTGTAAAATGAACGAAAGCATTATTCATATCATTTTTACCTGGACTTATGGCACCCAATTGCCATAGCCAATTAGCTGGATTTTCGTTTATCTTGTAGGTTCCCGAAAACACATTATCTTGGTTGGTTCCGTCATCATAGTTATCCTTCATCCAAAAGGTTGTTCCGGGATTAACCGGAGTACCATCAGAATTAAGAACAAAACCACCGGTTCCAGTGCCAGCTAACCAATCTCCTATAGTGCTGTTTACCTTAAGTGTTCCATCGATATTAAAACCAACAGCCGGAGGATCAACTGGTGCAGTACCCGGTCCAATTTGCGCCTGTAAAACCCCTAAATTGGAAATCATAGCCAAGGTTATTATAGTCATTAAAGAATAACTTCTATTAATGGTTTTAGCTATGATTAATGTTGTAGATAATTTGTCAAAAATTTCAATTAAAAATCTCCAAATAGCGATTGACATATTTGAATTAGGTAAGTTATTTTTCATGGCCTTTCAATTTAGGTTAGATACCAATTGCATATTTTTAAGTTGATAAGTTGCATTATCAATTAATTAAAATATTTATTTATAAATAATAACCTGGGGGTTGATTGAAGTGATTTGGTGGGGTTTAAACTTTTTAATTGCCCGAGGAGTTGGCAATATTTAATTAAAACTGTATTCTTTATTAAAAAATAAATTATATAATAATTTTTAATAATTAGAAAACTGAACGTGAGAGACATTTATCACTTATTACAATCAAAATTATTTTATATTAAACAACCAAAAAATGATTTTCATCAAAAAGCAGGATGATACTTATCAGTTTTTATAAAATATAGAATACTATAAAACAGTGATTTAATGGAAATTGTTTTCAAAATATTAATTAATATCAGGTAATTGTAATAATTTTGTGTTTTATATTTGCTATATATTTACATATAATGATTGTTAAGAGATTTTCATATTTCTTTTTTATAGGATTCATTGTTTCATGCAATTCCACTTCATCGTTTACAGAAATCAATCCTGCCATTTTTGATAATAAATCATCCTCTTCAACTTTTATAATACAAAGAATGGATTTTATCGAGACCTATATTTCCAAAATAGATTTTAAAGCCAATGATTCAGATAAATTAAACACTAATGAGTTGGATGTACAAGGTGACAAAAGAATTATAACGACAAATGAATCAGAAAAAAATATTGTTTTAAGAAACAATTCAATTGTAAGGGTTTGGTACAAAGACCACTTGGTCAATAATTTTATCAAATCGAAAGTCTTCTATTATGAAAATGATAAGTTGATATGCATCAAACTTTATGAAATTTTACCTAATGAATTTAATATAGCCACTCTTTATAAAAGGACTATTTATTTTCATAATGATCTTCCAATATCTGATTCAGATGCATTTAACCAAACAAATAACACACAAACCCTGGCCTTTCTTGGGCGTGAATACCTTAAAAATGAATATCTTTCACTGAAATAGTCTCCAATTTTATTTTTGTTTATTATTTTCGATTACTGGTAAGGAAACTCCAATATTTCAAAACAAATTAAAGAAGTGATTGATAAAGAAAAAGTTTCGATAAAAATTTCAACATATAAAGCTTTGAAGCAGTTTTTACTCAGGTCTTAGAATTGCATATCTACATTTATTTTGCCAATAAATTATCGTATTTACATAAATATTAGTCCTTATGATAATTATCATTAAAAATGTCAATTTTTTATTATACTTTTAGGATTGTATTATCGCATATCGTTTTATAGTTTAAAATAACTTGGATCTAATATTATGGTTAATATAATCGCTTGTTTTCCATATTTAACTTAACCCCATAGCTCATTAATTTACTTCATAGGGCAACTTCTTAGGTAAATTTGTTTTCATAATTCTAATTTTACGCTAATGACTTCCACTAGACGAAAAACAATTGCCACAATTCTTATTGCATTGGTTTCAGTTCTTTTATTTTTTACATTTTTGTATGTAATCGCTATAAATGAAAAAAATATTCCTATCTATTCGCCGCTTATTTTTGCTATTTTACCAGCAATGGCAATTAATTCCATATGGTATAGCAAACCAAGAAAAAGGGATATATAACATCTGAAATTATATCAATTTTTTAAATAATTAATAAGTGATTGGAATTGAAGAAATTTAGTTTTCAATACATTTATTAATTATCCTGTATTTTTAAGTGCGCATTTTATTTAATGCGGCACTTTCAATTATTCCTATGCACGATTATTAAATTGTGCGATTCATTTTTTTTTAATCTTTTTCAGAAATCAGATTGAAATTATTGTAAAATCAGTAATTTTCTCTTTTGATGAATTTGTAATAATTTGGCTAATATTTTGTTCTTCAAAATAATCTAAATATTTATTTGCAAAATAAATTCAACGAAGGAAGAATTAAACCAGTTTTTACTACTTTCATAAAAAATTAAACAACAATGCAACAAAAGCCTAAATTCGAAACTATCGCCATTAAAAGCACTGAAAATAAATTTAGTGATTCAACTCCGGTAAGCACGCCAATCTATTTGTCGAGCACCTATAAAAGAAATAGTGACGGATCTTATACAAATGATTTTGTTTATTCGCGTGCCAACAATCCAAATCGCGCCATCGTTGAGGAGAGCATTGCAATTTTGGAAAATGGAAAGCAGGCTTTTGCTTTTTCTTCAGGAATGGCAGCCATAAGCGCTGTTTTTCAAAGTTTAAAGGCTGGAGATCATATTCTTTTGCCTGATGATATTTATTATGCCGTTAAAAGGTTGATGGAAGAGGTTCTTAAACGCTGGAACTTATCCTATGATTTGATTGATATGTCAAATATTGAGGCTGTAGAAAAAGCCGTAAAACCTAACACAGCTCTGATTTGGGTGGAATCACCGTCAAATCCGCAATTAAAGTTAAGCGATATTGTAGCCATTGCCGAAATTGCCCATAAAAATATGGCACTTTGCGCAGTTGATAATACTTGGCTAACGCCAGTCTTTCAAAATCCGCTCGAACTTGGGGCAGATATTGTGGTGCATTCTACCACTAAATATTTTGGTGGGCACAGCGATGTTATTGGTGGTTGTGTTGTTATGAATGATGAAATAATTGCTGAAAAAATTAAAAATATTCAAATTTTATCGGGTGCGGTTCCTGCGCCTTTTGATTGTTGGCTTATTGCCAGAGGAATTCAAACACTTAAATTACGCGTCAAACAACAAAGTAAAAATGCGTTGAAATTGGCCAAGTATTTGGAAAGTCATCCAAAAATAGAAAGAGTATTGTATCCGGGATTAGAAAGCCATCCTCAGCATTTATTGGCGAAAAAGCAGCAAAAAAAAGGATTTGGCGCAATGCTTTCAGTTTTAATCAAAGGAAATGAAGCAGAAACTACCGCAATAGCCAGTAAGTTAGTTTATTTTACGCTTGCCACCAGTTTGGGCGGCGTTGAGAGTTTGGTGGAACACCGTAAATCGGTTGAAGGCGTTGATAGTCCAACGCCATACAATTTACTGAGAATTTCAGTGGGGATTGAGCATATTGATGATTTGATTGCAGATTGGAAAAAAGCATTATCAAGTGAAAATTGATAATTATTTCTTAGCTTTTTCGAATTCCATGTTTTGGGAATTATGAATTTCTTCCTTATAAATTGGCAATGTAAATTTAAAGGCAGTTCCTTTTTCTCTATTGTTTTCAATCCAAATTTTTCCATGATTTCTTTCAACAAAGTCCTTGCAAATAATCAAACCCAAACCAGTTCCTTTTTCATTTGCAGTACCGGGTTTAGATTCGTTTAAATCTGATTTAAACAAGTTATCCTTAACGTTTTCATCCATTCCAATTCCGTTATCCGCAACCATAATTTCAACAAACTCATCTACAGGCACGGAATAGATTTCTATTTTACCTTGACATTCCGAAAATTTAATGGCATTGGAAAGCAAGTTACGCAAAATTGATTCCAGCATATTTTTATCGGCGAACACAAAAGATTCGTTCGAATGAAATGAGTTTATGGTAATTTGTTTTATTTGGGCGGTATCGCTCATTTGTTTAATTACATCATAACAAATTGCTGAAATATCGCAATAAGTTGGGTTAAATACGATTTGATTGGAATTGCTTCTTGCCCAATTTAACAAGTTTTCCAATAAATTATAGGTAATTCTTGCCTGAAAATACATGCTTGAAATCAGTTTTTCAGACTTTTCAACATCAAGGTTTCGCAGCCTCTTCTTCAAGAGTTCTGTAAATCCCAAGATAGAATTAAAGGGACTTTTTAAATCGTGTGCAATTATTGAAAAAACAACATCTTTAGTTGCTATTGCTTTTTCAAGCGCTTCAGTTCGCTCCTTTATGGTATTTTCCAATTCTAAATTATAATCGAAAATGTATTTGTATAATTCATTTTTGAACACCAATCCAATAAACTTGCCGTTTTCACCAACAGGCAGCACATCCGTTTTAGCCGTATCCATTTTAAAAATTGTATTTTCTACAGAAAGCCCAGAATCAACCAATTCTTTAATGGTAAGACAGTCAATAATTAAGGTTTTCGGATTATGGGCAATATCATGCGTTGTTAAAACGCCATAAAATTGATCCTCATCATCTTGGACGACAACGGCTAAATGCTCTAATACCTGATTTTTAACAGCATTTATACCTGAATATGGGTTTACAATTAGAAAATCCCTTCTTACTAAATGCGCTATTTTCATAATTATGATTCTTCAACAACAGTAAAGGATATATTAACTTTAAAATCAACTTTTATAATTTCTTTTTCTGAAACATATGGAAATACATTGGTCTCTAATATTTTCAATATTTTCTCTTTTGGCATTTTGGCCAAAATTCGTTTATTGACAAATACGCAGTCAACATTGCCATGATGGGTATCAATAATTTCAAAACCATTTGGAATCAATAAGTCGAAGGATTTAGAAATCCCTGTTTTACCATGTGGAGAATTTTTTCCGAGCACCAAGATTTCTTCAAAAGGAGGCAATCTAATTTCCTCAAAACTTAAAGTAACGGAATATTTTATGTTGTTTTTCATAGTAGGAATGTTTTGTGAAATTAGCAATTATAAAGATACTGATTATTATTTTAATTATTGTAATATTGATAAATTGAATGTTTCTAAATTGACTTTTACTTAGGAATTAGCAATATTTTATGTTAAAACACTTATTATTTTAACTTTAATTACCCTTAAAACATTGCTTTATAAATCTGAAGTTTTTTTCTCTTATATTTTTATTTGACTTGAAAACTAGTCCAGTTTTGGTAAGGTAAATTCTTTTAAAACACTTGGCAACTTCATGGCTGCTTCAATTTCTTCAGATTTTCGAGGCGCCAAAGCCGACAAATTTACCGGTCCGTTTTTGGTGATCAAAATATCATCCTCAATGCGCACGCCAATTCCCCACCATTTTTCATCGCATTCGCTTCCTGTTGGAATATAAATTCCCGGTTCCATGGTAACCACCATATTTTCTTCAAATTTCTCGTAATTTCCAGGATCGTGAACATCCAAGCCAATATGATGTGACGTTCCGTGGGGAAAATAATTATGCTTGCTGTTTTCATTTGCAATGATGCCCAATTCGGCAAGTCCTTTATTGATAATTTTTCTTGCAATTTGATTTGGTTCTCCCATATCTTCTCCAATTTTGTAGGCTGCAATTCCTGCTTCCTGGGCATCATAAACCAAATCGTAAATTAATTTTTGTTCGGCGGAGAATTTCCCGTTGGTTGGAATTGTGCGTGTAACATCAGCAGTATATCCGTGATATTCAGCGCCTAAATCCATTAAAATCAAATTGTTGTCGCCAATATTTGTTTTATTGTTTTCAACATAATGCAAAATGCAACCGTTATTTCCGGCACCAACAATTGACGGATAGCCTTCGTATTCAGCACCATATTTTTTATAAACAAACTCATGAACGCCTTGCGCCTCTGTTTCAGACATATTTGGATGCATGGCTTTCATCATTTCCAATTGCCCGATTGCGGATATATCCACCGCTTTTTTTAATAATGCCAGCTCCTCTTTTGTTTTTACTTCCCTTAAAGTAGCCATTAATTTTTGAAGTGTTTCTGTATCTATTCTTTTTTTGGTTTCGTTATACATTTTATCATTTGTTGGATTGTTTAAATGAATTAAATCAAAAGAAACTTTCACTTTAAAAGTCTTGATCAAATCATATAAATCGGCACTGTCATCTGTATCCCTGACATCATTTTTAAAGTTTTCGAACAGAATTTTGTCAAATTTGGAAAAATTGAGTTCGTAACTTTTAAATTCACCGCCGTTATAAGCAACCCTAAATCCCAATTCATCCTGCGCACCTGAAACACCCATTCGTTTTCCGTTCCACATTTCAGCGCGTTCATTGCGTTCCTGGACAAATATTACTTCGTTAAAAGTCTTGTTTCCAATTGTTTGATTCTCTTTAAAAATAAAAATCAAGGCATTTGGTTCTTTATAACCCGTTAAATAATAAAAATTTGGATCCTGATGATACACATATTCAACATCGTTTGCCCTGTTTCTTACAGGATTTGCAAAAAATACGGAGACACTGTTATTGGGCAATTTAGCCCGAAGCTGTTCTCGCCTTTCCGCATGAAATTCTTTTTTTAAAAAATCTTGGGGTGTATCATTTTGTTGGGCAAAGCCAGTTGAAAAAACGAAAAAAAATAAGAGCAATTTTATACTGAAGAATTTCATGAGTTGATGTTGTTGTTTAACAAATCCAAATATAAAATAAATAGTAAACAATTTAGCAGTTATAGTGTTTAAAAAAAGTAGGAAGACCGAAGACCGAAGCCGGAAGAAAGAAAATTATCAATTTTTAATTCAACCTGCGTTAAGGATAGAGCGGTTTGTTTGAGCTATTTTTTTGTTTTTCACAAAAAAAGCGAGTAGCGATAGCCTGACCTGCAAGGGAACGCCCAAATTATGCTGAAGCATTAAATTGGATTTATTTATTGAAAAAGCAAAAAAAATAAGCATTAAAAAATTTGATCTTAAAAAGGTAAATTAATACCAATACAATTCTTGAATAATTCGTATTTTAGCATCACAAAATAATTTTAGATGAAACGAGCCTCACAAATTTTGATACACAAAAGAATGTTTAATGGCGAACTGCATCTGTACCAATAAAAAATAAAATTTAAACAGATGAAAAATACTGCTTTAACTCATATTCACGAGTCATTAGGTGCTAAAATGGTACCGTTTGCAGGCTATATGATGCCTGTACAATATGAAGGAATTAATATTGAACACGAAACCGTTAGAAATGGCGTTGGTGTTTTTGATGTTTCACACATGGGAGAATTTCACTTAAAAGGGAAAAATGCCTTGGCATTGATTCAAAAAGTGACCTCAAACGATGCTTCTGTTTTGGTTGACGGAAAAATTCAATACAGTTGTTTGCCAAATAATGACGGCGGTATTGTGGATGATTTATTGGTTTACAGAATCACGGAAGATCATTATTTTTTAGTGGTGAATGCTTCAAATATTGAAAAAGACTGGAATTGGATTTCTTCACATAACGATTTGGGTGTTGAAATGACCAATGTTTCAGATGATTTGTCTTTACTGGCCGTTCAAGGACCTAAAGCTGCGCAAGCGCTACAATCTTTGACTGATATTGATTTATCCGCTATGGAATATTACACGCTTAAAATTGGCACTTTTGCGGGAATTGACAATGTAATTGTATCTGCTACAGGTTATACAGGTTCTGGCGGATTTGAAATTTACTTTAAAAATAAAGATGCCGAACATATTTGGAATGCAATTTTTAAAGCGGGAGAAAAATTCGGAATTAAACCTATTGGTTTGGCCGCACGCGATACCTTGCGTTTAGAAATGGGTTTCTGTTTGTACGGAAACGACATTAATGACACTACTTCCCCTATTGAAGCTGGTTTGGGATGGATTACAAAATTCACAAAAGACTTCACCAATTCTGAAGCGTTAAAAAAACAAAAAGAAGAAGGCGTTTCAAAAAAATTGGTTGCTTTTGAAGTTGTAGAAAAAGCAGTTCCGCGTCACGATTACGAAATAGTGAATGAAGAAGGCGAAAATATTGGTGTTGTAACATCGGGAACTATGAGTCCGTCATTAAAAAAAGGAATTGGAATGGGTTATGTGAAAACGGCTTATGCCAAGCTTGGTTCAAAAATTTTCATTCAAATCAGAAATAAAGCAATTCCTGCCGTAGTGGTTAAATTGCCTTTTTATAAAGGTTAAAAGTTTTCGGGTATTTTACCCTGAACGCCTTCATAAAATTTATGAAAGAAGTTAAAGTCGTTTTCCATATTATCAGTTAAATAATAAGGTTCAGCGACTTTAACTTCTTTGTTTTTAAAATCAAAAGAAATCATCACAATAGGCACATTTGCGCCTTTTGCAATATAATAAAACCCTGTTTTCCAGATTTCTGTCTTTTTTCGGGTTCCTTCGGGCGACAACACTAAAATAAAATTTTCCTGAGAATTAAAGATGTTGACAATCGCTTCAACTTTATTGCTGCTGGTGCTTCTTTCAATGGGCGTTCCTCCCAGCCATCTAAATATAAATCCGAAAGGCGGCTCAAATAAAGATGCTTTTCCAATATAATTTGCCGACAATCCTTCTGCATATTTAATAAAAACACCCAAAGGAAAATCTTGCCAGTGCGTGTGCGGCGCTGCAATAATCACATATTTTTTTAAAGATCTTGGGAAACTTCCAATGACTTTCCATCCTAAAATGGTGTACAAAATAAAACGGGCAAAAATTTTCATATTGTTTGTTGATAACTCAGTTTCTATTTTTCATATATCGGTTCGGACGCAAATATAAAATTCTTACTTTTATAAACTAATATTTATATTAAAATTGTGATGACTGAGTTTTTTTTATATGTAATTATTGCCTTGGTATTTTTAGCAATTGGCTTTATAATCGGCAAATTATTAACCAAAGGTAACTTCGAAAAAGTGACTTCTGAACTGGAGGTAAGAAATAAACTATTGCTTGAAGAAAAACAGCTTAATGAATTAAATATTAATAAGTTAATTCAAGAAAAAAATAGTTTAAATGAAGAAAAGCACCAGATAGATATTAGGCTGGCCCAGAAGGTTTCTGAGTTTCATAACCTGGAAGAAAAGCTACTGGAAAATAAGGCTGAAGTTGAAAAATTACAGGAAAAATTCAGCAAAGAATTTGAAATATTGGCCAGTAAAATATTGGAGGAGAAATCGGTTAAATTTACCGAGCAGAATAAGGAAAACCTAAAAAATATTTTAAGTCCCCTCCAGGAAAAAATCCAAACTTTTGAACGAAAAGTTGAAGATACGCATAAAGAAAGCATTGATTATCACGCCGCTTTACGTCAGCAAATACTTGGTTTAAAAGATTTAAACCTGCAAATGAGCAAAGACACCATCAATTTGACAAAAGCGTTAAAAGGCGACAGCAAAACGCAAGGAAATTGGGGTGAATTGGTATTGGAGCGCGTTTTGGAAAAATCGGGTTTGGAAAAAGACCGGGAATATTTTGTGCAGCAAAGTTTTACCAATGTGGAAGGAAAAAGAATACTTCCCGATGTGGTGATTCATTTGCCCGACGGCAAAAAAATGGTCATCGACTCAAAAGTTTCCTTAACGGCTTATGAGCAATTTGTAAATAGTGATGACGACTATGAAAAATCACAATTTTTGAAGGAACACGTAAATTCCCTGAAACGCCATATTGAACAATTGAGCGAAAAACGATATGAAGATATTTACAAAATTGAATCGCCCGATTTTGTGTTGTTGTTTATTCCTATTGAACCCGCATTTGCAGTGGCTTTAAATACCGACAATCAATTGTACAATAAAGCATTCGAAAGAAATATTGTGATTGTGACGCCCACTACCCTTTTGGCTACGTTACGCACCATTGATTCTATGTGGAACAATGAAAAACAACAGCGAAACGCCATAGAAATCGCACGCCAGGCAGGTGCTTTGTACGACAAGTTTGAAGGTTTCATTGCCGATTTAACCAATGTTGGCAAAAAAATGGATGAAGCAAAAGCAGAATATCGTGGCGCTATGAACAAGCTTTTTGAAGGAAAAGGGAATTTAATCGTAAGTGTTGAAAAGCTGAAGAAAATGGGCGCGAAATCCAAAAAATCATTGCCCCAAAATATTATAGAACGCGCTGAAGATATTGAAGATTTAGAAATATAATTAAAAGTAAAAATCCCGCAAAAGCGGGATTTTTTATTTATTTAGTTTTTTAAAACTTTACTTAAAACCAATTCTTTGTCAATTTTTCTGGTACAGAAATACCAATCTTTACAATCCATATCTTCTTTGCCTTCCATTCTGTCTTGTGCAGATCCGCAAGAACCTGCCGGGCCAATAATAACATCATCGCCAGGATTCCAGTCGGCAGGTGTCGCAACGCCAAATTCATCAGCTGTTTTTAATGCAACAATTACCCTGTACAATTCATCAAAGTTTCTTCCCAAACTTAAAGGATAATAAATAATTGCCCTGATAATTCCTTTTGGATCCACAAAAAATACGGCTCTAACCGCTTTTGTTGATGCTTCGTTTGGTTGGATCATTCCATATTTTTTGGCAACTTCCATGGTAATGTCTTCAATCAAAGGAAATTTTACTTCTATGTTTTTCATTCCTTTATATTCGATTTTTTCCTTGATGGAACGCAACCAGGCAATATGGCTGTATAAGCCATCAATTGAGAGGCCCACAAGTTTGCAGCCTGCCTTTGCAAATTTATCTTCCAAAGAAGCAAATGTCATAAATTCTGAGGTGCAAACTGGCGTAAAATCGGCTGGGTGACTAAATAAGATAACCCATTCTCCTTTGTAATCTTCCGGAAATTTTATATTTCCCTGTGTTGTAACTGCTTTAAATTCGGGAGCTTTGTCTCCAATTCTTGGCATAGATGTAATTCCTTCTGCTGTTTCCATATTTCTAATTTTAAAATTATTTTTAATAAAATTGATGCTTTCAAATTTATTTATGGCATTTAAATTAATCGTTACGCTTTTCAAATTGCGATTGACATTATGCTGATAAAAATTTGATTGTCAATCCACTAAAGTTAGTGAAAAAATCACAAAATATGGCAGTTTTGGAGACATTTAACAAAAAATTTGCAGGCATAAAAAATCCCGCTCAAGGCGGGATTTATATTATTTAAAATGCTATTTATTTTGCGAATAACGGCAAACCCGACATCATTTCATTTACTTTTTCAGCAACACTTTCCAAAACCGCTTCATCTTCATAATTAAGAATAACTTCATCAATTAAATCAACGATGGCAATCATATCATTTTCTTTCAAGCCTCTGGTTGTAACAGCTGCAGTTCCAATTCTGATACCTGAGGTTACAAAAGGAGATTTGTCATCAAAAGGCACCATATTTTTATTTACGGTAATATCAGCTTTTACCAAGGCATTTTCAGCATCTTTACCGCTAATATTTTTATTTCTTAAATCAATCAGCATCATATGGTTGTCTGTTCCGCCAGAAATAATTTCATAACCTTTTTTCATAAAAGCAGCAGCCATAGTTGCCGCATTTTTCTTCACCTGAATTTGATATGCTAAAAATTCATCTGTTAAAGCTTCTCCAAAAGCAATCGCTTTTGCAGCAATCACGTGCTCTAAAGGTCCTCCCTGATTTCCGGGAAAAACGGCAGAATCAATTAAAGCTGACATTTTTTTTAACGTTCCATTTTTTAATGTTTGTCCAAACGGATTGTCGAAATCCTTTCCAATCATAATGATTCCGCCACGAGGTCCACGCAATGTTTTGTGTGTTGTGGTGGTCACAAAATGACAATGAGGAATTGGATCATTTAATATTCCTTTGGCGATTAAGCCAGAAGGATGGGAAATATCGGCCATTAATAAGGCACCAACAGAATCTGCTATTTCCCTAAATCTTTTAAAATCTATGTCTCTTGAATACGCCGAAGCGCCTGCAATAATTAAATTTGGTTTTTCTTTGGTGGCAGTTTCCTGAATTTTGTCATAATTTAATACACCGGTTTCTTTTTCAACACCATAAAAAGACGTTTTATACAATTTTCCTGAAAAATTTACCGGAGAACCGTGTGTTAAATGTCCGCCATGCGACAAATCGAACCCTAAAATTTTATCTCCCGGGTTTAAAACAGCCTGATAAACCGCGGCATTTGCCTGTGAACCAGAATGAGGCTGCACATTTACATATTCTGCGCCAAAAAGTTGTTTTGCCCTGTCAATTGCAATTTGCTCAACAATATCAACCACTTCGCAACCGCCATAATAACGTTTGTTGGGATATCCTTCTGCATATTTGTTGGTCAAAACAGAACCAGTGGCTTCCATAACTTGTTCACTTACAAAGTTTTCCGAAGCAATTAATTCCAAACCGTTAGTTTGTCTTTCTTTTTCGTCTTGTATTAAATCGAAGATAATTTGATCACGTTGCATTAAATTTGATTTTAAAAGTTAAAATTTCCGCAAAAATACTAATTTCATTTTGCATTTAATAAGAAACTTCTATATTTGATAAGAAAATAATAACTACTAAATAGTTTACATATATGCAAATAGCAGCAAACAATCCAACTAGAAAGTCATGGTTAAATGTAGAAGAAAACTGCGATTTTCCCATTCAAAATATACCTTTTGGCGTTTTTATCACCAAAGATGACATTATAACCATTGGAACAAGAATTGGCGAATACGCCATTGATTTGGGCGCTTTCCATCAATTGGGATATTTTGAAGGAATTCCGTTGACCGATGATATGTTTATGCAAGATTCCTTAAATGATTTTATTTCCGACGGAAGAAAAACTTGGAGACTGGTAAGAAACAGAATTGCGGAAATCTTTGATGCGGAAAACGCAAGTTTAAGAGACAATTTAAACCACCGGGAAGTCATTATTTTCGACGTAAATGAGGTAGAAATGTTGTTGCCAATAAGCGTTGGCGATTATACCGATTTTTACTCGAGTAAAGAACATGCCACCAACGTTGGGGTGATGTTTAGAGGCATAGATAATGCATTGATGCCCAATTGGCTTCACATGCCAATCGGTTACCATGGACGTTCCTCTTCAGTTGTTGTTTCCGGAACAAAAATTCGAAGACCATACGGACAAATGCTTCCAAATGGTGAAACTCAACCAATTTTCGGACCAACAAAAACTTTGGATATGGAGCTTGAAACAGCTTTTATTACCACCGATGTCAATAATTTGGGAGAACCAATTTCTATAGATGAGGCCGCAGAATATATTTTCGGAATGGTTTTATTAAACGACTGGAGCGCCAGAGACATTCAAAAATGGGAATATGTTCCGCTTGGGCCATTTTTGGGAAAAAGTTTTGCTTCATCCATGTCGCCGTGGATTATTACGATGGATGCTTTGGAACCTTTTAAATGTGACGGGCCAAAACAAATTGTTACGCCACTTCCCTACTTACAGCAAAAAACTACAGAAAATAGTTACGACATAAAACTTCAGGTAGCAGTTGAAACTGAAAATGGCGATTTAAATCTGCTCACTACATCAAATTTTAAATATTTATACTGGTCAATGGCACAACAATTAGCCCACCACACCAGCAATGGATGTAATGTAAGAGCCGGTGATTTAATGGGAAGCGGCACCATCTCGGGTCCGACAAAAAATAGTTATGGTTCTATGTTGGAATTAACTTGGGGAGGAAAAGAACCAATCACTTTAAAAGACGGAACCTCAAGAACATTTTTCAACGATGGCGATAATGTGATTATTCGCGGGTATTGCAAAAATGACAAAGTGAGAATTGGTTTTGGCAAATGTACCGGCAAAATAATGCCGTCCGTTAAATTAAAAAAATAAGAAATAATCAAATATATTGACAGACTAAAAAACCTAAAATAATATTTTAGGTTTTTTTTGTTATTTTTGACAATAAATTCTTTACTGGAAAACTTAAATAAGATGATAAAAAAACAGTTACTCTTTTTATTAATATTTATCACTTTTGTTGGTTGCGGAGGCGTTAAAAAAACACAGGAAGCTATTAATTACGGAAACTATGATGAAGCCATAGAAACTACTATTAAAAACTTAAGAAACAACAAGACTAAAAAAAGCAATCAGCCTTATGTAATTATGCTGCAAGAAGCCTATGAAAAAGCTACCAACAGAGATCAGAATGAAATAAATTTCCTTAAAAAGGATGGGAATCCTGCCAATTTAGAAAGTATTTATAAGGTTTATACCAATTTAAACTTAAGACAGGAACTTATAAAACCATTACTACCATTACCGATTCTTGATAAAGGAAAAAACGCCAAATTTCAATTTCATGATTATACAAATGATTTGGTAAACAGCAAAGAGATGCTTTCCAATTATTTATACGAAAATGCTAAAAAATCGTTAGTTAAGGCTGAAAATAAAGAAGATTTCAGAAATATCTATGATGACTTAAGTTACCTAAACAACATCAATCCGAATTATAAAGATTCGCAAGATTTACTGAAGGTAGCACATGATAAAGGAACAGATTTTGTCTATGTTTTTATACAAAATCAATCAGATAAGGTAATTCCAATTCGGTTGGAAGATGATTTATTGAATTTTGACACCTATAGATTAAATAACCTTTGGACGGTTTATCACAACAAGAAACAACCACAGTTAAAATATGATTTCGAGATAGTGTTAAATTTAAGGGAAATTAATATTTCTCCAGAAAAAATCAGCGAAAAACAAATAGTTCAGGAAAAACAAGTGAAAGATGGATGGAAATATTTACAAGACAGCAAAGGAAATGCTGTAAAAGACAGTTTGGGTAACAATATTAAAGTTGATAAATTTAAAACAATCCGAAGTACCTTATATCAAAACACCCAAAATAAATCTGTTCAAATAATTGGGCAAATGAGCTATTTTGACCTACTAACTAATCAATTAATTAAAACTTTCCCCACAGAAAGCGGATTTAAATTTGAGCATAATTACGCAACTTATAGAGGTGATAAAAATGCTTTAGACCAAAATTATTTGGATTTATTAAAGTATAAATACGTCCCATTTCCAAGCAATGAACAAATGATTTTTGACAGCGGCGAAGATTTAAAACAAAAAATTAAATATATTATTACCTCAAATAATTTTAGATAAAATCACCTATTTTTACTTAGCTATAACTTTTTTATAGCTTCAATTGTTATGTAATCATGTGAATCATGATAAATTACTTCTCCGTTCTTTATCACCAAAACTTGCGGAGATTGGTGCATCACGTTGAACTTTGTTGAAATATCCTGAGACAACGCTCTGTAATTCAATAAATCTAAAAAATACAAATCCATTTCAGTTTCCGGAATGTCGTAATCACTTTCAAAATTTTTAAGCACCATCCTGCTAATGCCACATCTTGTGCTGTGTTTAAAAATTAAAACAGGTTTGGCTGAAGAAATTTTTATGATTGCTGACAATTGTGCTTCATCGTTTAAAGGCACCCAATTTATTTTCATATTATTTTCTTCTTTATCGGCACTTTTAAAAAAATTATCGAATAATCCCATTTTAATTGTTTTATCTTTAAGTCGGCAAATTTAAGAATAACTTACTTAAAAAGACAAAATGTCCTTACTTTCTTAAATGCATACGACAAAATGACTTATTTCCAATACTTTATTTAAGTGGAATATTCTTTGAGAACTTAAAATTAGATACAATTAAATATAACATTATGGACTTTAATAAATTTACCATAAAAACGCAGGAAGCCGTTCAGCAAGCGCAACAAATTGCGCTAAGTTACGGGCATCAGCAAATTGAAAATTCGCACATCTTAAAAGCCATTTTTGAAGTGGATGAAAATGTGGTTCCTTTCATTTTTAAAAAGATAGGATTAAACATCGATTTGCTTAAAAGTTTAATAGACAAAACTTTGGAAAGTTATTCAAAAGTAACAGGTGGTGACATTTCGTTCTCCGGAAACGCTTCAAAAATGCTGAATACAGCAACTATTGAAGCAAAAAACATGAAGGATGAATATGTTTCCATAGAGCATTTATTGCTGGCCATTTTAAACACAAAAGACACGACTTCCCAAATTTTAAAAGATCAGGGCGTCAATGAAAAAAACTTAAAATCGGCCATTTCAGAGTTGCGCAAAGGAAGTACGGTAACATCCCAAAGTGCCGAAGAAACTTACAATTCGCTCAATAAATATGCGCGGAATTTAAATCAGCTGGCAAACGACGGAAAATTAGATCCCGTAATTGGCCGTGATGAAGAAATTAGAAGAATTCTTCAAATTTTATCGCGAAGAACAAAAAACAATCCAATGCTTGTTGGTGAACCCGGAACCGGAAAAACTGCCATTGCAGAAGGATTGGCGCACAGAATTGTGAAAGGCGACATTCCCGAGAATTTAAAGGGAAAACAGGTTTATTCCTTGGATATGGGTGCTTTGATTGCCGGCGCAAAATATAAAGGAGAATTTGAAGAACGTTTGAAATCGGTCATCAAGGAAGTCACTTCTGCCAATGGAGAAATTATTTTGTTTATTGATGAAATTCACACCTTGGTTGGCGCTGGTGGCGGACAAGGCGCTATGGATGCCGCAAATATTTTAAAACCGGCTTTGGCAAGAGGTGAATTGCGGGCAATTGGAGCAACCACACTTGATGAATATCAGAAATATTTTGAAAAAGACAAAGCGTTGGAACGCCGGTTTCAAAAAGTAACGGTTGATGAACCTGATACGGAAAGCGCCATTTCAATTTTGCGTGGCATCAAAGAAAAATATGAGAACCATCATAAAGTTCAAATTAAAGATGATGCCATTATTGCTGCCGTAGAACTTTCGCAACGGTATATTTCTAACCGATTTTTGCCTGACAAGGCCATCGATTTAATGGATGAAGCGGCTGCAAAATTGCGTATGGAAATCAATTCAAAACCAGAGGAATTGGATGTTTTGGACCGTAAAATAATGCAGATTGAAATTGAAATTGAAGCCATTAAACGTGAAAAAGACGAAAAAAAATTGGCCTTTTTAAAAGAAGAAGTCGCCAATTTAAAAGAAAAACGCAATGAAATCAATGCAAAATGGGTGAGCGAAAAAGAATTGGTTGATAAAGCCCAGGCAAGCAAAGAAGCCATAGAAAATTACAAATTGGAAGCGGAACGTGCCGAACGAGAAGGAGACTACGGAAAAGTTGCTGAAATTCGCTACGGTAAAATTAAGGAAGAACAGGATACTTTGGAAAAACTTCAAAAAGAAATGGCAAAAAATCAGGATTCCTCTTTAATCAAAGAAGAAGTTACCCGCGATGATATTGCTGAAATTGTGGCCAAATGGACCGGAATTCCGGTGACGAAAATGTTACAGAGCGAACGGGAAAAACTGCTGCTTTTAGAAGATGAATTGCATGAAAGGGTTGTTGGACAAGAAGAAGCCATCAGCGCTGTTGCAGATGCTGTGAGACGTTCCAGGGCCGGATTGCAAGACGTAAAAAAACCTCTTGGAACTTTCTTGTTTTTAGGCACAACCGGAGTTGGTAAAACGGAATTAGCAAAAGCATTGGCGGAATATTTATTTGATTCCGAAAATTCATTAACAAGAATTGATATGAGCGAATATCAGGAACGCCACGCAGTGAGCAGATTGGTAGGGGCGCCTCCGGGGTATGTTGGCTATGAAGAAGGCGGACAATTGACTGAAGCCGTCCGCAGAAAACCTTATTCCGTTATTTTATTGGATGAAATCGAAAAAGCGCATCCCGATACCTTTAACATTTTATTGCAAGTGCTGGATGAAGGAAGATTGACGGACAATAAAGGCCGTGTTGCCGATTTTAAGAACACCATTATTATTATGACTTCGAATATGGGATCGACAATTATTCAGGAAAGGTTTGAAAAAATGGACATGAATAAACGCGACTTAATTACTGAAGCCACAAAAGTTGAAGTTTTAAGTCTGTTGAAACAAACAATCAGACCTGAATTTTTAAACAGAATTGATGAGATTATCATGTTTACGCCTTTAAATGAAACAGAAATTAAACAAATTGTTAAAATCCAATTGGATGGCTTAGCTAAAATGTTGTTGACAAAAGGCATTCATATCGAATTTTCTGAAGACGTGATTGAAGCATTGGCCAACAAAGGTTACGATCCGCAATTTGGTGCAAGGCCTGTGAAACGAGTGATTCAAAAAGAAGTGCTTAATGAATTGTCAAAGGAAATTTTAGCTGGAAAAATAACAGCAGACAGCCATATTTTGCTCGATGCTTTTGATGATAAAATTGTATTTAGAAACAAAAAATAATGAAGACAAAAAAAACTGCTTTTGGCAGTTTTTTTTGTTTCTTTATAAAAAATTATCAGATGCGGAAAATAATTTTATTATGTTTTTTATTCATAGCAATGGCAACTTTGCAAGCGCAAGAATCGGTTGAAAAAACAACCACCTATTTTTTGATCAGACATGCTGAAAAAGTGAGGGAAAATCCTGCCGATAAAAATCCAGATTTAAACGAAAGAGGTTTTCAAAGAGCTGAGAATTGGGAAAAAGTGTTGCAGCACATTTCCTTCGATGCCATCTATTCAACCGATTACAAAAGAACGCTCAACACTGTTGTGCCTATTTCAAAAAAGTTGAATTTAGCACCCATAATTTACAATCCGTCAAAAGTTAATTTTGAACTTTTTCAACTTGAAAATTTAGGTAAAAATGTGTTGATTGTTGGTCACAGCAACACCATTCCGCAGTTTGTGAATGGATTAATTAAGCAACAGAAATATCAGGAAATGGAAGATGATGAATTTTCTCATTTGTACATTGTCACCATTAAAGGAAAAGAAAACACTGACCTCCTATTATACTTCGATTTTTGATTTCGATTTATTTCCGAAGTAAATTATTTGGTATAACAAAACACCTTATGAAAATTTCATAAGGTGTTTTTTATGTGCTTATTTTAAATGATATCGCTCAATATTTTTTACTGTTTTATATCAACTATTTTAAATTTGCACTAAAATCGGGTTCTTTTAATTGATTATAATCATTTTTATTCGCTTTGAATTTGATTAAATTTATTTTTAAAATAATTTTAAAATTCTTATAAAATGAAAAAATTAGCAATGTTTTTAATCTTTATAGTTCTGGGAACTTTAGGATTGGTTGCGCAAGACAAAGATCGCGATCGTATTATACTGGTTGATGGCGATGTTTTACAAATTAGGGATCGCGACCAGATACGATTGAAAGACAAAATCACCTTAAATGATGGAACTATTGTAAATCCAGATGGCACTTATATCACAAAAGATAAAGACCGATTTCGTCTTCGCGATGGTTCTTGCATAGATATGGACGGTATTTTATATCGTAACGAATATCAATATCAATATAAAATAAAAAACGAAAATAAAGGTTTGGCTGAAGCCCAAATTCAAGAACGCACTCAAAACAGGTATCACATTATGAATATTGATGGCCAACTTTATCAAATTAAAAATCAGGCACAAAACAAGTTAAAACAACAACTTAAACTCAATAACAGAGTCGTTGTAAATCCTGACGGAAGCTACACAAACCGTGATGGGCAACAAGTACATCTTCGCGATGGTGAAGTTTTGAATATGGATGGCCAAATGTTTAAAAATACCTATATGCATCGAAAAATGGTGGCTCAAAAAAATATGAATGCCAACAAAACAATGACGCAGAAAAAAGTTCAAACAAAAGTTTCAATACCAGTTCAGAAAAAAAATATGAAAAAAGGTTCAGGTAATTAATTGTTAGCATAACAATAAAAAACCACTTAAAAAGTGGTTTTTTTTGATGCTTAAAATTTAATCGCACTTAAAATTTCACGCCTATACCTACGCCAATAATCCAAGGATTGAGATCAACTTCAACAGGGATAACACCTTCGCCTGTATCTACTTCAACATCAGTTTTCAATAACAACTTTTTGAGGTCTACATTTAAAAACCAATAATCATTTAAATCAAAATCCAAACCTCCTTGCATTGAAAATCCGACAGCATCTTCATAATCCATTGCGTCAACGTCACCTTCATCGATTCCATAAAAAAAGGTGTAATTGATGCCTGCGCCCAAATATGGTTTTACGGTTCCGCCAGTAAAATGATATTGTAAACTCAAAGTTGGTGGCAAAATCCAAACATGGCCCAAATCAATTCCAGTTCCTAAGTCAACATCAACATTGTGTTTAGCGGTCGCCAAAATTAATTCAGCAGCCCAGTTTTCATCAAAAAAATAGGTGAAATCCAGTTCAGGAACCACAGCAGTTGAAACATCAACCTTTGCAGCATTTAAATCGTCATCAACATCGGGTATAATCGCAATAACCCTTAATCGAGCTTGCCACTTGTTAAAATCATTTGATTCTTCTTGTGCAATTGCATTTATTGAAATTAAAGCAATGACAATAATGCTAAGTAATCGTTTTTTCATCATATTAATTTTTAAAATTTGAACTAAATTAAAAGAGAAAATGTATAGAAAAAATGATATTCCTCAATTTAATGATGTGAGCATTTGAATGGAAATTATAGTACCTTTGCAACAATATGCAGAAAAACATCAACATAAAAAACAAGAAAGCCCGCTTTGAATATGAGATTCTGGATAAATATATTGCCGGAATTCAGCTAACGGGAACTGAAATAAAATCGATTCGTGAAAGCAAGGCCCGAATAACGGAAAGTTTTTGCGAGTTTAATGAAAAAGGCGAATTGTTTGCCATCAATATGTTTATTGAAGAATATATTTATGGCCACGCATTTAACCACAATCCGAAAAGTGAACGAAAACTGTTGTTGAACAAACGCGAATTAAAAAAATTGTTGAAAGAAGTTCAAAATGCAGGGTTAACCATCGTTCCGTTACGCCTATTTTTAACCGATAAAGGCTGGGCAAAGTTGGAAATTGCGTTAGCTAAAGGAAAGAAAAACTACGACAAGCGCGAAGCCATAAAAACCCGGGACAGCAAAATTCATTTGGACAGAATTAAAAAAGACTTCAATTAGCAGGGATGAAATTGGCGGCATTTTTAAGATTAATCAGATGGAAAAATTTACTGCTGTTACTCTATATTCAATTGCTGCTCAAATTCCTTTACGTCTCCGCTTTAAACGCAACAACAAATCTTTCAGCGTTTCAGTTTATGCTATTGGTTTGCGCCATTCTTTGCGTGACTGCCGCCGGATATATAATTAACGACATCCTTGACTTAAAAACCGATTTAATCAACAATCCGAATAAAGTAATTGTAGGCAACTTTTTTTCAATTGAAAACGCACAACGTTTTTACTTAATAACCAATACGTTAGGAATTGTTTTAGGAATTATTCTGTCAATGTCCGTTCAAAAACCAACCTATTCCTTTATTTTTATTGGCGCTTCAATGTTCCTCTATTTTTATTCCAAAAAATTAAAGTCGAAACCCTTAATTGGCAATGTAACCGTATCTTTTTTAGTGGCAATAAGCATTATAACCTTATGCTTATTCGATTTAAATTTTTCTATTCAAAACAACGAACAACAATTGGTAATTCAGGTAACTGTGCTATTGTCCAGTTTTGCTTTTTTTACAAACCTTGTTCGGGAAGTAGTTAAAGATATTGAAGATGTAAATGGAGATTACAATATGAAAATGAACACCTTGCCTATTTTATTTGGAGTTGAAAGAACAAAAAAAATAGCAGCATTTTTATGTCTGTTTCCCTTAGGTTTGTTATTGTTTATTGTTGCTAATTATGCTTCTGTTTATAAATTGACCATATTATATTTGGTGCTATTTTCGATGGTTCCATTGCTATACGTTGCCCTGAAATTACTATCGGCCAAAACAAAAAAAGATTTTAAAAAATTAAGTATGCTCTTAAAACTCATTATGTTTTTGGGAATTAACGCATTGTTCCTATTCTCTATAAATACTTACTAATGCTTTCAGAAAAATTAAAAAACAAAAACATCATATTGGCATCGGGTTCTCCGCGCCGCCAGGAATTATTTAAAGAATTGGGACTGGATTTTTCCATTCAGGTAAAAGCTGTTGAGGAAATTTATTCTTCAACATTAAAAGAGGATGAAATCACCAACTATTTGGCGGAATTGAAGGCAGCTGCTTTTACGGAATTGGCGGAAAACGACATTATAATAACCGCAGATACCATTGTTTGGCTGAACAATAAAGCCATAGAAAAACCAAAGGATAAACAGCATGCAATTAAGATGCTTCAAGAACTTTCGGGCACCGGCCATAAAGTAATTACCTCAATTTGCATTAAGACTTTCCTTGCCCAAAGAGTATTTTACGACGTAACTATGGTTTATTTTAAGTCATTGTCTATGGAAGAAATCACTTATTATGTTGAAAATTATGAACCTTTTGACAAAGCCGGCGCCTACGGAATACAGGAATGGATAGGTTTTATAGGCGTTACCAAGATTGAAGGCAGTTACTTTAATGTGATGGGATTGCCTGTTCATAAATTGTATGAAGAATTAATGAAATTGTAATATCGTATCGTTTAATATCATTATTTTTGAACGATTTTTAATAAATAAACAGATGAAAAAATACACGTTTACAGAAAAAAAGGACACGAGATCGGGATTTGGTGCAGGATTGGCTGAATTGGGCGACACAAATGAAAATGTAGTGGCGCTTTGTGCCGACTTGGTGGGCTCGTTAAAAATGGAAAAATTTATTGAAAATCATCCTGAACGATTTTTTCAAATTGGCATTGCAGAAGCAAATATGATGGGAATCGCAGCTGGTTTAACTATTGGAGGCAAAATTCCGTTTACAGGCACTTTCGCCAACTTTTCTACTGGAAGGGTTTACGATCAAATTAGACAATCTATTGCCTATTCTGAAAAAAATGTAAAAATATGTGCTTCACACGCCGGTCTGACTTTGGGAGAAGACGGCGCGACACATCAAATTTTGGAAGATATTGGTCTCATGAAAATGTTGCCTAATATGACGGTGATCAACACCTGCGATTACAACCAAACAAAAGCGGCGACTATTGCCATTGCGGAACATGTTGGTCCGGTTTACTTGCGTTTTGGGCGTCCGGTTGTACCGGTATTTATGCCGGCAAATGAAAAATTCATCATCGGAAAAGCCATTATGTTAACTGAAGGTACAGATGTTACCATTGTTGCTACCGGACATTTGGTTTGGGAAGCATTGCAAGCTTCAGAAAAACTGGAAACGATGGGAATTAGCGCCGAAGTTATTAACATTCATACCATAAAACCTTTAGATAACGAAGCCATTTTAAAATCTGTTGCAAAAACAGGTTGTATCGTAACTGCTGAAGAACACAATATTTTAGGCGGTTTGGGTGAAAGCGTTGCGCGTATTTTAGTTCAAAACAATCCGGCACCACAAGAATTTGTTGCGGTTAATGACAGTTTTGGAGAATCTGGAACTCCAGAACAATTGATGGAGAAATATGGGTTAACAGATAAAGACATTGTTTCAGCAGTTAAAAAAGTCATCGCCAGAAAATAATAGCACTCTTATTTCGTTTATAGTTCATGCAACGCTATTTTTTAGTGTTGTTGGTTTGAAAAATTGTGATTTTTCCAGCTACTAATAAATAGCGGTCAATCATTAATTTCAAAACAATTTTATTTATTTAATCTGTGAATTTTGCAACTTACGCTTAGAATTATATAACTTTTTTTGAATTATATCATTCACCTTTGTAAGATTATTAACGTAAATGACAATTAAGTCATTGATTAAAAAGTAAGTATTATAAACCATAAATTTAAATCTTATGAACAAAAGAATTTTAGTGCTCTCAATTGCTTTGCTATCCACTGTATTTTATATGAATGCCCAAAGTGGCTTTGGTATAAAAGGTGGATTGAGCTATAATACAAATGGCTCATTGAAAGATGATGTCAATACTGTTATTGACAATGAAGGAAAAGGTAAATCCGGTTATAATGTCGGTATTTACGGCAAAATTGGATTAGGCCCAATTTATTTAAAACCTGAGTTGGTTTATACAAAAACCACCAGTGAATACGAACTTAACTCAGAGATTGTAGATTATAAAATCGCCAGATTGGATATGCCTGTTTTGGTTGGATTAAAATTAATTGGACCGCTAAGTGTATTCGCAGGACCAGCATTTCAATATACATTAGAGAACGATTTTAATGATATAAAATACGCTGATATTGAAAACGAATTTACAGTAGGTTTTAATTTTGGAGCTGGATTGGATCTTGGTAGACTAGGTTTGGATGTTAGATATGAAAGAGGCTTTAATGAGAATGAAGCTACATTTATAGAAAATAATACCACATCTTATCGATTGGATTCAAGACCTGAACAAATTATTTTCAGTTTATCATACCGTTTATCTGGCGGTAAATAATAATTTTTCTTCACTGAAAAATTTCCTTAGAAAAATTTTAATATCTTTAAAAGCCTGCAATTTGCAGGCTTTTTTATTGTTGGATGATTTTATCTTTCAAAATAAATATATAAATTTAAAATTAAATTTATATATTTATCGCATTATGATCTAAAATTATAATTATAAAACTATGAAAATAAAACCCCTATTTATAGTTATATTGCTAACTACTTTCTCATTTGTACAGGCCCAAGAATATACTTTTGGCGTAAAAGGCGGAATTAATTTTAACAATATTGGAGAATTGTATCATTACGGCGATGCCAGCGGACTGGGCATTAATGTTACCCCAAATGATGACACTGTTTTTCCGGCAGAAAAAGAAATGGGATTTCAATTTGGCGCCTTCGGGATGATTGCTTTCGACAAGTTTTTTATCAGGCCGGAAGTAATTTATGTATCTTCAAAAAATAATTATCCATTAGCACTAAAAACTGCCAATTGGACGTCGACAAAAATAGACATTCCTATACTTTTTGGGTACAAAATTTATGATCCAGTTTCACTTTATTTAGGACCTAGTTTTAGCAGTATTTCTGACATGAAATTAGAAGGCGTGGAAAATGATCCTAATTATCCTTTTATCTTCAAAAAATCTTCGACGAGCATAAATGCCGGTATTATGGCAGAATTCGGCAGATTTGGCATTGATTTACGCTACCAATATGGCATTACAAAGGTTGCAGAACAGAGAGTAAATATAAATAGAGGCATTTACGGAACAAATATCGCCGACTTGCTGGAATACAACCCAAGCCAAATACAATTAAGCGTTCATATAAACATTATTAAAATAAATGGAGATGGAGGCCATAGAATAAAAAGTGGTTGGAGAGGCGGTAATCGAGGATGTTTGCACTAAAAAAAAACTTACCGAAAATCGGTAAGTTTTTTTAGTTTATTTTGTTGATATTCTAACTGTCTTTGTCCAAGAAATTTGGTATTCCGTCACCATCAGCGTCATCATCAAACCAATTCCCATTTTTGTTGGTGTCTTCATCTCTGGTTAATTTTCCGTCGCCATCATCATCAACATCTAAATAATTAGCAATATCATCTTCATCAGTATCATCATCATTTATATCACCATCATTGTCAACATCTTCATCCTTAGATAAAATGCCATCATTATCATGATCAGATTCATTAATGGAATTTAGTGAAATTTCAAAAATTAATGGTGAATTTTCTGGGATAACACTTTGTGCGTTACTTCCATAGCCTAAACCTGAAGGCATAAATAAAATACCTTTTCCTGTGTTTTCAAAATAAAATGATTCATCTGAATTAATAATTTTCACACCTTCTTTAAAGTTTTCTAATCCGAAAGCGAAGCCTGAAGCTCCTGAATTTAAAACACTGGTCAAATCAAACCAAGTTAACCTACCTGGATCAAAAACAGTACTGTCAAGCAATATCCCAGTATAATCAACATAAACGGAATCAAATTTACTCGCATTTCTTCCTACTCCCTGTTCTTTAATCAAATAATACAATTTATAAGAAATATCATCTTTAGTGATATTTTGAACTTCAACTTGTTCCATCAAAGGCGTTTCCCCATTTTTTATGGTCCAAATTCCTCCATCAGCTTCGTTTAAATAATGCTTTTGCAAATAGTCAATCAATGCCACATCATCTTCCAAAGCTTGTTTTGCAGCATCAAATGAGGCCTCGTTATCGTCATTTTTACAAGAAAAAATTAGGGTGCTAATTGCGAGTATAAATAAAATATTTTTAATTTTCATTCAGTTTAATTTTTAAGGGCGCAAGATACTATTTTAGTACCTTTGTTAAAAGAGAAAAGTTACAATTTAACTTTATTATATGAGAATTGATAAATATTTGTGGTGCGTACGTTATTATAAAACCAGAAGTCTTGCTACGGAAGCCTGCAGAAAAGGCCATATTAAACTAAATGGTGACAATGTAAAGGCATCAAAAATAGTTTTTAAAGGCGAAAAATTGATTGTTCGAAAAAACCAGATCAACTACGAAATACAAGTTATAGATACGCCCGCAAACCGTGTGGGCGCTAAGTTGGTCGATTTATACCGAATAGATTTAACGCCGCAAGAAGAGTTTGAAAAATTAGATCTTTTGAAATATTCCAAGGATTATTATCGAAAAAAAGGTGTTGGAAGACCGACTAAAAAGGATCGTCGCGATTTAGATGATTTACAAGATGAAGGAGATGGAAATGAAGATTAATTTAGAAGGCAAAAAGGCGCTTGTTGGGGCGAGCACCCAAGGTTTGGGAAAAGCAATCGCTTTACAATTGGCAAGTTGTGGCGCTTCTGTTACCTTAATGGCCAGAAATGAGGAAAAACTGAAAGCAACTATTGCCGAGTTGGACACAAATTTTAACCAAAAACATCACTACATTGTAGTTGATTTTTATGATTTTAATGATTTCGAATTAAAAACTTCCGCCTATTTTAAACAGCATACTGTTGATATTTTGGTCAACAACACCAACGGACCGGAAGCTGGAGGTGTTTTTGAAAAAAAAACAAACGACTACCAAAAAGCCTTTGATTTGTTGTTTAAAACAACCTGTCATTTAACCTTGCTGGCTGTTGAAAATATGAAGAAAAACAAGTACGGACGCATAATTAACACCGCTTCCTTAACCGTAAAAGAACCATTGCCGAATCTTGTTTTATCGAATACCATTAGGGCAGCAGTCGCCATTTGGGCAAAAACGCTGGCAAAAGATGTTGCGCCTTTCAGCATTACCGTAAATACCATATTAACAGGTCTTTTTGATACGGAAAGAATACAACAACTCAATAAAATTCAGGCAAGTGCCAAAGGAATTTCTTTAGAGGAAAATTTAAAATTAATGACACAGGAAATTCCTGCAGGAAGATTGGGAAAATCTGATGAATTTGGGTATTTGGTTGCCTTTTTGGCCTCAAATTATTCGTCTTATATTACAGGAACCAATATTTCAATAGATGGCGGATTCATAAAATCATTATAAAAATTATGAAAACACGATTTGATAAAACATATTGGGAAAGTAAATACAACGCCGAAGCAACCGGCTGGGATATTGGCTATGCTTCTGCCCCACTTGTCGATTACTTTATACAGTTGACCAATAAAGAAATAAAAATTTTAATTCCTGGCGGCGGCAATTGTTATGAAGCTGAATATTTATTTGAGCAAGGTTTTAAAAACATATTTGTCATAGATATTGTTGAACAGCCTTTAAAAAACCTAAAAGCAAGATTTCCAGATTTTCCTGACAACCAGTTAATTCACGATGATTTTTTTAATCATGAAGGAAAATATGATTTAATTGTGGAACAAACTTTTTTTTGCGCACTAGATCCTGTTTTGCGTAAAAAATATGCAGATAAAATGTATGATTTATTGGCAGAAAAAGGAAAATTGGTCGGACTCTTGTTTGATTATGAACTGACTGAAGCTGGTCCGCCATTTGGAGGTTCATCAACAGAATATTTACAACTGTTTTCCGAAAAACTCACCATTAAAAAACTGGAAAGATGTTATAATTCCATTCAACCGAGAGCCGGAAGGGAATTGTTTTTTATCTTTGAAAAAAAATAAACCCATGGAAAGTTCAATTATTTTAACGAATGAGCAAATTCAGAATAAAACAAGAAGAATTGCCTATCAGATCTATGAAGTAAATTTCAACGAAAAAGAAATTATTATCGCCGGAATTACTGGAAATGGCTTTTTGTTTGCAAAAAAAATCGCGGAAGTTTTAACAAAAATTTCCGAGTTAAAAGTGGTTTTGTGTGAAGTTAAAATAGATAAAAAACATCCTTTAAATGCCATTACAACTTCTATAAGTTCAGGTGACTACAAAAATAAATCTTTGGTTTTGGTTGATGATGTCTTAAACTCTGGAACCACCTTAATTTACGGGATAAAACATTTTTTGGAAGTGCCTCTAAAACGTTTCAATACAGCGGTTTTAATCAACAGAAATCATAAAAAATATCCTGTAAAAGTCGATTTTAAAGGAATTTCATTGTCAACTTCTTTGAAAGAGCATATTTCTGTGGTGTTTGAAAACGGCAACTCCTACGCAAGTTTAGATTAACAACAGAATTTCTTCAACAATTTGATTTAACTTTTTATCATTTGCCAAAATGGTATGGTCGGCGTTCTCATAATAAGGCGCGCGTTCGAATAAATGTTTGGCAATATATTCTTTTAGGTTTTCTGTTCCAATGGCAGCAACCAAAGGGCGTTGTGAAGTTTCATTTTTTAGTCGGTCAAAAATGGTGTCTATAGATGCTTTCAGGTAAAATGAGGTAGATTTATTTTTAATAAATTCCATATTTTTTCCATAACATGGCGTTCCGCCACCCAAAGAAATTACCGAACTTTCATTAAAATTAAGCAACTCCTGCAAATAGTCACCTTCTTTTTTACGGAAGTAAATCTCCCCTTTTGTTTCAAAGATTTGGGTAATGGACAAGTGTTCGCGTTCTGCTATAAAATTGTCTAAATCAATAAATTGAAGGTTTAATCTTTCTGCCAGAATCTTGCCGACTGCCGATTTCCCACTTGCCATATATCCCAATAAAACAATTTTCATAAACCAATATTTAGCGTCTAAAATACAAAAACAAATATCGTTTAAAAAAGGACATAAAAAAACTTGTGAGGTACAACTATTGATGGTATATTTGCACTCGCATTGAGAAAGAGGAATTGACCTGGTAGCTCAGTTGGTAGAGCACCTCCCTTTTAAGGAGGTGGTCCTGGGTTCGAGCCCCAGCCCGGTCACAAAAAAGTTAAGTTAAGCGCTTAGCTTTTTTTGTTTAAAGTATGCGCGTATGGCGGAATTTTGGTAGACGCGCCAGCTTGAGGGGCTGGTGTTCGCTTAGAATGTGCAAGTTCGAATCTTGTTACGCGCACTTAATAATTACAGAACGGACAGCTATCGAGTTGTCCGTTCTGTTAAAATTCAAAAATCACAATTTACATATCGTAATTCAAGCTGCGTTAGGGATTGAACGGTCTGTTTGAGCTCTTTTTTAGTTGCCTTTCGCAACTAAAAAAAGCGAGTAGTGAAAAACCGCCCGCCTTTTCGGCGGGAACGCCTACCGAAAAGGCGGGCAGGCAGGCCCAAATAATTAACTATTATTATAAAATTTTATTCTTAATTTTTTTAATGATTGGCCTTATTATAGGATTTTCGGGCATGGTGTCGCCCAATAAAAATCCCCAAGGTTTTAAGGGTTCTATATGGTCAAAAATCACTTTTATGATGGCAAGTAACGGAATTGACAAAAACATCCCCGATATGCCCCATAAAGCATTTCCGGCAAAAACCACTATTATTGCGAAAAGCGCGTTAATTTTCACTTTTGATGAAACAACTAAAGGAACAATTAAGTTATTGTCGATTAACTGAATGATATAATAAATTCCCAAAACGTATAATGCATACATACCTGAAGTTTTGGTGGCCAGTGCAACAGCCATTGGCAATGCAACTGCAACGAGACCTCCAATATATGGGATAACGTTGAGCAATGCACCTATAATACCGAGTAAAATCGCATACTCAATTCCAAGCGCAAATAGCGCTGCGGTATTTAAAATTGCCACAATAATGGCTTCAATAACCAGTCCGGCAAGGTATCGCTGGATAACGGTTTTGGTTTCGGAAATAATTTTGCTGATTTGGTTTTGGTCGCTGCTGACAAATACCCGGTGAATAAACTCAATTATAAGCTTTTTGTAATATAATAATAAAAATACATAAACTGGAACCAATAACATCACAATAATGCTGTTACCTAAAGCAAACATCGTTTGGCCAACTTCCGCGCTACTTATTGTGAGAGAATCTGCTTTGGCATTTTTTACCCATCTATTCACTTTCCATTGATTAAGGTCAAAATAGTGGGAACCCCATTGTGTAAATTCGTTGAGCGAATCTGAAAATTTTTCAATCATTATTGGCCAGGAATCGGCAAAGATGTTTGCTTGGTTGAATAGAAATGCAGTTAAAGACGCGGTGATTAATATGGTAAGAAATAAGGTGAAAATAATAGCGATTACCCTATTTATTTTCATTCTTACAAAAAAGTTTACAATTGGGTAAAGTAAAATGGCAATCATGACTGAAAAAATGAGCGGAACAATGATATCCTGTGCGATATAAAGCATGCTTACAAACGCAAAAATACCGATTAACAGTATCGTTGTCTTTACATAAAATGGCAAGTTGAAACTTTCATTTTTATCAGTTTCCGAAGTCGATTTCATTGGCTTAATAATTTTCAGGTTCTTTCTCTTCGGCGGTTGATTTACTTCCGAACATTTTAAATAACTTCTTTCCCATTAGTTTGATCCCGTCTGGGTTTCTTGACACAAAATTGGTTATCCCGTACATTAATACCGATCCGAGAAGTTTCTTTACCGGACTGTTAACCACGCCCTGAAAGATCATTTTTGAAAGATAACCTGTTCCGAAACCAACAGATGTATTTAAAAAACCATCTTTTACGAAATTTGAATCTCCAAGATCTTTTAAAGTATTTAAAATAATATTCGCAGGTTTAACACTGTTGTAAGCCAAATGGAATTGTTCTTTCAGTGCCCGTCCTTCATCAGATTGTTGATATTCTAAACGAATAATGGCAGCTCTAAGTTCATGTTGTGTTTTTATTGATTCCATAGGTTGATTTATTTAAGTGCTTGTGAAATAATTAAATTGCTCAAAGGTTTTTCAATCCATTTATGTAAAAAGAAATGTAAAATGAGTCCGGCAATTAGATAAAATGCAGCAACAATAAAGAATCCATAATAAAACTTTCCTAGAAGTTCTCCAAGGTACAGTGCAACGCAAATGTTAAAAACAAGGAGAAACATTGAAATCATAAGGATAACACTTATTCTGGCTACCACGGAAGTGGCAACAACTGTGGTGGTTTCCAATGCTTTTAGTTTCGAAATCTCATAAGTTGTTTTGCCAAAAGTTTCAGCTTTCTCAAATAGAGATTCAAATATACTGGCCCTTATTTCCATATGTTATTTTTTTAAACTAATTTATTTTGTTGCTCAAAATTAATGACAGGACTTCTAAAATGTTTTTTCATCAATCCTTCAAATGAACGATATACAAATGGTTTTGAAATGTAATCATTACAACCAGCTTCTAGAGCCTTTTCTCTGTCTCCAGTAAGCGCATAAGCCGTTTGTGCGCAAATAATGACATCTTTATTAAACTGTCGTATTTGCTTTGTAGCTTCATAGCCATTCAATTCGGGCATTTTAATATCCATTAAAATCAAATCAATGTCAGGATTATTGCGGCAAATTTGAACAGCCTCCACTCCGTTTCTGGCAATTAAAACTTCTCTGGAATACTTTTGAATTTTTATAACAATTAACTTTTCAGTAATTTCATCATCTTCAGCAATTAATATTTTTCGTTGATTGCTTTGGTTCTTATCTTCAAATTCAGAAATAACAGTATTAATATCTATTTTTACTTTTTTTATTGATTTGTATGGTATGGTAAAATAAAAGGCAGAGCTTCCGATTTTGCCTTCAGATAAGTTTTCTGCTTCACTTTCTACCCAAATTTTTCCACCCAATAATTCAACATAAGCTTTGGAAATTGACAAACCCAATCCAGCACCTTCATAATTTCGGCTAAGAGATTCACTTCCTTGCCTAAACCTTTCAAAAATGAGGCCTATTTGTTCTTTGCGAATGCCCACGCCTGTATCTTTTACAAAAAATTCAAGGAATTTGCCTTTTTTCTCGCAGCCAAATTCAATAGAACCAAAATTAGTAAATTTAATGGCATTTTTAACAAGATTTGTCAGAATTGCATAGAGCTTTTCCCTGTCTGTTTTTATAATTACATCCTTTGTAGGCAACAAATTTTTAAAAGATATATGAATCGCTTTTTTATCTGCCTCCGACTTAAAAAAGGAATGAATGTATTCCAATTGATCATTTATATTGGATTCAGTGATATGAACTTCTATTATTCCTGATTCTATTTTTGAAATATTTACAATATCTGTTATGATATTGAGCATGCGTTTGCCGCTATTCTCAATGATTCGTATGTACTCTTGCTGTTTTTCACCAGTAAGATTTGGTATCTTCAGCAAACTCGCAAATCCCAAAATACCATTCATAGGCGTGCGAATTTCATGTGACATATTGGCTAAGAAAGCAGATTTTAAACGATCACTTTCTTCGGCATGTTCTTTGGCAATTATCAACTCTTCAGCCCGTTTTTCCTTCTCCTCATTTTGAAAAGCCAATTCTTCATTGGCAATCACCAATTCAGCAGCCCGTTTTTCTTTCTCTTTATTCTGAAAAGCCAATTCTTTGTTTGCGATAGCCAACTCAGCAGCCCGTTTTTCTTTCACGCTGTTTTGAAAGGCAAGTTCTCTATTGGCAATTACTAACTCTGCTGCCCGTTTTTCCTTCTCCTCATTTTGAAAAGCCAATTCTTCATTGGCAATCACCAATTCAGCAGCCCGTTTTTCTTTCTCTTTATTTTGAAATGCCAATTCTTCATTGGCAATGACCAATTCGGCAGCCCGTTTTTCTTTCTCTCTATTTTGAAAAAGCAATTCTTTATTGGCAATGGCCAATTCGGCCGCCCGGTACTCTTTCTCTCTATTTTGAAAGGCAAGTTCTTTGTTGGCAATTACCAACTCAGCTGCCCGTTTTTCCTTCACTTTGTTTTGATAAGCCAATTCTTCATTGGCAATGACCAATTCAGCAGCCCGTTTTTCTTTCTCTTCATTTTGAAAAGCAAGCTCTTCGTTAGCAATAATCAATTCGGCAGCCCTCTTTTCTTTTACTTTATTTTGATAAGCAAGTTCCTCGTTGGCAATGCTTAATTCTGATGCTCTTTTCTCTTTCTCACTATTTTGAAAGGCAAGTTCCTTGTTGGCAATAATTAACTCTGCCGCTCTTTTTTCTTTAACTTTATTTTGATAAGCTAATTCTTCATTGGCAAGAACAAGCTCAGCAGCCCGTTTTTCTTTCTCTTCATTTTGAAAAGCAAGTTTTTTATTGGCGATAATCAATTCTGTTGCGCTTCTTAACGCAATTTTATCCTTGTCAGGCATAATTATGGATTAATTAAAAAAATGGGTTTATTGAATAGGTGTTTTTCTTATACGCATTGGTTTTAACATTAACTTTTGTTGCATTATTTTATTTTAGATTGTATCAACAATGGGATAATTTTAAAAAATAGTGCTTTTTTATTTTAGGGTTTCATCCAAAATTTCTTCTGCTTCCGCTATTTTATTTTTAGCCATTTTAGTGGCTTCTTCTTTCATAGTTTCAAATTTATTTGTTGCCATGTCAACGAATTCATTGAATTTTTCTTCAAATCCTTCTAAATAATCATTTCCTTTTTTAGAAATTTTATCTCTTGTTTTTGAACCTTTATGCGGTGCAAATAAAATTCCTAAAACAGCTCCAATCGCTGCACTGGCTAATGTTACTAAAATTACTTTTTGTGCTTTCATAATGTTTTATGTCCTAATGTTTTAAATTTATTTGCTTTATGCAAAGTTGCACTCCATATTTTAAAAAGTTGTTACATAATTCTATATCAGAATTACATTATTCACACATTTAACCAAACGTACAGTAAATGTTTTATATGTTTTTGGGCGTTCCCTTTCAGGTCGTGCTTTACGTTCCAATCCGTCTTTGGAGCGGAGCGTGGCAATCTGTTGAAATTATTCCTTAACAAACTCGCAAAACCGGGATTTCCACTTCAATCGCTTACGCAAATCGATTTTCAATTTTTGAAATTTCACCAAACCTTAATCAATAAAATAAAGTTAAATTCTGCCAACGTTGCACAGACAGCAACAAATCGAACAAGTTTTCGTTATCTTTGCGCACTAATTTTCAAAAAAATCAATGGTTTCAGTAGAAGGACTTAGCGTAGAATTTGGGGGAACAACCCTTTTTAAGGACATTTCTTTTGTGATAAACGAAAAGGACCGCATCGCCTTAATGGGAAAAAATGGTGCAGGAAAATCTACCTTGTTAAAAATAATTGCCGGATATCAAAAAGCTTCCAGCGGACGCATTTCTGTCCCAAAAGATAAAATTACCGCTTATTTGCCGCAGCATTTAATGACAGAAAATGACCGAACTGTTTTTGAAGAAGCTTCCCAGGCTTTTTCTGAAATTTTAGCCATGCAAACCAAAATGGATGAACTTAACCACCAGCTCACCATTCGCACCGATTACGAATCTGATGAATATTACAATATTATTGAACAGGTTTCTGCACTTAGTGAAAAATTATACAGCAACGGAGAAATAAATTTTGATGCGGAAGTAGAAAAAATAATATTGGGATTGGGTTTTGAACGTGCCGATTTTAACCGACCAACTTCCGATTTTAGTGGCGGATGGCGCATGCGCATTGAACTGGCAAAAATATTGCTGCAAAATCCCGACCTTATTTTATTGGATGAACCAACAAACCACCTCGATATAGATTCCGTGCAATGGCTGGAAAATTTCTTGGTAAACAGCGGCAAAGCCGTGATTGTAATTTCACACGACCGTGCTTTTGTTGATCGCATCACCACGCGTACCATTGAAGTTACCATGGGACGCATTTACGATTATAAAGTCAATTACTCCAAATACCTTGAACTTCGCAAAGAACGCCGTGAGCAACAACAAAAACAACTGGACGAACAGCAAAGAATAATTGCCGACACGCAGGAATTTATTGACCGATTTAAAGGCACGTACTCAAAAACATTACAAGTGCAATCGCGCGTAAAAATGCTCGAAAAGCTTGAAATCGTGGAAGTTGATGAAATAGACACCTCGCATTTAAAACTCCGTTTTCCGCCTTCTCCCCGCTCCGGAACTTATCCGGTCACGGCAGAAAATGTTTCAAAGACTTATGAAAAGCATCTCGTGTTTGATGCCGCAACTTTTGCCATTCAACGTGGAGAAAAAGTGGCTTTTGTGGGGAAAAACGGGGAAGGAAAATCAACTTTTATCAAAGCCATTATGGGAGAAATTGAGCACGGCGGTAAACTAACGCTAGGCCACAATACCATGATTGGTTACTTTGCCCAAAATGAAGCATCTTTGTTAGATGAAACTTTTACGGTTTTTCAAACAATCGACAATGTGGCCAAAGGCGATATAAGAACCAAAATAAAGGATTTTCTGGGCGCTTTTATGTTTGGCAGCGAAGACTGGGACAAGAAAGTGAAAGTGCTTTCGGGTGGAGAACGCACGCGACTGGCTATGATTAAATTGCTGCTTGAACCGGTAAATCTTTTAATTCTGGATGAGCCAACAAACCATCTCGATATGCGAACCAAAGACATCTTGAAACAAGCGCTTATGAATTTCGACGGAACCTTGATTTTAGTGTCGCACGACCGTGATTTTTTAGACGGAATGGTGAGCAAGATATATGAATTTGGGAACAAACGCGTGAATGAGCATTTTGAAGGAATTCAGGAATTTTTGGAACGCAAAAAAATGGTGCGTTTAAATGAATTGGAAAGTGATGTTAAAAAATAATCGAATAAATTTCATTTTTTTACTTTTTTACTAATAATTAACAAGATTCTTCGTTGTGTAAAACAACAAATGAAAAAAAAAGTATTGAAAGAAAAAATCAGCATTTTGGGATGTGGTTGGCTTGGAAGGCCTTTGGCAATAAGTTTAATAAAGAAAGGCTTTACTATTAAAGGCTCCACCACTTCTGAAGCCAAACTTAGCGAATTTCAAGAAGTAGGAATAACGCAATTTTTAATAAGTATTGACTATTTAACGCACAATATCTCCACATTTTTAGATTCAGAAATTTTAATTATGACTTTGTCCTCAAAAGATATTGAAGGATTTAAAAATTTGATTTGCCTGATTGAAAAATCAGCCATAAAAAAAGTTATTTTCATCAGTTCCACTTCGGTTTATGATAATTCAGATAAAATTGTGACAGAAGAATCCGAAACGCTGCCTATTGCTTTGTCAACTATTGAAATGCTTTTCAAAAATTCAACCCATTTTGAAACTACTATCATTCGTTTTGCAGGTTTGTTTGGCTATAACAGAAAACCGGGAAACTTTTTTAAAGACGGACGAAAAATACCAAATCCGGATGGTTTTGTAAATATGATTCACCAAGACGATTGCATTCAACTCATTGAGAAAGTCATCGAAAAAAATGCTTGGAACCAAATTTTTAACGGCTGCGCAGACACGCATCCAACAAGAAAGGAATTCTACACAAAATGCACTTTAGATATCGGACTTAAATTGCCTGAATTTGAGGAAGTTGTACAACTTCAAAAAAAAATAATTTCGAATAAAAAATCTAAAGAAATATTGGGTTTAAACTATCAATATGGCGATCTTTTAAAGCTGAATTACGGAACTTTATAGACTTAATCCGATTATCCTATTTATAACAATTTAACAATTTTATCGCTTAATGGTTCTGTAATGCTATAAAAAACGTCGATTAATTTTCCGTTTTCATCCACCAAATATTTTTGAAAATTCCATTTTACTGAACTGCTCATTACACCATTCATTTCTTTTTGGGTCAGCCAAGCATATAACGGATGCTGTTTTTCACCTTTCACGTCTATTTTTTCCGTCATCAAAAAATTCACGCCATAATTTTTTTCACAAAAACTTTTAATTTGTGGTGACGTTCCTGATTCTTGCCCGCCAAATTGGTTACAAGGTAAACCGATCACCACCAATTTGTCTTTATAAGTTTCATGCAATTTTTGCAAATCTTTATATTGCGGCGTAAAACCGCACTCGGAAGCCACATTCACAAAAAGGATTTTTTTACCTTTAAACTGATTCAAATCTATCTTTTCTCCAGTTAAACTATTGATTTTGATATCGTACATATTTGTAGGTTTTATGTTATTCTTTTTTTCCTGTGAACAACTTTGAAATAAGGCAGCAGAAATCAAAAGGATTGCTGTTATTTTTAATGCTTTCATGATATTAAATTTTAAAGGTTAGAATACCACAATCTAAGTTAACTATTTGTCCGGAAATAGCGTTGGAATTTTCCAAGATTAAAAAACCTGCCAAAGATGAAATATGCTCAACCAAATTTTTGGAGAACTGAAATAATTTTATTGCAACATTTTTATGGCCGCTTCTGCACAACGTTCGCCATCCATAGCGGCGGAAACAATCCCACCGGCATAGCCTCCGCCCTCTCCGCAAGGGAAAAGTCCGGCAATTTCTGGATGTTCTAAATTTTCTTTTCTTGGAATATTTACGGGTGAAGATGTTCGGGATTCAACACCTACCACATTTGCTTCTTCAGTATAAAAACCTTTCATTTTTTTTCCAAATTCCATAAACCCCGTTCTCAATCTTCCTCCTATTAATTTTGGCAATAAGGAATGCAAAGGTGCCGATTTTAATCCGGGCTGATAAGAAGTTTCATTCAAACTTGGGGACAATCGCCCTTCCACAAAATCGGTTAGACGCTGCGCTGGGGCCGCTTGGGTTCTGCCACCTGCCAAAAAAGCCAATTTTTCCAAATCTTTTTGAAATTCCAATCCTTTCAAAACACCAAATTGCTCGTATTTGTACAAATCCTTTTCGGCATTTATTTCCACCACAATTCCGGAATTGGCAAACTTGCTATTTCGCCTTGAAGGCGACATACCATTTACCACCACTTCCCCATTTGCTGTTGCGGCTGGCACAATAAATCCGCCCGGACACATACAAAATGAATACACACCTCTGTCATTTACCTGATGTACAAGGCTATAAGCGGCAGGCGGCAACAGTTCATTTCGCTCATTTTCACAATGGTATTGGATAGAATCGATAATTTGCTGCGGATGTTCAACCCGAACGCCCATGGCAAAAGATTTGGCTTTTAAGGAAATATTTTTCTGATGCAATAAATAATAAATATCACGAGCTGAATGTCCGGTCGCTAAAATTAGCGCTTCAACTGGCATTTCTATATCATTTTGCAATTTTATGGCCTGAATTTTATTGTTTTTTATGATGAAATCTACCACCCTGCTTTCAAAATGAATTTCACCGCCATATTTCAACACAGTTTCCCTGATGTTTTCAACAATTTTAGGTAATTTATTGGTTCCAATATGCGGATGCGCATCTATAAGAATTTCTTCGGTAGCGCCATGAAAAACCAAGTTTTCAAAAACTCTGCGAACATCACCGCGTTTTAAGCTTCGGGTATATAATTTTCCATCGGAATAGGTGCCAGCTCCACCTTCGCCAAAACAATAGTTGGAATCTTCATTAACAATGTGAAATTGGTTTATGGCGCGCAAATCGCGCCTTCTCTCCTGCACTTTTTTTCCGCGTTCCAATACAACAGGTTTGTAACCCAATTCAATGCAACGCAATGCGGCAAACATTCCAGCCGGTCCAAAACCGATGATATGAATCTTTTTAGCAGAAGAAACATCCTTAAAATCGAAGGAATATTCAGAAGATTCAGGCAGTTGCTCGTGAATATATACGGCAACTTTATAATTAAAAATAATTTCAGACTTTCGGGCATCAATAGATTTTCGCAATACTTTTACGGCATTGATGTCTTTTTTAGCAATATTTAGAAAACGTGCTGCCTTTTTCTTTAAAATACCTTCAAGCTTTTCTTCTTGAATAGGGATCCGAAGCTGTATATTTTTAATCATAAGTGCAAAAATACTCAAATTTCAAAGAAAAAGCTACTTGCTCGCCTTCGTTTTTATTTCAGTATCAATCGGGTAATTTGCCTAAATTATTTCTTGTCTTTTATGAATATTTCTATATTATTTCATGATTTTCAAACAATAATTTTCTAAGACTTAATCCCGTAATTAAAACTGAAAATAAATAAACTGTTCTCCGCTTCCTTGTGCAATGGCAATCAACAAAAACATAAAAGCCCAAACAACTCCTAAAACCCAAGGAGAAGTTTTTAATGAAACTTCCTTTAATGAGGTATTTCTCATCAAATAATGACAGATAAATGTGAGGGTTATTACCGTGAAAATTTTTATGATATCGAAAGAATGCAATATTTTTTCACCGTTGGGATTCATAAAAAGCATAGAACTGATCATATTTTTTGCGGTTGAAAATTCCCGGGCCCTAAAAAACACCCAGGTAAAATTTACACAGGTAAAAGTTGTGAACGCCAAAAAAAGTCCGTTCCATTTATTGATGGTAAAAGGAATATACTTTCTTTGTAAACGTTCCAAAATCAAATAGGTACCATGCAATCCGCCCCAAACCACAAAGGTCCACGAGGCTCCATGCCAAAGTCCGCCCAAAAGCATCGTTATCATAAGTGCGGCATACATTCTTGTAACACCATAGCGATTTCCGCCTAAAGGGATGTACAAATAATCTTTTAACCAAGAAGACAACGTGATGTGCCATCTTTTCCAAAAGTCTGAAAATCCAAGAGACGCGTAAGGATACTTAAAGTTGTCGGGTAGCACAATTCCTAGCATTAAGGCGATTCCTATAGCACAAGTGGAATACCCTGCAAAATCAAAAAATATTTGTCCAGAAAAAGCGAGCGTGCCCGTCCAAGCATCCCAGCTATCCAATAATTTAGCGGAATCGAAAATGGTATCTGAAGTCTTGGATAATAAAGTATCAGCCAATACCACTTTTTGAAACAAACCTATTGTCAATAAAAACAGACTCCGAATAAACTGGTTTACAGTAGCTTTTTTCTCTTCATAAAATTGAGAAATCAAATCTTGTGCGCGCACAATGGGACCAGCAACCAATTGCGGAAAGAAGGTTACATAAAGTGCAAAATCCAAAAAAGTTCTTGCCCGTTCCGTCTTTCTATTGTACATGTCTATTGTATAAGACATGGTTTGAAAGGTGTAAAATGAAATTCCCATTGGCAAAATAATGTCCATTTTTTGAGGATGGTAATAGATATCTATTGAATTTATAAGTGCCGTGAAGTTTTCCAACAAAAAATTCCCATATTTAAAAAAGGCCAAAAAGCCCAGATTTACGAACATGCTCAAGAGCAACCACAGATTTCTTGTTCGTTGATTTTCTTCCGTGGCCAGTTTTTTACCTGTTATCCAATCGATCATTGTGGAGATCCAAAGTAAAATGACCAATGGCGGATTCCAAAGTCCATAGAACACGTAACTTGCAAAAAGCAGCATTCTTTTTTTATTGGTCCAGCTGAATAGTTTTGCATAGTATAAAATCAAAACTACAATCAGGAATATGACGAAACTTAATGAATTGAATAACATAATTAATTGGTTTTATAATTAGTTAATGCACCATCTTTTATCATTATTTTTACCAATTCAGAAGTAAAAAATTGTGCATCGGTAGCCGATAAATGGGACCATTCCGGACATTCTAAATTTTTAAATTGCTTATAATCCTCAAAATGGTAATTTTTAACTTGCGCCTGTTGCACCAAGTCGTCATAAAATTCTGCTCTTGGCAATCCCATATTCTCTCCCATTCGAACGCCTCCACTGGAAGGGCATCTCACCATAATAACAGTTCCTCCCCGTGCTTTAAATTTTTTAAGATCGGCCAAAAAGAAAGCCATGGTTGCTTCTTTATCAGGTGGCGGCGCGCCTTTTCCAAAAAACAGCCAAACCTTTTTTACAGAATTGGCATAAGCGGTATCGGTTACAGCAATTTCTTTCATCTTCAAATTTCGGTCTTTTGAGATTTCGCCAAATTCGTGAAAAGGAGGCATTGGATCAGGAACCCTTTCCCCTACTTT
>Ga0156193_194_pt2 | contig 43087 bp, 38 predicted proteins | sample RifCSPlowO2_12_FD_107846 | JGI IMG/M metagenome (GOLD analysis project Ga0156193, IMG submission 107846) | Flavobacteria bacterium RIFCSPLOWO2_12_FULL_35_11
CGGCCGCATCCTTATCGGTGACTTTGGTAAATCCGTCGATGATGCTGAAATCCACGTTTTTAGGCAAAATATCTTCTCCGATGCCTTCGGTGATGTAAGGGTAAATTTCATTTTCGTCAAAAATACCCGTTTCATGATATTTTTTAAAAACCGAGCCGTAAGTGTCTATTCCCCACATTTTAATCTTTGGATTTTTTTCTTTCAAATATTTTCCTACACCTGAAATGGTTCCTCCAGTACCCACTCCTGAAACAAAATGAGTGATTTTTCCTTCGGTCTGTTCCCAGATTTCAGGTCCGGTTTGTTCATAATGTGCCAAGGCATTCGACGGATTGTCGTATTGGTTCACGTACCATGAATTTGAGGTTTCTTCAGCCAGGCGTTTTGAAACTGAGTAATAAGAACGCGGATCATCGGGCACTACATTCGTCGGGCAAACAACCACCACGGCGCCTACCGCCCTTAAAATATCCATTTTTTCTTTAGACTGTTTGTCGCTGATGACACATATCAATTTATAGCCTTTGATTATGGCCACCAATGCCAATCCCATTCCCGTATTTCCCGAAGTGCCTTCAATAATGGTGCCTCCAGGCTTTAATACGCCTTGCTTTTCGGCATCTTCAATCATTTTTACGGCCATCCTGTCTTTTATGGAGTTTCCCGGATTGAAAGTTTCCACTTTTGCCAATACCAAAGCATCAATTTCTTTTACGATTTTATTTAATTTAACCAAAGGTGTGTTGCCAATGGTTTCCAATATATTTTTAGCGTATTTCATTTTTTAAGTCTTAGTGCGACAAAGATAGTAATTTTGGGTAATGGGGGAAAAGGGATTAGGAAACTATTGCCTATTCCCTATTGCCTTAAATTTTTGCCTAATGCCGTAAAATTATCAACTGTCTATCCAAGTTTTAAAATCTTTAACGCGTTCGCGGCTTACAATAATTTCTGAATCCTTGAAAGAATTCAGCACCACTTTTAACCTACTGTTTGAATATGAAACAATGTCTTTTATGGCATTAATATTTATAAAATGTTGCCGATTCACCCTAAAAAATGTTGATGGCTGCAGCTTTTCTTCCAATTGTTCCAAAGTATCTTCTATGAGGTAAGTTCTGTTGTCAATTGTATAAATATTTGTTGCTTTATTTTCGCTGTAAAAACATTCAATGGCATCGACAGCAATCATTTTTAAGTGCGGACCTATTTTTGCCGTAAATCGTGTTTTGTAATTTTTTTTGGTTGGGGCAATCAATTGTTGAATTTGATCCATATTTAACACATCTTTTGAAGTGTTGGAATGCAACGCTTTATATTGATTGATCGCATTTTCAAGTTCGTCGTTATCGATTGGTTTCAATAAATAGTCGATACTGTTTAATTTAAAGGCTTTTAACGCATATTCATCATAGGCCGTTGTAAAAATGATGGCACTTTTAATGTCAACTTCCTCAAAAATTTCAAACGACAATCCGTCAGAAAGCTGGATGTCAAGAAATAACAAATCAGGATGTTCATTGTTCAAAAACCAATTTATTGATTCTTCCACCGAATGCAACATCGCTATAGGCTCAATCCCAAATTCATTTAGCATTCTGCTCAATCTTCTTGCGGCCGGCTTTTCGTCTTCAATAATTACAACTTTCATTTTTTTGTATTTGGCATCAGGTATTTTGGATTGTTAGATTGTTAGATTTACAATTTCTATTTTTTTTTAACTTTTAACTTTTTTTCTACTCCCAAAATTCTCGTTTATCCTTTTCCATATATTCTTTAATTTTTTGGTCTTCCCAGTTTTTCCCTAAAAGAATATCCATGCCAAAAACACCAAATGCGTGAAAAGCGAGTCCGATACCCCAAAATAAAATGGTGTTATAAGATTGCCATTCCCAAAGCACTTCTGTTCCGCCATCAGAAAAAACCTTTGCAATTAATAAAAATGCATTTACCAAAAGGTAAACCATTAAATGTACATAAAATCCTTTTATCGATTTCACCTTTTTTTTAGCGCGTAAATATTTTTGCTCTTCTGTGTGTTCTGTTTTCATGATGCTGATTTTAATAATTAATTTTTATCTTTTTCAATAAATTCTTTAATTTTTCTGTCTTCCCAATCTTTTCCAAATAATAAATTATGATTGAAAGCTCCCAATGCGTGAAATGCGAGTCCAATTCCCCAACCGATCATCGGAAACCAAAACCATTGAAATTCTGGAGAAAATTTCAGATTTATGAATATTAAAAATGGGATCACAACTAAGTAAGCAATAAAATTTATATAAAACTCTTTAACTTTTTCAACATTTTTTTTTGCCCTGATATATTTTTGTTCTTCTGTATATGCTGTTTTCATTTTTTTATTTTTGATTTACGATTTACGATTTTTAATCCTATCCCCAAGTCTTTCCTAAGGAAAGGGAGTTTGATTGAAATAAGAAAAGTATTTACAACAAAAAACTTTTAACTTTTAACTTTTAACTTTTAACCTTTAACTTTTTTCACTATTCCCAATACTGTTTGTCTTCATTGTCCATATATTCCTTAATTTTCCGTTCCTCCCAATCTTTTCCTAGAATCGGATTGTAACTGAAAGCTTTGAAACCGTGAAATATAAGTCCGATACCCCAACCAAACATTGGAAACCAAAACCAATGGAAATGAGGAACATACTTGAAATTTATAAAAATTAAAAATGGAATTACGATGCAATAGGAAATTAAGCTTCCATAAAATTCTTTGATGTCATGCACGCGTTCCACGGCCCTTAAATATTTGTTGCTTTCTATAGTTTCTGTTTTCATTGTTTTCGTTTTTTGAGTCAATAATGGTAATTTTACGATGAAATTTTCGGCGGTTTTTTCAACCACCACTTTTTTTAAGGTGATTAAATGATAGCGGTCAATAATATTTCTCAATCCTATCTTGGTTCCGTTTTCCATGGTGGTTTTCGGATTAAAATTATTGGAAACCACCAAGTAACCGTTTTCTTCCCTAATGATTACTTTTAACGGATTTTCTTCTGAAACTACATTGTGTTTTATGGTGTTTTCTAACAATAATTGTAACGATAAGGGTAAAATTTTATAGTCTGAATCACTTGCTTTTTCAGGAATTTCAAAGGTTACCGCATTTTCAAACCGCATTGTCAGCAATTCCATATAGGTTTTGGCAAAATGCAATTCTTCATCCAATTCAATTAAATCCTTATTTTTTTGTTCCAAAACATAGCGGTACACTTTTGAAAGTTTGGTGGTAAACTTTTCAGCCAGCTTCGGATTTTCACCAATCAATGAGGTCAAAACATTTAAACTGTTGAATAAAAAATGCGGATCAATCTGGCTTTTTAGCGATTCGTATTTGGCAGTTTCAGTTTTGGCCACAATTTGTTGTTCCTTTACTTTTTTCTCAGTCAATGATTTGTAAAAAAATATGGAATGAAACACCAAACTTATGATGATTGTCATCCCCAAACCAAAAGAATAATACGCTTTTGCACTTGAATCGTTTAAAAAACTGTCAATTGGATTGCCCAAAATAACCACAAGAGTTACTAATCTTAATACTGCCAATCCAATCATTGTCAGCAAAATGGAACCCGATGCGCCAATGATCAATCGTTTTTTAGGATTTTCTTTCCAATCAAATTTATTTTCCAAAGAATAAAAGAAATAAGCGTTGAGCGTAGTCAATACAAAAGCGTACATAAAGTGAACGCTCAGCACAATAAACAAATCATTTATGGGTAAATTAAATCCGCCATTAAACAACAATCGCTCAATAACAAATATGATTATTGCCAATATTGCCGATACTTTTATGATATATTTTAGGTTGAAATTCATTCTGGCTTATTTAATTTTTTACAACTGCAATTTAAAATTTAATTTCTAAATTAAGGGCATAGTCCTTTACTTCAAATTTTGCGCTTTCAAATTCTGGCGGACCAAAATTCATCTTATTATTGGACAATCCGTAACTTTCTTTTGGCTTACCATTTTCCTCAAAGTCCAAAAGGTTGTTATTGTTTTCATCGTGAAAACAAATAATGGCATAATTTCCTTGGAGAACATTTTCAAAAACAACGGTGCTTTTCCTGTTTTCTACTGAAGCAGATTTGGAATAAATAGGCTGTTTCATGAAATTCTCTTCATTATAAAGGGCAAATTTTACCGTTCCGTTGTCACTTAATGCATTTACTACGGAAACAGTGACTGAAATTCCTTCTTCTGATTTGTTTGTTGCTGTTTGCGCGAAAATCATTGATGAAATCAATAATGCGATCGCTAAAATTACTTGTTGCATACTTTTTAATTTTATGGTTAATATTGTTTTATAGATCAAATTTGCCAAGTTTTATGGAATTGAAAAAAGTTTACTTTCTGAATTGTCGTTTATTTCGACTGAACTGTAAAATTTTCAGCCTTAAACCTAAAACGGATATTTCAACCCCAATTATTTAATAAAACTCTTTTAAAAAAACCCTAACATTCATCATCTTATTATATTAAAAAGTTTGTACTTTTATAAAACTTTTTATAAAAACCATTGAATTATGAAAATATACGATGACAAACACATTAAAAATGTTGCTTTTGTTGGTGCCCATAAAAGTGGTAAAACAACATTGGCCGAAACCATGCTCTTCGAAGCCGGATTAGTCAGCCGCCGTGGTAGTGTTGAGAATAAAAACACGATTTCCGACTACCACGCGATTGAACATGAAAGAGAAACTTCCGTTTTTGCCACACCCCTACACACCGAATGGCGCAACTACAAAATAAACATTATTGACACTCCCGGATTGGATGATTACATTGGTGAAATTGCCTCTACAATGCACGTAACCGACTCAGTTGCTATGATCATAAATGCACAATATGGTGTTGAAGTTGGCACAGAAATTATATGGGATTATATAGACCGATTTTCGCGCCCAACCTTATTTGTAATCAATCAAATAGACCATCCAAGCGCCGATTTTGACGAAAGCTATAAAAGCATTGTTGAATTGGTGGGTAAAAATGTGGTTAAAATGCAATATCCGCTTAAAGTTAATGGCGCACAATGCATTATTGATGTGCTTAAAATGAAAATGTACAAATTTGGACCGCAAGGAGGAAAACCGGAAAAATTAGAAATTCCAAAAGATCAAATTGAACATGCAACAGAACTTCAAAATGAATTAATTGAAAAAGCTGCTGAAAACGATGAAAATTTAATGGAACTTTATTTTGATAAAGGCACCCTTAATGAAGATGAAATGCGTGAAGGAATTAAAAAAGGGATGCTTAATCATGAATTATTCCCTGTATTTTGCATTTCGGCTTTAAATGATATGGGCACCGGACGTTTAATGGGATTTATTGACAATGTTGCCCCATCTGCAGCCGATTTAAAACCTGAACAAAGTGTTGAAGGAACCACAGTTGAATGTAAAGTTAATGCACCAACCGTACTTTTTGTTTTTAAAACTGTTTATGAACCTAACTTGGGACAAATTAGTTTCTTCAAAGTAAAATCAGGAGAAATTAAGCAAAATGACAAGTTGGAAAATTCCAGAAACGGTGAAATTGAAATCGTAAACCAGCTATATATTATGGATGGCAAAAATCGGGAACTGGTTGAAAAATTAAGTGCCGGCGATATTGGAGCCACTTTAAAATTAAAGTTTACGGAAACAAACGACACACTAAGAACAAAGGGTTCAAATATTACCATAAAACCAATTGTTTATCCCGAAACAAGAATTACCAAAGCGGTAAGGGCTTTTGATAAAAATGATGATGAAAAACTAAATGAAGCGCTTAAAAAAATACATAGCCAGGATCCAACCGTTAGCGTTAAGTATTCATCGGAGTTAAAACAACTCATTTTATCTTGTCAAGGGGAATTGCATTTAGCGACAATTGACTGGATTTTGCAAAACACTTATGGCATAAAAGCAGTTTTTGAACAACCAAGAATTGCCTATAGAGAAACCATACAGCGATCTGCGACAACTAGTTACAAACATAAAAAGCAATCGGGAGGTTCAGGACAATTTGGGGAGGTTCACATTAAAATTGAACCTTGGTACGAAGGAATTCCGGAACCGGAAGGATTTAACATCAGAGGAAAAGAGGAAGTAAATCTGGATTGGGGCGGAAAATTAATATTCTACAACTGTATTGTTGGCGGTGTAATTGATGCGCGCTATTTGCCTTCTGTTTTAAAAGGAATTTTAGAAGTGATGGAAGAAGGTCCTTTAACCGGTTCCTACGCCAGAGATGTTCGGGTGATGCTTTTCGACGGCAGAATGCACCCTGTAGATTCAAATGATATTTCATTTAAAATTGCCGGAGCGCATGCTTTTAAAGAAGCCTTTTTAAATGCCAAACCTAAATTATTGGAACCAATTCATGAAATTTCCGTAAAAGTTCCTGAAGAATTAATGGGGAACGTAATGACCGATTTACAATCGCGCAGATCTGTAATTCTTGGAATGGACAGTGAGGGTAAATATCAAACAATTAAGGCCAAAACACCTTTGGCAGAAATGTATAAATACTCAACAACATTGCGTTCAATAACGCAAGGCCGTGGAAGTTTTAGCACTAAATTTTCAAATTTTGAATTGGTGCCTAACAACGTTCAAGAAGAATTGGTTAAAAAATAAAGCCTAATTATAAAAATTAAAGACTCGTCTATTAAATAAATGGACGAGTCTTTTTGTTAAATGCCAATTAATATTCATTAATTCAATTAATTTTTATAATTCTTAAAGTTTTTAGATGGTTATTAAACGATAAATTTTAAAAAAAATTAAATATTAATTGATTGCCAATATAATAATATTTTCCTTTAAAAAAAAGAATTATCATTAATTTTTGGTATTTTATTCATGTACAATTCGTTTAAAGATGAATTTCATTGTGATATGTTCAATAAAAAAATATATAATTGATTATTTCTTCATCGCTGATAAATCTGTATCTTTGCAACTTAATATACTTTAATGAAACTAATTCTTATTACAATTGGCCTTTTAGCGCTTGGCGTTGCTGGAATAGCAATTAAAATTTGGGCTAAAAAAGACGGAAAATTTGCAGGAACTTGCGCAAGTCAAAATCCACATTTAAATAAAGAAGGAGTTGCCTGTGGATACTGCGGAAGATTGCCTGATCAATGTGAAAACCAAGAAAATAAATAAGAAATGCTCGAATATCTATTTATTGCTTTTATAGTAATTTTTTGTATTCAGTTTATTTATTACATTTTCATTTTTGGCTCTTTTTCTTTTTCTAAAAAAAAATCAACCGAAAATAACTTCAATTTACCGGTTTCAGTTATTATTTGCGCAAAAAATGAGGCGAAAAATTTAACTGAAATTCTTCCCAATTTCTTAAACCAAAATTACAAAAACTTCGAACTGGTTTTAATTAATGATCGTTCACGCGACCAAACATTAAAGGTGATGGAGAAGTTTAAAAAAGATTCCCCAATTTCCATAAAAATTGTGGATGTAGCCGTGAATGAACAATTTTGGGGAAGTAAAAAATATGCGCTTACCTTAGGCATTAAAGCTGCTTCTCATGAACATTTATTGTTTACTGATGCCGATTGTATTCCTGTTTCAGAAAGCTGGATAACCGAAATGGTCAATAATTTCAACAATGAACATCAAATTGTATTGGGTTATGGCGCCTATAAAAAAATAAAAAAATCATGGCTCAATAAACTTATTCGGTTTGAAAGCCTTTTAACTGCCATCCAATATTTTAGTTATGCAAAAATTGGAATTCCTTATATGGGTGTTGGCCGTAATTTAGCCTATACAAAAACGGTTTTTTTCAAGGTTAACGGATTCGCAAATCATATGCATATCAAATCGGGCGATGATGATTTGTTTATAAACCAAGTGGCTACAAAGCAAAATACGGCCATTTCTTGTTCACAAGACAGCTTTACCGAATCGTTTCCAAAAACAACCTTTAAAGATTGGATTCATCAAAAAAGAAGACATATTTCAACGGCTTCTTTATACAAACCTGGGCATAAATTTTTATTGGGACTTTTTTTCAGCTCCCAATTGTTATTTTGGATTTTAGGCATCATTGTTTTAAGTTTCCTTTATAACTGGCAAATAGTTGCAGGTTTAATTTTTACAAGAATCTTATTTTTGTATTTGGTAATTGGCTACTCCGCAAAAAAATTAAATGAAAGAGATTTAATCCTCTTTATTCCATTTTTTGAAATATTTTTAATTTTGATACAAATGTTTATCTTTATAAAAAATATGATTTCAAAACCTACACATTGGTAAAAAAAAACAATGATATTGCTGACTTAATCGCTAAAGCAAGAAAAAAAGACCAAAAGGCTTTTAATACATTGCTAAATACCTATTGGAGTGATGTTTATCGTTTTCAATTGTCAAAAATAGAAGATGAAGATGAAGCCGAAGACATTACCATCAAAACCTTTTCAAAAGCATTTGATAAAATTGACTTGTATAACGAAAGCTATAATTTTAAAACTTGGCTGATTTCAATTTCAAAAAATATTTTTTTGGATCATTTGAGAAAACAACGCACCGAAACCATTTCAATAGACAAAAAGGAATCGGAGGCTTATAAAATTTCTGATGAAACCCCATCGGCTGAAGACCAATTGATTATAGATCAAAATTTGGCGCAATTGCTCAATTATTTGAAGCAATTAAAACCTCACTATCAGGAAATTATTAATCTTCGCTATTTTAGGGAAATGAGTTATAAGGAGATGGCCGAAGTATTAAAAGAACCTATTGGAAATATTAAAATAAAGTTATCGAGAGCAAAAAAATTATTGGCAGAAATTATTAAAAAATCTACTGAAAGTTGAATGCAAAAAAATCGAATTGGCTAAAAAACTTAGGCCCAGGAATTCTTTTTGCCGGAGCCGCGATTGGCGTTTCACATTTGGTGCAATCTACCCGAGCGGGAGCCGACTTTGGTTTTGGGTTAATTTGGGCATTGGTTTTAATTCATATCGTAAAATATCCGTTTTTTCAATTTGGCCCCAGATATGCCACGGCAACGGGCGAAAGTTTATTGGATGGCTACAAAAAATTAGGAAAAGGCGTGCTGCTTGCCTATTTTATTTTAAATCTGGCTACGATGTTCACCATTCAGGCAGCAGTGACTGTGGTAACTGCAGGATTGGCGGCAAATTTATTCGGAATAACGACAAATCCATTATATTGGAGCATCATAATCACCCTAATTTGCTTTACGTTATTGGTTACTGGCCGCTACAGTTTGCTCGATAAACTCATGAAATTGATTGTGATTACCCTAACTTTAAGCACCACAATTGCCTTAATAATTGCCGCATTTAATTCGACAAATACCTACAGCTTTGTGCAAATTATTCCTGAAGGAGCTGTTGAAATCGGATTTTTGATCGCATTTTTAGGATGGATGCCTGCCCCACTCGATGTTTCTATTTGGCAATCGCTTTGGGCACTGGAAAAACAAAAAGACAAAACCACCGAATTCAATACCAAACAGGCCATATTCGATTTCAATATTGGTTTTATGAGCACCTTGGTCATTGGTATTTTCTTTGTTGCCTTAGGCGCCATTGTAATGTATAATTCCGGTGAAACATTTAGCGATGGCGCCGTTCAATTTTCTAAGCAACTTATGACGCTTTATACTAAAAGTTTAGGGCCGGAAATGTATATTTTTATTGCCGCAGCCGCCTTTACCACAATGTTTAGCACAACCATCACAACTTTAGACGCCTCGCCAAGAGCAATGACAAAGGCTTTCGAATTGCTAAGCCATAAAACGTACAAAAATATGTACTGGTTTTGGATCAGTTTTCTGTCCATCGGAACAATTTCAATCCTGATTTTCTTTAAATCAGAAATGGGTTTCTTAGTAAAAACTGCCACAATTCTTTCGTTTTTAACAGCACCATTTTATGCCATTGTCAATTATATATTAATTTCCAGCAAACATACTCCCGAAGAATGGCGACCTTCTTTACAACTAAAAATGCTGAGTTGGTTTGGCATCCTGTTTTTAATCGGTTTCAGTATTTGGTATCTTTATACCATTTAACCTTTAAAATAACCATAATAAATGTTCCTTTTTCCCTTTTTTCTTCAAAATAAAAAGAAACCGTAACTGCTGCTATGCTTTATTTTTCTTTTTTGAAAAAATAAAAAAATCATTCATTTCTTTTACGGCGATTTCAAAAGTTAAATGGTATTTTAGTTTATAATTTCTTCGTATTTTTGCAATCTATTTTCATTTAAAATGACACAAGAAACCTCTTCATTACCAAATAAAATTCAAAAACCAGCCTGGTTGCGCGTTAAACTTCCTGTTGGAAAAAAATATACCGAATTAAGGAATTTGGTCGATAAATACAAATTGAATACCATTTGCACAAGCGGAAGCTGTCCAAATATGGGTGAATGCTGGACAGAAGGGACGGCTACATTTATGATTTTAGGAAATACCTGCACACGTTCCTGCGGATTTTGTGGCGTAAAAACAGGCCGACCTGAAACTGTTGACTGGGAAGAACCTGAAAAAGTGGCCCGATCAATTAAACTGATGAAAATTAAACATGCCGTGATCACTTCAGTTGACAGGGATGATTTAAAAGATGGTGGTTCCATTATTTGGGCTGAAACGATTAACGCCATCAGAAGAACCAATCCTGAAACTACGCTTGAAACCTTAATTCCCGATTTTCAGGGAAATAAAACCAATATTGACCGTATTATAGCGGTTGCTCCTGAAGTCATTTCCCATAACTTGGAAACTGTGCGACGCTTAACGCGAGAAGTTAGAATTCAGGCAAAATATGACCGCAGTCTGGAAGTTTTAAAATATATGAAAGACCAAGGCCAGCGCAGAACTAAATCGGGCATTATGCTTGGTTTGGGCGAAACTGAGGAAGAAGTTTTGGAAACCATGCAGGATTTGGCAAATGCCAAAGTTGATGTGTTAACCATTGGCCAATATTTGCAGCCAAGCAAAAAACACTTGCCGGTGATTGAGTTTATCACGCCCGAACAATTTATTAAATACAAAGAAATTGGACTGACAATGGGATTTAAATATGTCGAAAGTGGCGCATTAGTCAGGTCTTCTTATAAAGCGCAGCGACATTTGGAATAAATGGCAGTTCTTTTTTTTAACTGCCAAAAGTTTTTAAATTTAATTGCTTTCAACTTTAAATTTGGAATTCTTACTTCCGCATCTAAGCGTTAAACGCTTAACTTTTAATTTAAGTTTTAACTTAAGCAAAGTTCCATTTTTAACTGTTTATTAACAAAAAAGCGCATTTTACGGCACAAACATTGCTGTATATAATACGAAGCAAAGTTTTGTAACCTTTGTTATCATTCTTAGTAAGTTTGATTAGTATGAAAAAAGTGCCTCACGGCACTTTTTTCTATTTAATCATATTACTAATTTTATGCAATTGCTATTTAATCAATTTTCCTTCTTCAAGTAGAACATCATAATTATAACCTTGTCCAAAATCTTTGTCTAAAACAATGACGCCTTTAAAAGTTACCACATCACCAATATTAACTGTTTCGGTAGTTGTTATCGTTAAATCATTTTTATTTTCAAACTGTGTTCCGTCAACAATATGAACCCAATTTTTATCCATAATGCCATTATTAACTTTCACAACTTGCCCTTTCACAATTATAGACTTTCCGGAAAATGATTTTTTGGCTGAAAATAATTCTGACAATGACGTTCCGTTTTTCGGTTTTTCAATTTTAACATCACTTACAGGCGCAGGAGCTGAACTTGCATGCGGATCCTCTTGCTTCACTTCAACAGCAACCTCTGTTGTCCTTACACCATTGACAAAAACAATTTCGTCAAAGGTTTTATTCAATTGTTTGCTTTCAAAATCCTTCATCACCATACCGTCTTCATAATAATAGGTTTCCCCAACAGTTACCGGCATATTTGCTATTGCCATCCAATAGGTTTTTCCATTTTCTTCAACATTTAAATAGGCATAGTTACCGCCGTCAACAGTTTCCTTCACAACAATTTTATGAACATCAGATTTTGCCGCTGGTGTTTCATTATTAATTTTAGAATAATTTTGTTTGTCCTTGCAACTAACCATTAATAGAATACTAAAAAGCACTGCAAAATATTTCATTTTATTTTTCATTTTATTTGATTTAATTTTTTGTAAAAATAACTATTATTACACAAACACAATATGATATTAATCACCATTTTATAACAGATAAACCATTGTTTTTCAAATAGTTATTAGTTTTGCTGAAATGTTTATTTCCAAACCAATGCCCTCTGTTGGCGCTTAATGGAGAAGGATGTCCGCACGTTAATAAAAAATGCTTTTTCTGATCAATTTTTTTGCCTTTCTTTTTGGCATAACCACCCCACAATAAAAAAACTACGTGCTCTTTTTCTTCTGAAATAATTGAAATAACGGCATCCGTAAACTGTTCCCATCCTTTATTTTGATGGGAGCCCGCATTTTGTGATTTTACCGTTAAAGTGGCATTTAATAAAAGTACGCCCTGTTTCGCCCAACGCTCCAAATTTCCGCTTTTGGGATAGGGAATGGACAAATCGGACTCAATTTCATTGAAAATATTTTTTAATGAAGGCGGATGTAAAATGCCATCATTCACCGAAAAACACAATCCGTGTGCCTGCCCTTCTCCATGATAAGGATCTTGGCCAATAATTACGACTTTTAAATCCTCAAATGAACACAAATTAAACGCTTCAAAAATTTGATCAGGTCCCGGATAGCACTTATTTTTTGCATATTCTTCTTTCACATAACTTATAAGTTCCTCAAAATAAGGCTCTTCAAACTCCGTTTGCAACAGATTTCTCCAACTGTCGGTAATTTTTAAATTCATTACGTCTGTTTGTCTTTAATTTATACTTTTGTCTAACTTTTCAAAAGTAACCTATTTTATGAATAGTATTTCAGAAAAAACATTAACAGATTTAGAATTTTTTACCGTTTTAAAAATGGTAAGCAGCTATTGTATTTCTGATTTAGGAAAGAATGCCACCCTACAAATAAGGCCTTTAAAATCGAAAGAAATACTGCTTCCGGAATTGCTTCAGGTGAATGAATATTTTTCGTCACTCGAAAATGAAAACCGAATTCCTAGTCATTATTTTGATGATATTCAGAAAGAAATTCACCTTTTAAAAATTGAAAACAGTTTCTTGGAACCTGCTTCTTTTTTAAAAATAGTGAACAACGCAACCACTGTATTTGAATTGCTGAAATTTTTCAATAAATTTAAAATGGTGTATCCCACGCTGTATAAATTTTCAGAAGAAATTGAAATCCAAAAGGAACTGGTTGAAAACATAAAAGCCATAATCACGCCTTTTGGGGAAGTTCAGGAAAACGCTTCCGTATTGTTAAAACAACTTCGAGGTGAAATAAATTCAATTCGTTCTAAAATTGGCACAAGTTTTAACAAAGCCTTAAGCCATTGCAACAGCGCGGGTTATTTGGATGAAATACGAGAATCGGTTATCGACAATCAGCGTGTTTTGGCGGTTCAGGCGATGCATCGAAAAAAAGTGAAAGGCAGTTTGTTAGGAACTTCTAAAACAGGAAGCATTGTGTTTATTGCCCCGGAAGCAACGCTTCAATTTAGCCGGGAATTACAAAACTTGGCCTACGACGAGCATCAGGAAATTGTAAGAATCTTAAAAGAACTGACCGATTCAACTCGAATATTTGCGCCCGATTTGAATGAATATCAAAAATACCTCATTAAACTCGACGTAATTGGGGCAAAAGCCAAATATGCAAAAACAATCAATGCGTGTTTGCCGAAAATCACTTCAGAAAAAAGCGTTTACTTAAAAGATGCCTTTCACCCTATTTTATTGTTGAAAAATAAGGAAAAAGACCTGGAAACATTTCCCCAAACACTTGAATTAAACACCCAGCAGCAAATAATTGTCATTTCCGGTCCAAATGCCGGCGGAAAAAGCATTACGCTAAAAACCATTGGTTTGCTGCAAGTGATGCTGCAAAGCGGCTTGTTGATTCCTGTTCATTTTAGATCGGAAACTTGCTTTTTTGAAAACATATTGACCGATATTGGCGACAACCAATCCATTGAAAATCAGTTAAGCACTTACAGTTACCGTTTAAAAAATATGCGCGACTTTCTGCGAAAATGCAACGACCGCACCTTGTTTTTAATCGATGAATTTGGAACCGGAAGCGATCCTGAATTGGGCGGCGCACTGGCCGAAATATTTTTGGAAGAATTTTACGAAAAAAAAGCATTTGGAATCATTACAACGCATTATGCCAACCTAAAAGTTTTGGCCAGTGAATTGGAAAATGTGGTGAATGCCAATATGCAATTTGACGAAAAAACACTGCGTCCACTTTTTAAATTGTTTATTGGGCAGGCCGGAAGTTCTTTTACTTTTGAAGTTGCCCAAAAAAACGGCATTCCGTTTAGCCTGATCAATAAAGCCAAAAAACGGGTTAAAGTTGAAAAAGTTAGGTTAGACAAAACCATTTCTAAATTGCAGCAAGAGCGAAATATATTGCAAAAAACTTCTGAAACACTTGAAATAGAAAAGTCGAAAGCCATTGAAAAATCGGATAGTTTAACCGAAAAACAACAAAAAATTCAGGAGAAATTAGAGAACTTTCAGGAATTGTATGACAGCAACCAGAAAATGCTATCTTATGGAAGAAAAATTAATGAATTGGTCAATAAATATTTCCAAACAAACAATAAAAAAGAGCTTACCACCGAATTTAACAAGTGGCTTGCCAACGAGAAAGGAAAATTTATAAAGAAAAATCCGATAAAACCTGTTACAAAAACAGAAAAACAAAAAGTTAAAGTTGAAATACAACAGGTGGCAGAAAAACTTAAAACCACCGAAATGGAAGTTTTGGTTGAAGTAATAAAAGTTCGCGAAAATCAACAAAATGAAGCTGTAAAAACAGCCAAACAAAAATCGGATTACGTTTATAAAATCAAAGACAAAGTAAAAATTCTCGGTTCAAATGCTACCGGTACCATTGAAAAAATAGAAAAAAACAATGCCTTTATAAACTACGGATTTTTTACAACCAAAACGCTGTTAAGCAAACTGGAATTGGTGGAATCTGCCAAAAAAACAAGCAAAACCAAATAATTAAACCATCATAATTTTGGATGTTGAATGTTGAATTTCAACCTTAACAATTAAACGATTCAACAGTTAAACGTTTAAACAATTTATTCACTTTCGTAACGCTCCATTTCTCGGTCGTAAAATGCGGTGGCTTCTTCGATTAAACCTGCAACTATTTCTGCAAGCTCGTCTGTATCATCGCTCTGCAAATCTTCAAACCATTCAATTTCATCATCAACCAAATTGATCACAAATCTTGGAAACTCGGTATGAACCACAAAAATTGCATCCATATGATCGGTATTGTCTCCCAATAAAAATTTAGGTAAGTTCATGTTTTTCTCGTATTAATTTTTTTGATAAATAGTTAAATCTTAAAAATAGCATAATTGCCGAACTTGTTAACGCGGTTAATAGGCCAATCCAAATACCAAAGGTACCCATATCTGCAATGCTGCCAAAATAAATGCATACCGGAAATCCAATAATCCAATAGGCAACAAATGTCAGTATAGAAGGAACATTCACATCTTGCAATCCTCGTAAAGCGCCCAATATCACGGCTTGAAAACCGTCTGAAAGCTGAAATATTCCCGCGATAATCAAAAGACTTGACGCGATTCCTATAACTTCTAAATTATCGGTAAACATCCAAGGCAAAATATCTTTTAAAAGGATAAACCCAACCGAAAATATAGACATAATAATCAAAATTAATAAAAAGTTTGAAAAGGCAATGCGCCGCAATTCTAAATAATTTCCCAATCCTTTTAAATTTCCCACTCTTATGGTTGCCGCAGCGCCAATTCCTACAGCAATCATAAATGTTGTTGAAGACATTTTTATGGCAATTTGGTTTGCTGCCTGCGGAAATGCGCCCAAAGTGCCGGCCAATAAAACAGATGCCGTAAACAATCCAACTTCAAAAAGCATTTGCAAAGCGGTTGGAAATCCCAATTTTGTGATTTTTAAAAATATGCTGCTTTTAAGTTCTCCCAATTTAAGTCGGTTCATATAAACGGCAAATTTTTTCTTTTTCTTCATCACAAGGTAAAGAAAAACCACCATGACAATTCTTGAAATAAGGGTTCCCAAAGCAGCGCCAACCAACTCCAGTCTTGGAAAAATCCAAAAACCGTAAATCAGCATAAAATTTATTGCCACATTTACAATATTGGTAATTATAGTGGCATACATGGAGTATTTTGTTTCAGATAAACCGTCGGCAAATTGTTTAAATCCCTGAAAAATCATTAGCGGAATCATAGACAACGCCACTATTTCGTAATATGGAATTGCCAATACCACCACTTCTTCCGGTTGGTCTAAATGATACAATAACGGTTTCAACAGCAATAGCATAATAAACATGACTATTCCCAAAATAGATGATAAAATTAAGCCATGCTGAAAAATTCCCCTTCCCTTTTCTACATCGCCTTCTCCGTCAGATTCGGCTATTAAAGGTGTTATGGCAAATGAAAACCCAATTCCGATGGAAAGTGCTATAAAAACCAAACTGTTTCCAAGTGAAGATGCCGCCAATTCAACCGGACCCAATCTTCCCACCATGATATCATCAATTAAGCCAACCAATAAATGGCCTAATGATCCCATCATAATTGGAGTGGCCAGTTTTAGGTTATTGCTAAACTCAGATGTGTAGTTTTTAAGCTTCAATTAAAATAATTTTTAGTTGCGAAGATAAAGAAATTAATTAGCAATACTTAGGCATAAACTTAAACGATAAACAAAAAAAATTAGATTTACATTAATATTTAGGATATCAAATTTTAGATTTTTAAATTTGAATCCTTTTACTTTCACCTTTATCCTTGTTTATTTGTTTAATTTTGCGCTATGGAAAAACATGAAAGTTTTATTGATGCACTAAACTATCGTCGATCGGTTAGGGTTTATGATGAATCAAGGGAAATTGAGGATGACATCGTAAAAAAATGCATTCAGCAAGCCACTTTGGCGCCCAACAGCAGCAATATGCAGTTGTGGGAATTTCATCATGTGACTTCAGAAGATTTGGTAAAAAAATTAGCAGTTGCCTGTTTGGGACAGCCTGCCGCAACCACTGCAAAGCAACTATTGGTAGTGGTGGTTCGAAAGGATTTGTGGAAACTCCGCGCCAAAAGCAACCTCCATCATATTCAGCAACTATTTACAAACAACCCAAAGGAAAAACAAAGTTCCCGAGAAAAATTTGCCCTCAACTATTACGGAAAATTGATGCCTTTTGTGTATGGAGAATTTTTGGGATTGTTTGGCTACCTGAAATTTCTCATTTCTTGGGTAACAGGAATTTTCAGGCCAACCTATCGCCAGCTTCGCAAATCCGATTTGCGCATCGTGGCCCATAAAAGTGCGGCGTTGGCGGCCCAAACCTTTATGTTGGGTATGGCTGCTGAGGGTTACGACACCTGTCCGATGGAAGGAACAGACACCCTTCGGATTAAAAAAATATTGAAATTGCCTTTGAGCAGCGAGATTAATATGGTGATCTCCTGTGGAATCAGAAAACCTGAAGGCGTTTACGGAGTACGTTTCCGGATTCCTTTTGAAGAAGTTTACAAGCATTGGTAAGTATGTTTAAAATTAACCGTCAAACGATGATATGACAACAGAAGAAATTATTCAGCAAATTATCTCGAACAAAAACAGGCCCCATTTAGATTTCAGTCTGAAACACAAGACCGAAAAATTTACGGACAACTTGTTTTATACGTTGTTTGATGCGAAAGCCTGCGTTTCAAAAAATATTGAAAAACTGGAAATTGATTTCAAAGAAGTCTACAAGTTGGCTTGTTTGGTCCAGGATGGTTCATGCAATGAAATTTGGAGCAGTTTCTTGGCCAAATTGCCGGTTATATTGGAAAATTTAAATCTAGACGCCCAAGAACTTTTTGAAAATGATCCCGCTTCCAACAGCATAGAAGAAGTTTTCTTGGCCTATCCCGGCTTTTACGCCATTGCGATTTATCGGTTCAGCCATGAACTTTTCTTGTTGAAAACGCCTTTAATCCCAAGACTGATGAGCGAATATGCCCACAGCAAAACGGGAACCGACATTCATCCCGGCGCTATTATTGGCAAAAGCTTTTTTATAGACCACGCCACGGGAACCGTTATTGGCGAAACTTGCGTGATTAAAGACCATGTGAAAATATATCAGGGCGTTACCTTGGGTGCTTTACAGGTTGATAAAAATTTGAAAGACACAAAACGCCATCCAACCGTTGAAGACCATGTCACCATTTACGCCAATGCCACAATTTTGGGTGGCAATACGGTGATAGGCGAAAACAGCACCATTGGAGGAAACGTATGGATTACAGCGTCGGTGCCAAAAAATTCCATTGTTTACCACACCCACGAAACGAAACTAAAACCAAAAAGAAGATGATGAAAGATCGAAGTCTGTTAGATTTTATAGGAAATACGCCACTCATTAAAGCGAATAAGATTCTGGTTAAAGAAGGGGTTTCTTTGTACCTCAAACTGGAGGGAAACAATCCGGGAGGAAGCGTAAAAGACCGTCCGGCCTTTAATATGATTCGTGCTGCTTTTGAAAGAAACGACCTGAAAAAAGGGGATTATTTAATTGAAGCCACCAGCGGAAACACCGGAATTGCCCTGGCGATGATTGCACAGCAATTTGAACTCCAAATAGAGTTGGTGATGCCCGAAAACTCCACCAAAGAACGTGTGCAAACCATGGAAGCCTTCGGTGCAAAAGTCACCTTGACGCCTGCCGAAGACGGTATTGAAGGATCGAGAATCTATGCCGAAAAACAGGTTGTCGAAAAAGATTATTATATGCTGGACCAGTTTGCGAATACCGACAATTGGAAAGCGCATTATAAAACCACCGGTCCGGAAATTTGGCGCGACACCCAAGGAGAAATCACCCATTTTGTTTCGGCCATGGGAACAACCGGCACCATTATGGGCACATCCACTTTCTTAAAAGAAAAAAATGCAACCATCCAAATTGTGGGCGCACAACCCGATGACAATTCGAAAATACCGGGCATCAGAAAATGGTCTCCGGCATTTCTTCCAAAAATATTTGATGCCAAGAAAGTGGATCAGGTGATTGAAGTAAGTGAGTCAGAAGCCCGACTGATGACCAAAAGACTGGCAAAAGAAGAAGGCGTGTTTGCGGGAATGAGCAGCGGTGGCTCGGTAACCGCAGCGCTAAAATTGGCAGAAACCCTTGAAACCGGAGTTATTGTGGCCATTATTTGCGACCGCGGCGATCGCTATTTGTCATCAGATTTATTTGAATAACTGCCTTAAGTTATTCCTTTTTATGATTGTTTGTAAGTGCCTTTTATTGTATTTTTGCACCTCAGAAAACTATAATTTCTACGCATGAAAAAAATTCAAATGGTTGACTTACAAAGTCAATACGCAAATATTCAAGATCAAATAGATTCAAAAATAGCGGAAGTTTTAAAATCCGCAGCTTATATCAACGGACCGGAAGTGCATTCCTTTCAAAAAGAACTGGAAAATTACTTGGGCGTAAAAAATGTGATTCCTTGTGCCAACGGCACCGACGCGCTTCAAATCGCGATGATGGGATTGGGATTGAAACCTGGCGATGAGGTCATTACCGCCGATTTTACCTTTGCCGCCACTGTGGAAGTGATTGCATTGTTGCAATTAACGCCGGTTTTGGTTGATGTGGATGTGGTGGATTTCAACATTTCCATAGAAGCCATCAAAAAAGCGATTACGCCAAAAACAAAAGCCATCGTGCCAGTCCATTTGTTTGGAAAAGTGGCCGATATGGAAGCCATTATGGAAATTGCCAAGGAACACAATTTGTTTGTGATTGAAGACAATGCCCAGGCAATTGGCGCCACCTATACCTTTAAAGACGGCAGCAAAAAGAAAGCGGGAACCATAGGCCATGTGGCTTCAACCTCGTTTTTCCCTTCAAAAAATTTAGGCTGTTATGGAGACGGCGGGGCAATTTTCACCAATGACGATGAATTGGCCCATAAAATTAGGGGCATCGTAAATCACGGAATGTATGTGCGTTACCATCACGATGTTGTTGGCGTAAATTCTCGTTTAGACAGTCTGCAAGCCGCAATTTTAAATGTAAAACTTCCTCATTTGGATGCTTACAACAAAGCGCGTCAAGCAGCCGCCCGAAAATACAATCTGGCTTTCGCCAATGAAAAAAATATCATCACGCCAGTAATTTGCGAAAATTGTGATGACCATGTTTTCCATCAATATACCTTAAGGGTTTTGAATACAGACAGAGACGCTTTGGTGAATCATTTAAATGAAAATGGCATTCCTTGCGGCGTTTATTACCCAATTCCGCTTCACTCACAAAAAGCCTATGCCGATAAAAGATATGATGAAGCCGATTTTCCTATCACCAATCGATTGGTGAAAGAAGTGATTTCATTGCCAATGCATACCGAATTAGATGATGACCAAATTGATTTCATCACCGCCACGATTATAAAATTCATCAACAAATAAATGAATATCGCAGTCATTGGCACCGGTTATGTGGGTCTTGTTTCAGGAACCTGTCTGGCGGAAGTCGGTAATCAGGTAATTTGCGTTGACATAGATAAAGAGAAAGTCGCCCAGCTTAAAAAAGGGATTGTGCCCATTTATGAGCCAAACCTGGAAGAACTTTTTCTTAAAAACATCAATGCAGACCGCTTGCATTTCACCACCGATTTAAAAAGTGCGCTAGATATTTCTCAAATTGTGTTTTTGGCTTTGCCGACGCCACAGGATGAGGACGGATCGGCCGATTTAAAATATGTTGAATCGGTGGCACATCAATTGGGCGAACTGATCACCGATTATAAAATTATCATCAATAAAAGCACGGTTCCTGTGGGCACTTCAAAAATTGTGAAGGACATTATTTCCCAGCACACCAAAGTTCCTTTTGATGTTGTTTCGAATCCCGAATTTTTGCGTGAAGGATTTGCCGTGCAGGATTTTATGAATCCGGAGCGCATTGTTATCGGGTCGAAAAGCAAAAAAGCCATCGACATTTTAACCAAATTATACAGTCCGTTTACCGCCATCAACCGTCCGGTCATTCTTATGGACGAAAAATCGGCCGAGCTGACCAAATATGCCGCAAACACCTTTTTGGCCACCAAAATCACTTTTATGAATGAGGTTGCCAATTTGTGCGAAATTATTGGCGCGAACGTGGATGATGTGCGAAAAGGCATCGGTTCAGATTCGCGGATAGGCAATAAATTTTTATTTCCCGGAATAGGTTTTGGCGGGTCTTGTTTTCCAAAAGACGTGAATGCCCTTGTGCATTCGAGCGACGCGGCCGGTTACGATTTTCAAATCTTGAAATCCGTTTTGGCCGTCAACAAAGTCCAGAAAAAATCGCTGATTCCAAAAGTCAGACGCTATTTCAACAATCAGATCGAAGGCAAAAAAATTGGCTTATGGGGATTGGCTTTTAAACCGAATACCGACGACGTGCGGGAAGCGCCGGCATTGGACATCATCAACGAATTGTTGCTTGCAGGCGTAAAAATTACCGCCTATGATGCAGAAGCCATGCCCAATATGAAAAAGATTTACGGCAATCAAATTACCTTTTGCAAAAATGCCTATGAGGTGTTGGAAAATGTGGATTGTCTTTTAATCAATACCGAATGGCGGGAATTTTATTCGCCCGATTTCGCCAAAATGAAAAGCCTGATGAAAAATCCGGTCATTTTTGACGGAAGAAATATTTTTGATCTGGACTTGATGAAAACCAATGGTTTTCATTACGAATCGGTCGGAAGAGAAATCGTAGCCTTATGAAAAAAATACTAGTTACAGGCGGATTGGGTTTTATAGGATCCCATACCGTTGTTGCATTGCAGCAGGAAGGATTTGAAGTGGTCATTATCGATAACTTGTCAAATTCCACCATTGAGGTGTTGGATAAAATAACGTCGATCACCAACCTGAAACCGGAATATCACAACCTCGATTTGCGGGATAAAACTGCGGTCAAAACCTTTTTTGCCAACAATGCCATTGACGGTGTCATTCATTTTGCAGCTTCAAAAGCGGTGGGCGAAAGCGTGCAAATGCCTTTGGAATATTATGAAAATAATATCAGTTCCCTAGTGTATGTGCTGCAGGAAATGACGGCCAACAAGATCAATAATTTTATTTTCAGCTCTTCATGCACTGTTTACGGACAGGCAGATGAACTTCCAATAACCGAAAATGCGCCCATAAAACCGGCGGAATCTCCTTATGGAAACACAAAACAAATTGGTGAAGAGATCATAAAAGACACTACGAAAGTTTCCGATTTAAAAGCCATTGCCCTGCGTTATTTCAACCCGATTGGCGCCCATGAATCGGCAAAAATTGGAGAATTGCCTATTGGCGTTCCCCAAAATTTAATACCTTTTGTTACCCAAACCGCTGCAGGAATTCGAGAAGAATTGTCCATTTACGGCAATGACTATCCGACTCCCGACGGCACCGCCGTGAGAGATTATATTCATGTGGTGGATTTGGCGAAAGCGCATATCATTGCCTTGAAAAGGCTCTTGGACAATAAAAATAAAGCGGCGTTTGAGGTATTTAATTTGGGTACAGGAAAAGGAAATTCTGTTTTGGAAGTGATCCAAACTTTTGAAAAAGTAACCGGAAAAAAACTGAACTACAAATTTGTGGAAAGACGGGAAGGCGACATCACAGCCGCTTACGCAGACACCACCATCGCCAACAAAGAACTGGGCTGGAAAGCCGAACTTACGTTAGATGAGGCCTTGCTTTCCGCTTGGAAATGGCAACTTACACTTAAAGGTTAAAGGTTTTGACCATATAATAAATCTCATTTTGAACTCCTTCAAAATGAGATTTATTTTTTTTAATACTGAAAACTAAATTTATTCAGCGCTACCGGCAGTAACGGTTCTGTCTATTTTACGAACCAAGCCCTGCAACACTTTTCCCGGACCCACTTCAATAAATTCTGTGGCCCCATCGGCAATCATTTGCTGTATGGTTTGTGTCCAGCGCACAGGTGCCGTTAACTGAAGGATTAAATTTTCTTTAATTTCTACGGAATCTTTAACTGCTTTTGCAACCACATTCTGATAAACCGGACAAATAGGTTTATGAAATATGGTGTTATTGATGGCTTCGGCCAATTCTTCCCTTGCAGGCTCCATTATTGGAGAGTGAAAAGCACCGCCAACAGGTAATTTTATGGCGCGCTTTGCCCCTTTTTCAATCAGCAATTCACAGGCTGTATTTATTGCAGAAACCGCTCCTGAAATAACCAGTTGTCCCGGACAATTGTAGTTTGCGGCAACTACGATACCATCTATGCTCGCACAAACTTCTTCAACAACGGCATCTTCCAATCCCAAAACTGCTGCCATGGTAGATTCTTGCATTTCACAAGCTTTTTGCATCGCCAAAGCTCTTTTTGAAACCAATTTAAGTCCATCTTCAAAAGACAAAACCCTATTGGCCACCAAAGCCGAAAATTCGCCTAAAGAATGTCCGGCCACCATTTCAGGCTTGAAGTCGTTTCCTAAAATTTTGGCCAATATTACCGAATGCAGAAATATGGCGGGTTGCGTCACTTTTGTTTGCTGCAATTCTTCGGCGGTTCCTTCAAACATAATGTCGGTGATGCGAAACCCCAAAATTTCATTGGCCTGTTCAAACAGCTCTTTTGCCAACGGAGAGGTGTTGTATAAGTCCAATCCCATTCCTGTATATTGGGCACCCTGACCCGGAAAAATATATGCCTTCATCTGTAGTATTTTATTGTTTTTTATTTGTCAAATGGAACGCTTAGCATCTTTCTTTTACCTGTCAGATTATTATGTTGCAGGCGTTTCATTTTTCGTGTGTTATCTATTAATAAGCAAAAATAAACATAATTTGCTATTTTCTTATTTGTATTTTGATGAGTTATGATTAAACTTTCAAATTTTAACTTTCTAGAATAACCTTTAAGTCATAAGAACATATTTTTCTGTAAAATGAATCGAATTTAATTGTTCTATCATATTAAAGTAATAACAGTATTCTAAACTTTATTCATGTTTCTGTTCATTTTCTTTACTCACCATTTTTATTGTTTTTTATAGGTATTCGTGAATCTCCTTCGTCGATTTGTCTTGCCCAAAGAAAACGAACCAAAAGAAAAGGCACTTTCTCGTCAGGTATTTTTTAAAGATCGATTGAAAAAATCACTCTTTAAAAACCATATTTTAAAAGCTAAATTTTCTCCAAGGCTTCAAAAATTTTTAACGCTTTTAAAATATTATACTTACTATAAAGGATTTTATGATGCTATGTAAATTCATATTTTAACTTTTCAAGTGTAAAATTTTTTATTATTAATTGTTAATTACTCCGTCAGCCAGTATGATTGAAACTTCATTTCATGAGATCCTGAAACAAGTTCAGGATGACACTTTCAATATTTTACAACGAAACCTGCCTGCGGCTGGCAGGAAAATCATAGGCCGCTTCTTCTTTGATTTAGTATTAAAACAATAATTTTAACCTATAATTATTTAATCTATAATTTAAAATTCATCATTCAAAATTCACTGATTTATGTTGTCTGGTTTCTATTATTTTTTTATTTCTACTCATGTTTTTTACACACCCCTAACCCCTCTCGAGGGGGATATAATTGTAATGAAATGCAACTTTCAGCTTTTATTCCCCATTCGGGGGCATTTAATCAAAAATCGTACATCGTAAATCATAAAATCGTCAATTTCACTTTATAGCCTTCGCTGTTTCTGATGTTGAAAACGGTGTTGTCTTCAAACAATAAATATTGGCCTTTGATACCCATCAGTTTTCCTAAAAAAACAGGGGTATTGTCCAGATTCAATGTTTTTATTTTGGTCGGATATTTGATTACGGGATACTCGATGGTCGTTATTTTTCCGTTATTAGGCAAAAAGTAAGGCCAGGCTTCCTTGGGAATGTATTGTTTCAGCTTTTCCCGTTCTTCAATTAAATCTATTTCGGCAATTTCATTTTTCAGCATTTTTTGCCAGCTGGTTTTATCGGAAACATGGTCTTTTAGGGCGACTTCTGTAATTCCTGCCAAATATCGGTTGGGCACTTCCACAATTTCAATCGCTTTTGAGGCGCCTTGATCTATCCACCTTGTTGGCACCTGGGTTTTTCTGGTTACGCCCACTTTTATGTTGCTCGACAAGGCCAAATACACAATGTGCGGCTGCAATTGCACTTTTTCTTCATAGTCCAAATCACGATCGCTGATACCCAAATGTGCCGTACTCAATTCGGGTTTCATCACCCAGTCGCCCACCTGGGCACTTTCATAAAAACATTCATAACAAAACCCTTGTCTGAAAATTTTCTTTTCCTTTCCGCAATTCATACATTGATAGCCCTCAAAACGGATTTCAATAGTCCGTCCCAATAGCTGATTCAGGTTCAGAAAATCATTTTCAACTTCCAAATAATAGTTCACGGCCTCATTTAATTCCGTCATCATCTTTTTTAAAACAGTATGGTATTGCATCGTAATTTTTTAGTAAATTTAAAGCCTAAAGATACTTAATAAAAAATGCCATATCCAATAGTTAATTCAATAATTTCCTGGTTTTTAAAAAAGCGAAAACATCAAATGGAGTTGTTTTTAAAATATCCCATTGATGTTCAGGAAGAATTGTTGCGTAAATTGGTGGAGAAAGCCCAAGATACCGAAATTGGAAAAAAATATCAATTCTCCGCTATTGGAACTTATGCCGAATTTGCCAAAAAAGTCCCTATCCAGCAATACGAATCCATAGAACACCTGGTTGAACGCACCCGAAAAGGGGAACAAAACGTATTTTGGCCCACGCCCATAAAATGGTTTGCAAAATCGAGCGGCACCACCAATTCAAAAAGCAAATTTATTCCCGTGAGTGAAGAAGCCTTGGAAGATTGCCATTTTAAAGCGGGGAAAGACATGTTGTGCCTTTATTTCAACAACAATGAAGACGCCCAGCTTTTTACGGGAAAAAGCCTGCGTTTGGGAGGAAGCAGCGCCGTTTATGAAGACAACAACTCCTATTTTGGCGATTTATCGGCCATTATTATAGAAAATTTGCCCTTTTGGGCCGATTACAGCAGTGCGCCAAAACAGGAAACCGCCTTGATGGGCGAATGGGAAAGCAAAATGAAAGCCATTGTTGATGAAACCATTACAGAAGACATCACCAGTTTGGTAGGCGTGCCTTCATGGATGCTGGTGTTGTTAAATTATGTTTTGGAAAGAACCGGAAAAACCAACATATTGGAAGTTTGGCCTAACCTGGAAGTCTATTTTCACGGCGGCGTAAATTTCAATCCTTACAGGGAACAGTTTAAAAAATTGATTCCGAAAACCAATTTTAAATATTACGAAACATATAATGCTTCTGAAGGATTTTTCGCCATCCAGGATGTCAACAATTCTTTTAATTTGCTGCTTATGCTCGACTACGGCATTTTTTACGAATTTATTCCTATGGATAAATTTGAAGGCGAAGATTCCGTCGCCATTCCGCTATCCGAAGTAAAACTCAATACCAACTATGCCATGGTCATCACCACCAATGGCGGATTGTGGCGTTATTTGATTGGGGATACCGTAAAATTCACGACGCTGGATCCTTTCCGAATCAGGATTACGGGAAGAACCAAACATTTTATCAATGTATTTGGGGAAGAACTGATTATTGAAAATGCCGAAACCGCTTTAAAACAGGCCTGTTTAAAAACAGGTGCCGAAGTCTCCGAATTTACCGTTGCCCCTATTTTTATGGTAGATGATAAAAGTGGCGGGCATGAGTGGCTGATTGAATTTAGAACGCCTCCTGAAAACCTTAATTATTTCACCGAATTGCTGGACAATGCCCTGAAAGCCATTAATTCCGATTATGAAGCAAAACGCTATCACAATATGACCCTGGCCATGCCCATTATTAACTGCGGCAGAAAAGGATTGTTTTACGATTGGCTGAAACAGCAAGGTAAATTGGGCGGACAGCATAAAGTGCCCCGATTGTCCAATTCAAGAAAACACCTGGAAGAACTCCTTAAATTGGCAAACGCCGATTAAATTTTACGTTCGATGACATAATTGACCATGGTCAGCAAGGAATCTTTGTAGGGCGATTGCGGGTAGGTTTCCAGCAATTCCAATGCTTTGGACTGGTATTCTTTCATTTTTTCCGTGGCGTATTCAATGCCGCCTTTTGCTTTTACGAAAGCAATAATTTCTTTTACGCGTTTCTTGTCGTCGTGGTACTTTTTAACCGATTTTATCAGCCAGTCGCGCTCCTCTTTGGTACAGGCATTCAGCACATAAATAAGCGGCAAGGTCATTTTTTGTTCTTTAATGTCGATGCCGGTGGGTTTCCCGATTTTTTCATCGGTATAATCAAATAAGTCGTCTTTAATTTGAAAAGCAATGCCAATGCGTTCCCCAAACAGTCGCATTTTCTCTATTTCTTCGGAAGGACTTCCCACAGAAGCTGCGCCGATGCCGCAACAGGCGGCGATTAAGGTGGCTGTTTTCTGACGGATGATTTCAAAATAAACTTCTTCGGTAATGTCGAGTCTGCGTGCTTTTTCAATTTGCAGCAGTTCCCCTTCACTCATTTCCCGAACGGCCACCGAAATCAGTTTTAAAATGTCAAAATCGTTGTTGTCAATGGAGAGCAATAAGCCTTTCGACAATAAAAAATCGCCCACAAGCACCGCTATTTTGTTTTTCCAAAGTGCGTTTACGGAGAAAAAGCCCCTTCTTTTGTTGCTTTCATCCACCACGTCATCGTGTACCAACGTTGCCGTATGAATCAATTCAATGACGGAGGCGCCGCGGTAGGTGCGTTCTTCAAATCTTCCTCCCGAAACCATTTTAGCCACCAAAAAAACAAACATCGGACGCATTTGTTTTCCTTTTCGCCTTACGATATATTGGGTGATTCTGTTAAGTAATGGAACTTTTGTAGCCATGGCTTCTTTGAACTTGCTTTCAAAGAGTTCCATTTCTTCCAATATGGGCTGTTTTATTTGTTCTACAATTTTCATGTGCAGCACAAAAATAGCAGTTTATTTGTATCATTTTGCTCTTTATGGATAATTTGTTAAAAAAACTGAATTTTAGTTATTTTAAAGAATGTTTGACTAAGAATTTATGGCTCTTTTGAACTAATAATGTGATTTAGATATCTATTATCATTTCTTTTCTTTTTCCATCGCTGAAAAAGTAACAAAAAATCTAGTCTGATGATCTTTTTCTGTAAAATAAATTGAATTTTTGCCTTGCGCCGGCTGGCCCTATCGCTAAAAAAAGCTACAAGCTGTTTTCTTTACGCTCTGTCCTATCACCCAGACCGCCTTTGCCCTGCATCTCCAGCCACGAGGCTCTTTGGGTTGCTCCGTCAGCCATTATGTTTTAAACTTCAATCCAAGAGATCCTGAAACAAGTTCAGGATGATGTATTCAATATTTTACTACGAAAAAAATCATAGGACGGTTTTCTTCGAGAAGTTGATTTAAATATGATTGAAACATCATTTCATGAAATCCTATAATAAATTTAAGATTCTAAGTACTCGATAGTCGTTTTCAGAAAAAGGGACTCGTAAATAGTAAAAAAGCACGGAATAAAATCCATGCTTTTTGATTGGTATTGCATTGTTTTTATTGTTTTATCATGTTTTTTACACCCCCTGGCCCTCCCGTTCTAAAAACGGGACAGGCTTCTCGAGAGGGGAATTTGATTCGTTTAACTTCAGTATCCGGGCCTCGGACTTCGAACTTCGGTCTTCGGTCTTCGGACTTTTTACTTCACGTTGTGCTGAATATTGATGGATTCCACGTGAATGGCTTTAAATATTTCTTCAATAAATTCTTTGTTAAGTCCTTTTTCCTCCGCGGCTTCACCGATGGTTGCCAAAATATCGGCCCATCTGCTGCTTTGTAAAATAGCCACATTTTCTTTGTGTTTCAGCAAGCCTATTTGCTCTGATATGCCCATTCTGTCTTTCAACAAATCAATTAAATTGCTGTCGAGCAAATCCAATTCTTTACGGTACATAGTCAATTTTCGCTGGAATTCCTCTTTGCTGCTGCTTTTCAGACGGATTTTTAAATCGGAGGTCATTTGCGCCAATTGTGCAGGCGTGATTTGTTGTTTGGCATCGCTCCAGGCATTGTCCGGATCGATATGGGTTTCAATCATAAATCCGTCGTAGTTTAAATCGAGGGCCGTTTGCGAAACATCCAACAGCGTGTCCCTTCTTCCGCAGATATGAGATGGATCAATGATTAATGGCAAATTAGGGAACTCTTTTTGCAGCTCTATCGCCAAATGCCATTTCGGTTTGTTGCGGTAATGCAAAGAATTGTAGGTTGAAAACCCTCTGTGGATCACGCCCAGCTGGGAAATTCCCGCTGCTTGAAAACGTTCCACGGCACCCAACCACAAAGGCAAATCGGGATTTACGGGATTTTTCACCAATACCGGTATGTTAACCCCTTTCAAAGCATCGGCAATTTCCTGCACCACAAAAGGATTCACCGTTGTTCTGGCACCTATCCACAAAATATCGATACCGTGTTTTAGCGCAAGTTCAACGTGATTTGCATTTCCCACTTCGGTAGTCACCAACATTCCAGTTTCTTTTTTCACACGCTGCAGCCAAGGCAATCCTATTTCTCCGACACCTTCAAAGCCGCCCGGACGCGTTCTTGGTTTCCAAATACCTGCGCGGTACACGTTTGCATCTGTATTTTTAAGCAAGTGCGCTGTTTTCATTACCTGATCTTCCGTTTCCGCACTGCAAGGTCCTGCGATTACAATTGGGTGCGATAAATTCATATCATCCAACCACTTTCTGTTTTCTTTCGTAATTTCCATTTTCGTTCCTGTTTTACTTTAACTATTTAATTCCGTTCAATATTGTTTTGATGTAATTTGTGTTGTTCATTGTTCTGTTTAATCCGTCCTCATCATCGTGCTCAATCATTTCTTTAAATTCATTCAGGTTTTTGATATATTCCTCCAAAGATCTCACCACATTTTCTTTATTCTGAAGAAAAATTGGGGTCCACGTGCTCGAGGAGCTTTTTGCCAAACGCACTGTTGAAGCAAAACCGGTGCTTGCCATATCAAAGATATACTGCTCGTTTTTTTCAATTTCCAAGACTGTTTTTCCCAACATAAATGAACTCACATGCGACAGGTGCGACACATAGGCAATGTGCCTGTCGTGTTCTTCCGGGTTCATCATTTTGATGCGCATATTCAGTTTTTTAAACAAGCTTAACGCTTTGTCCAGCATTTGCCAGCCACACTTTTCGGTTTCGCAAAGAATGGCCACTTTATGGTCGAACAAGTCCAAAATGGCCGCTTCAGGTCCCGAGAATTCCGTCCCTGCCAGCGGGTGTGCCGCCACAAAATTTTTGCGGTTTGGGTGATGCTGTATTGCCTTGCAAATTTCATTTTTAACGGAGCCCACGTCAAAAACCAAGGTATCTCCTGAAACCAAATCCAACACTTTCAAGGTCACCTCCGGAATTTTATTCACCGGAACCGCAATCACCACCACCGAAGCATCTGACAGTTGGGAAAAATCAATTTCTTCCTCAATAATGCCAAGCGCCAACGCTTTTTTGATATGTTCGGGATTCTGGTCAATTCCGTAAACTATATAGCCTTCCCTTTTCTTCAAATCGAGCGCCAAGGAACCGCCAATTAAACCCAAACCAATCACCACTAATTTTTCCATTTCTTAAATTTCTACAGTCGATAATCTGTTTAACACTTCTTTCAATACGGCTTCCGAAACACATAAGGAAGCGCGGATATAGCCTTCTCCATTGGAGCCAAAAATATTTCCGGGGGTAATGAACACGTCATTTTCGTACAGTAACTTGTCGGTAAATGCTGCCGAATTTATACCTTCGGGCAATTTTGCCCAAACAAACAATCCGCCGTAATTTTTATTATAAGTACAGCCTAACGCATCAAAAATTTCCCGCACGGCTACCTGTCTTTTTTTATAGGTTTCATTTTGTTGCAGAAACCAATCTCCCGACAATTTTAAGGCTTCCACCGCCCCTTTCTGAATTCCGAAAAACATCCCCGAATCCATATTGCTTTTCACTTCCAAAATTGTTTTAATAATTTCGGCATCGCCCACCACCATGCCAACGCGCCATCCGGCCATATTAAAGGTTTTGCTCAATGAATTCAGCTCAATGGCCACTTCTTTTGCGCCTTCCGTTTCCATAATGCTTATCGGATTGTCGTTCAGCACAAAAGAGTACGGATTGTCGTTTACGATTAATATATTGTGCTTTTTTGCAAAAGCTACCAATTGTTCAAAATCGGCTTTGGAAGCCACCGCCCCGGTTGGCATATGCGGATAATTTACCCACATAATTTTTACCTTGGTTAAGTCCTGTTTTTCAATTTCGGCAAAATTAGGCAACCAGTTTGTCTCCTGTCTCAGTGCATAAAAAACGGGTTCCGCTTCCAACAATCTTGTGACAGATTCGTAGGTAGGATAGCCCGGATTTGGAATCAACACTTGATCGCCTGCATTCAAAAAAGCCATAGATATGTGCATGATGCCTTCTTTTGATCCCATCAAAGGCAAAATTTCATTGGTAGGATTTAATGATACATTGAAATTGGTCTTGTAAAAGTTTGCCATCCCTTCGCGCAATTCAGGGATGCCCTGATAACTTTGATATTGGTGCGCTGTTGGCAGTTCCATCGCATTTTTCATGGCTTCAACCACGCTTATGGGTGGATTTAAATCGGGGCTTCCGATGGCCAGGTTGATAATTGGTTTCCCTGCATTCCGTAAAGCGGCCACTTCCCTTAACTTTTTAGAGAAGTAGTATTCCTTTACGTCCTTTAATCTGTTTGCTTTTGGTATCATTATCGTTTGCTTTTGCTGTATTCGCCCAACACTTTTAAGGCTTCCGTTTTTTCTTTCACTTCTTTGATGGCATTGAAATAATCGGCATAACTGTCAAAAATAAAATCGGCGAAAAACGCATATTTCCAAGGCGTTTCAATCACGGGCATCGATTGTATTTTAGAAAGGTTCAGGTTGTGCTTTGCCAAAATGGTCAACACTTCAGCCAAACTGCCGGTATCATTGCTTGTGATAAATTTAATGGACGCCTTATTTGCCGAAACACTTTTTTTACTTTCCGCATTGGTCAGAATAAAAAATCGGGTTGCATTGTCTTTGATGGTCTGTATTTCCGGCGCAATGATTTCCAGCTGGTAGATTTCCGCTGCCAAACTGCCGGCAATCGCCGCAACACCCATAAGTTTTTGGTCCTGAATTCTTTTGGCCACCGCTGCGGTATCCTTGTCTTCGATTAATTTTATGTGGGGATAGTCATTAAAAAATTTATGGCATTGCAACAAGGCCATCGGATGTGAATATACTTCTTTGATGTCCTCAATTTTTTGTCCGCCCAAAGCCATTAAATTGTGGTGAATGGGCAAATAATGCTCCCCACAGATGGTTAATTTATGGTCGTCTATCAACGCATAATTTGGCAAAATGGCTCCTGCTATGGAGTTTTCGATGGCCATCACAATCACTTCCGCTTTTTTGTTGTGCAGTAAATCGGGCATTTCACCGAACGACATACACTCGACCAAGTCGATATTTTTTCCAAAATATTCCTCGGCCACTATGTGGTGAAATGATCCTTTAATTCCCTGTATCGCTACCTTCATCTGTTATTATTATTTGTTTTTATTTGGTCCTCTGGAATGCGCATTTATTCATTCGTTTTTACATCGTGAAATAGTTATACGCAGTTCATCATTTTTGGTCAAAAAAAAAGCCTCGAAATTTTTCGAGACCCTTATTATTTATTTTTGTTAAAATAACACATACGAAGCCTCATCTCTTATTGCTAAAATAAAAGTAAAAATAAAAGCTGTTCCAAGTGTTATTTGTCATCATCTATGTTTTGTAAGGCGCAAATCTAACTAATAAATCTAAAAAACCATCATTTTTTTGGCTAAAAAAAATGACTATTACCAAAATCGCAATAAAATTGGCCAATAAATATCATATTCATAAATCAACTATCATAAATTAGCCAAATTTTGACATTTATAACTTTATTTTATGATAATAATTCAATAAAAAGGGTAAAGAATAAAAGATAGACAATAAGAATCATAGTGATAGCTTAGAGACCCTCTGATTCAGAAGTTGAAAGTATAAAGGCAAAAAGCAATTGATATTTTATAATCTTATTAGTTCAACAATTACCCAATTAAACAGGAATAGGTCCAACGAAAAATTAAACTACCTTTGGACACAATTATTTTGAAATTTGAAAAAGACGCATTTGAAATTTTTATTGGCTGCGATTCTCTATGGTCTCAGTTTTACCAAAGGATTTTCACAAAACAACCCGATAAATTATTCTGTGAGACTAAACTCAGCAGTTTCATCAGAGAGCACCCTGCCTTTTTGGATGACCGCCAATAAATTTGGCGCTGTCCCAAACAGCAACCATAATTCAGTTTATGCCGCATTATTTTCAGACTTCAATAATTCGGAGCGCGACTTATCATTTTCCTATAAAGCAAGTTTTACGGGTTATTTGGCCTCTAAAAATGACTTATTTATCAATGAACTTTATGGAAGCTTAAAATTTAAAGGGGCACAATTGGTTCTTGGCAGCAAAAACGATGACATCTTATATGAAGGTTTGTCATCTTCCAATGGAGACATCCTTAAATCCAACAATGCAAGAGCTTTTCCGGGTTTCAACCTAAAAACCACAGATTATTTAAAACTTCCATTTGCCAAAAAATGGTTGCGCGTAAAGGCCAATTATGCCGAATATTTATTGAACGACAAACGCGTTGTTGACGGTGCCCATTTACACCATAAGCGCTTACATTTTAAATCTATTTTAAACAAGAAGCTCAGTATGGTTACCGGTATGGACCATTATGTTCAATGGGGTGGCACTTCCGAAGAATATGGGAATTTCCCATCCACTTTTAAAGATTATTTAAGAGTTCTCATAGGGTATTCAGGCGGTGAAAGTGCTTTAGAAACAGATCAAATAAATGCTTTGGGAAATACTGTGGGCGCTTATTTGTTTCAATTGAATTATACAGGCGAAAAAACAAATTGGAATGCCTATTGGTCTCACCCATTTGAAGATCGATCCGGAAGAGAATTATCCAATTATCCGGATGCTCTATATGGCTTTTTTATCGACCTGAAAAAACCTGAAAACTTTATTACCCACGTTTTAGCAGAGTTTACTTATACGAAACATATGAGCGGAAGCACTGGAATTAGCGGACGTGACGGTTACTTCAACAATGGCGTCTATAACTCTGGCTGGACTTATTTTGGCCATACCATTGGCACCCCATTTTTTTCCACAAATGAACCCATTGAGGGAATTACAAGAGGAATTGATCCAAATTACAGCAGGTTTACCGCCTATCATCTTGGATTTAAGGGCTATTTGAGTGAGGCCCTTCAGTATAAAACCAACTTCAGCTATATCCATTACGGCGGCTGGTTTGACAATCCCATCAACAAAGAACAGTTTTCTTCCCTTGTTGAAATTTACGCTCAGCCAAAGAAATTTCCTTTCGAAATTTCGCTAGGGGCCGCAGCTGATTTTGGCAGCGCTTTACCTAAAAATTTTGGCGGATTTTTACAGTTGCGGTTTTCTTTGAATAATTAGGGAATTAAAAAGGTTAAAGGTTAAAGGCTAAAGGTTAAAGGATCGTGCAGTCGTGCAGTCGTGCGGTCGTGCAGTCGTGCGGTCAATATATTATTTTGAATGTTGGATGTTAGATGTTGGATGTTGGATGTTAGATGTTGGATGTTGGATTATAAAAAGGGTCTTCGACAGGCTCAGACTGACAAAAAAAATTAATTGATTTTGGATTGACTATTTACGATTTTGGATGTTGGATTTACGATTTACGATTTTGAATGTTGAATGTTGGATGTTGAATTTTGAATTTTGAATTAAGGGCGGCAGAAATTATTGCGACTTTAACAAAAAAGAGCGCAATTGGCTCATTCCATTATTTCAAAAATGCGATTCGACGATTAAAAAACTGAACATCCCAACAAATTCCTTAAATTTACCGCTTATCTAAAAATTCGCTAGTTTATGTTTTCCTTTTTTCAAAAAAAGATGCCGCTAACCAACTTGTTTCCTGCAGATTTTGTGGACATTCATTCGCATTTTTTGCCGAATATCGATGACGGTTCCAAAAGTATGGATGAGTCAGTGGCTTTGTTAAGAAGAATGCATGGGTTTGGCATTAAAAACATCATCTGCACCCCGCATGTGATGGAAAGTGTTTGGGAAAATTCTTCTGAAACTATTCAACGAAAACTTGATGCCTTGAATGCACATTTAAAAAACATTGAATTTACCGATATTACCCTTCGCACAGCCGCTGAGTATATGCTGGATGCCAATTTTGACCGCCTGCTAAAAACCGAAAAACTGCTGACGTTAAAAGACAGTTATATTTTGGTGGAACTGTCGTTTTTAAACGCACCCATTAATTTATATGAAACTTTGTTCCAAATTCAGATTGCGGGTTACAAGCCCGTTTTGGCACATCCTGAACGGTATTCTTATTTCCATAACGACTTTAAGGAATATGCTAAACTAAAAGCCGCGGGCTGTTGGTTTCAGCTGAACTTACTGTCCCTATCCAATTATTACGGCTCTTCCGTAACTTCCGTGGCGCTTCAACTATTAAAACACCAATTGATTGATTTTACGGGCACGGACACACACAAACAGCATCATTTGGATTTTTTGGAAAAAGTTGTTGACGGGAAGGTTTTAAAACTTATTGAACCTATTTTGGGAGCGAATGCTTTTTTTAGGGAGTAGGGATTTTTGATTGACGATTTTTGATTTTGGATTATTTCTCATTGTGTAGTTTTCAGTTGCAGTTTTCAGTAACAATTTTCAAAAAAACAAGAAACGAGTTTTCAATTTTCAGTTGCACTTTTCATAAAAATTATATAAAAACATTGATTGAAAATCCGCGTTATTTGGTCTCCTATAAATTGACTTTATGTCCAATCTATGTCAGAAACTTACTCTTAGGCCATTCCTAAATTTAGACAAATCTTTATATTTAACCATAATAATTTATACCGCCTGTTTAAAGGTCGAATTTTTCGTATATTGAATTGTTCGAAATAAACTCCGGCACAATTTCTTTCATTTTTGCAACGGTTTGCTCAAAATTTAAATCCCTATTGGAATCGCACAATTCATTTATTTTTTGTCCAATTTCTTTTGCATCCAAGGTTTTTACCTTGGCAATCATAATTTTATTGTGGTGGGTTGGGATGGTATTCTCCCCATCACCCAGCAATTCTTCATAAATTTTTTCCCCCGGCCTGAGTCCGGTAATTTCTATATCGATGTCCTCCGGATATTTCAGGTTCGACAACTGGATCATATTGAGCGCCAGGTCGTAAATTTTTATGGGGCTTCCCATATCAAACACAAAAATTTCTCCTCCATTTCCCATGATACCGGCTTCCAGCACCAACTGGCAGGCTTCGGGGATGGTCATAAAATAGCGTGTTATGTCTTTATGGGTTAAGGTGATTGGCCCTCCATTTTTAATTTGGGTTTTAAATAAAGGAATCACAGAACCACTTGAACCCAACACGTTTCCAAATCGCGTGGTAATAAATTTTGAAGTGCCGTTGGCCTGCAAACTGGTGATGTACATTTCGGCGATGCGTTTGGTGGCGCCCATCACATTTGTTGGGTTTACCGCTTTATCGGTAGATACCATCACAAATTTTTTCACCTTATGTTTTAGCACCAAATCGGCAATGGTTTTGGTCCCAAACACATTCACAAGCACTGCTTCGTAAGGATTCTCCTCCATAAAAGGCACGTGTTTGTAGGCTGCAGCATGAAACACAATTTCGGGCTTGAATTTCTCAAAGATGGAATCCATCCGTTTTTGGTTTCTTACATCGGCAACAATACAGGTGATATTTTTATGTTTTTTATAGTTGAAATATTGTTGCAGGTTGTATAAATCGGATTCGGCCTGGTCCACCAATATTAAGTGCCTGTAATTGAAATTTGCCAGCTGTCGTGAGATTTCACTTCCAATAGAACCGGCGGCCCCCGTTATTAACACCACTTTGTCACTAAATTCGTTTTGCAGCTCGGCGCTGTCCAATTCAATCACCGATCTTCCCAATAGATCTTCAATATTTATTGATTTTATTTGTGCAGACATAGACTTGGGGCTGTTTATCCACGATTTTGTGGGCGGCACAATCTTCACCTTTACCGAAAGGGTTGCCAATTGGGCCACTATTTCAATGAGCCTTGCTTGTTTTATGTACTGCATGGCAATGATGATCCTTGTCACATTTTTGCTGGTGATTAATTCTTGGGTAATTTCCTCTGAATTGTATATGATTAACCCATTTAGTCTTTTTCCTTGCTTTTTTTTGTCATCATCAATAAATCCCACTATTTGTGAATTGTTTGCCTTGTCATTTTTGAAAATTGAGTAGGTCAGCAATCCTGCTTCCCCCGCTCCGTAAATTAATACCCGGGGTCCGGTTTTAAAACTGGAAAACAGAATGTCGTAAAAAATCTTAAACAAAAATCTAATCCCAATTAACACTAGCGTGTTCAATAAAAAATGGATGACAATTATTGACATTGGAATATTTAAACTTTCATTCCAATTTAGATAATTGTCAAGCAATACAGTCACCATTAAGAAAACCATAATTAAAAAACTCGCTGAAGTTACTTTTATGGCATCCCTAGTTCCTGTATGGCGAATGATTCCTTTGTAGGAACCTGTGATTAAGAAAAAAAACACGCTGATGGCGATTACAACCGGGAGTTGTATTTTTAGCACTGACCCGTCCAATGAATAGTTAAAATTAAAACGTATTAAGTGGGCGAATAAAAAATTATTTACCACCCAATACAAATCAATAGCCAAAACCAACCAGCTTGGAGCACTCCTGATAAAAAACTGTTTGCGCATCCTTTTTAACATACTTCTATATTATTACCCCCCTTTGACAAACAAAATGCTTTAATTTGATACCTTACGGTATGCTAATTTGCCTTTATGGTTCCTTTTTAATGATCACATTGCTGTGATGCTGCAATTTTTGAAGCCTCTCCTAGTTAACGGGGTTTATTAACTAAAATTTTATAGTTAGCAAATATAGGGCATTTTTAAATAGGTCATTTTATTTTAGGACAGAGAAATACTAAATTGTCACCATTTATTTTACTTTTATTGTAAATTATTGGTCTTTTAGGGATTAGGGATGAGTTGTTGGTCTTGCGGTCTTGCAGTCTTGCGGTCTTGTGGTCTTGTGGTCGGGGGTTGTGGGTCGTGCAGTCTTGCAGTCTTGCGGTCTTGCGGTCTTGCAGTCTTGCTGAAACTATTATTTTTCCCCGGCCCTAAAGGGCAATGTCATTAAGTTAAGGATATTTGTCATTCCGACAAAGGAGAAATCGCATCAAACTAGCTAACCATTATGAGATTCCTCGTACCTCGGAAGGACAAAAAAAAGAGCGTCAAAGTCTTAACTTAATGACATTGCCCTAAAGGGAGAAAATAGTTTTATTGGCTTTTGAATTTTGGGTCTTTTCTGTTGGCTTGCTGTCGTGCGGTCGGGATATTGGATTGTAGGTATTTTTGATTATTGGATTGTATAAAAGTCAAAAGTTGGAAAGTTGGAAAGTCGAAAGTTTTTTTGGTTGTTGAATCTTTTTATTTCAGCTTATAGCTTTGAGTCTTCATTTTTTACACACCCCTTACCCTCCCGTTCTAAAAACGGGACAGGCTTCTAGAGGGGAGTTGATTGTGGTTTTCACCAAAGGGGAATTGATCGTGATTCCTTAAAAAAGGGATTAGCTAAATATTCTAAAATTAGCGAACGTGACAATGTTGTATTGAACTCAATTGGCTTTCTATACATAAGCTAACTCCCCTCTAGAGAGGGGTTAGGGGTGTGTTTTTCAAACTCATAAATATAGTCTTCTAATGCTCGAATTACATTTTCCATATCTTTTAACACTTGTTCATCACTAAAACGCAATACTGTTATCCCTAATTCATTCACGCGTTTCTCTTTTTTAGTATCTTTATTGAATACTTCCAAAAACTGATGTGAATAACCGTCTATTTCGATTCCCAAAAGCAATTCATCACAATAAAAATCAATAATATAATTGTCAATTGGTTTTTGTCGATGAAAATCATAACCATAAAATTCTTTTCCTTTAATTTTTAACCAGAATATGATTTCCGATTTTGTTGAATGGTTCCGTAATTCGCGAGCAAATGGAATTAGTTTTGGATTGTACCAAATAATTTTTCTCTTTTTCATCGCTTTTTTGTGAAATTTAATGAAAAATAGGTAAATTATTGCGTGGAGGCTCAGTTTATTATTTTTTACACACCCCTAGCCCCTCTCTAGAGGGGAGTTGATTGTGGTGAATTGAATGCAGTTTTCTTTAGCAGGAGATTTTATTGTGTTTGTCTTAAACCATTTTTACACTTTCCTTACCTCCTCTGATGAGGGGAATTTACAATTTTTACACACCTCTTAACTCCTCAGATAATGGGAATTAACAATTTTTACACACCCCTTACTCCTCTCCTAGAGGGGAGTTAATTGTGGTGAATTGAATGCGGTTTTCTTTAGCAGGAGATTTTATTGTGCTTGTCTTAAACAATTTTTACACACCCCTAACCCTCCCGTTCTAAAAACGGGACAGGCTTCTCCTTTAGGGGGGAATTGATTGTTGTGAATTTTTACTTTCAGCTTTGACCTTTAAACTTTAAACATTAAAACTTATTCACTAAAAAAATTGTCCAATGCCAATTTAATCCTGTCGCGGTCTTCGTTGGTGAGGTTGGAGCCGGAAGGCAGGCAGAGGCCGTTTTGGAAAAGGGATTCGCTTAGTGCGCCGCCATAGTATGGGTCGTTTGCGAAAATGGGCTGCAGGTGCATGGGTTTCCATAATGGGCGGCTTTCAATATTTGCCGCATCCAAGGCCAAACGGAGGTCTTCGCGTGTTTTTCCTCCTGTTTCTTCTGGGTTTACCAGGATGGCGGTGAGCCAGTGGTTTGAAAAATAATCGGTATTGGGTTCGGTAAAAACGGTTACGCCTTTGGTATCTTTGAAATAGGTCACATAAAAATTATGCATGGCCCTGCGCAAAGCAATATGGTCGTTTAGCACTTCCATTTGTCCGCGGCCAATGCCTGCCAAAATATTGCTCATTCTGTAATTGTAGCCAATCTCACTGTGTTGGTAGTGTGGTGCGTTGTCGCGGGATTGTGTGGCGAAGAACACGGCCTTGTCTTTTATTTCTTTGGTTTTGGCCACCAAAGCCCCTCCGCCAGAAGTGGTGATGATCTTGTTCCCGTTAAGTGAGAGCACGCCGATGTCGCCAAAAGTACCGCATTTTTGATTTTTGTAGGTGCTCCCCAAAGCACTTGCGGCATCTTCAATTAAAAAGAGGCTGTATTTTTTTGCTAAGGCGATTATCTGATCCCATTTGGCAGGCATCCCATAAGAATCCACCACAATAATGGCTTTTGGTTTTTTCCCTTTTTTCAATCTGTCGAGAATGGCATTTTCCAACACTATCGGACACATATTCCAGGTGTCGGCTTCGCTGTCGATAAAAACAGGTGTTGCCCCTTGGTATACAATAGGGTTTGCCGAGGCTGAAAAGGTAAAACTTTGGCAGAGAACCTCATCTCCCTGTTTTACCCCTGCCAGTATTAATCCCAGATGAATGGCAGCAGTTCCTGAGCTTAGTGCTGCAGCAAAGTTGTTAGCCCCTAAATAAGATTGCAATGTATTTTCAAACTCATTTACATTGGGGCCTAATGGCGCTATCCAATTGGTGTTGAATGCTTCTTGGATATATTTCATCTCATTGCCAGACATGTGCGGCGGAGATAGCCATATTTTTTTGTTCATAGGGTGATTTTGTTGTAAAGGATAAAATTAAGGATTTTTTATGTATCCCTGCCATCCCTTACAAAAAAATCGGGAGAGGCTTGATTATGGGATTTCGTTAGTTCGTGAGAGGTTGCTTATCTGCATTACGGTAGTTCACAGCAGGTTGCCGCGTCGGATTTCTTCGGCTTTGCCTCAGTAACCTTCCTCGCAATGACGTCGGTTCTATTGGACTTTATATATCGCAATGATTAGATATCTATCCTTCAGATAGATCTTCCCAAGTTGGGTTTTTTAATTGTATTAGTTCTTCTTTTTTTTTGCGATTGCCTGCTTTTAGTTGCTTTTCTCTTACAATAGCTTGATTTATCTCCTCAAATTCTTCAAAATATACCAATTTATCACAATTATAGCTAGCGGTAAAACCTTTGTGAATTTTAGTTTTATGCTGATGTACACGTTCTAATAAATTACTGGTTACCCCAATATAAATAACCGTATTGTTTTTATTGGCCATAAAATATATGTAACTCTTTTTCATTTAGTGAAGTTACCTAATTTATTCGACATCATAAGCCAGTAAATAACCTAAAACCCGTCATTGCGAGGCGTTATTGAGCGCTAGCGAAAGAACAACGCGGCAACCTGTTAAGAACTACCTCAGAGCTATTAAGCAAGCTATTGTATGTTTAACGCTGTGTTTGTTTAGGGATAGGTTGTTCAATAGCACGTCATTGCGAAGTTTTTGCAAAAAACTTCGCAATCGTTGCTAATTTAACTTAGAGGTCGTTCGGGGCAGGGTGTTTAGAGGATTTCGTTAGTTCTAAACAGGTTGCTACACTACATTTCGTTAGTTCACAGCAGGTTGCCGTGTCGGCTTTTCCATCGCGCCGGCTGGTATCTGCGAGCCATCTCGCCCATAGCTTTCGCTATGTCGCACTAAAAATGTTCACTGAACATTTTCTTAACGCTCTGTCCCCCTTCAGGGGTTAGGAGGCTTTTTTACGAAGCAGAGACATTGCAGTTTGCCAAATAATTTTTAAATCGCCAAAAAAGGTGCGGGTGTGGTAGTAGTGTAAGTTTAATGTTACTTTGTCGGGGAAGAGGATGGTGTCGTTGTAGTGCAGGGGGTTTTCCTGCTGTGCCAACAGGGCTTCTTCGTTGGCGTATTTTAAGGTAGCAGGACTTGTGAGTCCTGGTTTTAGTTCCAGAATTTTACGATCTGCACCCTGAAGTTTGTCGTAGTAGCCCGGAACATCTGGGCGGGGACCCACCACGCTCATAGTACCAGTAAATACATTCAATAACTGGGGCCATTCGTCTATTCTGGTTTTACGGATAAAATTGCCGAAACGAGAAATGGTTTTTATCCCATGAACTTCTTTCATGGACTTTAACTTGTAAATGTTAAAAGAGTGGCCAAACTGGCCTATTCTTTTTTGAATGAAAAGTCCGTTGGATTTGGTGTCTATTGCTGCAAAAAGCCAGCAAATAATCATGAGCCAGCCCAATATTAATAGGGCGAAAATGGAGAAGAGGATGTCGAAGAGTCTTTTTGGCATTAAAATCTTAATTAGCTTCTTATTTAATATTTATGTAAGGTGACTAAATTAAGAAACTTTGTGTTATTTATTCTTTTTTTGTATTGCCAAAAGAAATATTTGAAATGCCGCTCATGTTTCTGTTCATTTTCTTTGCTTGCCCAAAGAAAACGAACCAAAAGAAAAGGCCCTTTCTCGTCAGGTATTTTTTAAAGACCGATTAAAATAATCGCTCTTTAAAAACCATATTTCAAAAGCTAAATTTTCTCCAAGGCTTCAAAAATTTTTAACGCTTTTGAAATATTATACT
>Ga0156193_108_pt1 | contig 41026 bp, 38 predicted proteins | sample RifCSPlowO2_12_FD_107846 | JGI IMG/M metagenome (GOLD analysis project Ga0156193, IMG submission 107846) | Flavobacteria bacterium RIFCSPLOWO2_12_FULL_35_11
CGATTTTATTTCAATCCACGTTCCTGCCCAAAAAGAATATGTGATTTCAACAAAGGAATTTGATATGATGAAAAATGGCGCTTTCATTGTGAATGCAGCACGCGGCGGTGTTTTGGATGAAGTTGCTTTGGTGAAAGCCATTGAAAGCGGAAAAATTGCCGGAGCGGCACTTGATGTGTTTGAAAAAGAACCAACCCCTGAAATTCAATTGTTAATGAATGCTAATCTATCACTTACGCCTCATATTGGCGCAGCAACAGCTGAAGCACAAGATAGAATTGGCACAGAATTGGCTTCACAAATTATTGAATTTTTTAATACTTATAATAAATAACGAATGGCAATTATAAAACCCTTTAAAGGACTTCGACCACCCAAAAATATGGTTGAAGAAGTCGCTTGTTTACCTTATGATGTAATGAATTCCGAAGAAGCCACAAAAATGGTTGTTGGCAAAAAAGCATCTTTATTGCATATTACACGTGCCGAAATTGAATTCAACAAAGGCACAGATCCACACGAAGAAAAAGTTTACACAAGAGCTAAAGATAATTTTGAGGCTTTTCAGGAAAAAGGATTTTTAATCCAGGATACTGAAGATCACTATTATATTTACGCGCAAACCATGAATGGCAAAACGCAATATGGCATTGTGGGTGATGCGGCTTGTGAAGATTATTTAAACGGAAAAATTAAAAAACACGAATTAACCCGTCCGGATAAGGAAGAAGACCGCAAAGTTCTTACAAGATATTTAAAAGCCAATATTGAGCCTGTTTTTTTCACGTACAGAGCAGTTCCTGAAATTGATGCGATTGTTAAAGATATTGTAACAAATAAAAATCCTGAATACGATTTTACTGCGGAAGATGGTTTCGGACATCATTTTTGGGTTATTGAAGATGCTGAAGTAAACAAAACGTTGGAAAAACTTTTTAAAGAAAAAGTTCCTTGCACCTATGTGGCAGATGGACACCATAGAACAGCCGCTGCAGCGGGAATGAGTGCCGAATTTGGTGCTCAAAATCCGAATCATACCGGTAATGAGCCTTATAATTATTTTATGGCGGTACATTTTCCTGATAACCAGTTACAAATAATTGACTACAATCGCGTTGTTAAAGATTTAAATGGTTTAAATCCTGCAGAATTTCTAAAAAAAATAGAAGAAAATTTTGTGATTACTCAAATAAGCAGTTCAATCGTAAAACCTGAAAAGCTGCATGATTTCTCGATGTATTTAGACGGAAAATGGTATGGTTTAACTGCCAAAAAACCCACTTATAATGATGACAATCCCATCGACAGTTTAGACGTGAGCGTATTGTCAAAATATATTTTGGAGCCAATTCTAAATATCAGAAACTTAAGGACCGATACGCGAATTGATTTTGTGGGTGGCATAAGAGGTTTATCAGAATTGAGCAAACGCGTTGACAGAGGTGAAATGGCTGTTGCATTTGCTTTATTTCCCGTAAGTATGAATCAATTGATGAATATCGCCGATACCGGCAATATTATGCCTCCAAAAGTAACTTGGTTTGAACCAAAATTACGTTCTGGATTGGTCATCAATAAATTAAATTAGTTTAGTGAGCATAAAAAATAATTTAAATAACATTTCAAACACAATACCTGAAAGTGTTACGCTAATCGCGGTTTCTAAAACCCAGCCTGTTTCTTCAATATTGGAAGCATATCAGGCTGGGCAAATGGCTTTCGGAGAAAATAAAATTCAGGAAATGACCGAAAAGTTTGATACCTTGCCTAAAGATATCGAATGGCATATGATTGGTCATTTACAAAGCAACAAAGTGAAATATATGGCTCATTTTGTGCATTTAATTCATGGAGTGGACAGTTTTAAAACACTTGAAGAAATAAACAAACAGGCGCTTAAACACAACCGAATTATCAATTGCCTGTTGGAAGTTAAAATAGCCAGTGAAGAAACGAAATTCGGATTGTCGTTTGCTGAAGTTGAGCAATTATTAAAATCTGAAGAATTAAAAAACCTGAAAAACGTGAACATCTCAGGATTGATGGGAATGGCAAGTTTTACAGAAAATATTGAGGTTATACGAACTGAATTTAAAACCCTTAAAAACTTTTTTGATTCACTTCAAAAATATAAATCGTTTAATGTAAATCCGACTGTCTTGTCCATGGGAATGAGCGGTGACTATAAAATTGCCATAGAAGAAGGAAGTACGATGATTAGGGTTGGAAGCGCTATTTTTGGATCACGAAATTATAATTAATTTGTACGCAATACTAGACATAGAAACCACCGGCGGTAAATTTAATGAAGAAGGCATTACGGAAATTGCCATTTATAAATTTGACGGACATCAAATTGTTGATCAATTTATAAGTTTGGTAAATCCTGAAATAGAAATTCAGCCTTTTGTGGTCAACTTAACAGGCATAAATTCAGGTATGTTGAAAAATGCACCTAAATTTTACGAGATCGCAAAACGAATTGTTGAAATTACTTCGGATTGTGTTTTGGTGGCCCACAATGCGAGTTTTGACAACCGGATCTTAACTACCGAATTTAGACGATTGGGATTTGAGTTTGAACGAAAAACACTGTGCACTGTTGAATTAAGCAAAAAATTAATACCAGACCTCAATTCCTATAAACTGGGAAATTTATGCAAGACACTGGGAATTCCGCTTACCGATCGCCACAGAGCCGATGGCGATGCCATTGCAACCGTACAACTTTTTAAACTTTTGCTGAACAAAGACTCATTTAAACAAATTGTAAAAGAGGCCGCCATAAAAGAAAATAACAGAACTTTGGCGCCAAAATTACTTTCTATGATAGCCGAATTACCTTCAAAAACAGGCGTATTTTACATTCATAGCAGCAGTACCATTCTTTATATCGGGAAAGGAAAAAGCATTAAAAAAGCAGTAAATCAACTGTTTTTAAGAACTTCAAAAAGAGCCATTTTTTTGCAAACTGAGGTTGTTTCCGTAAGTTATGAAGAAACTGGAAATCAATTGATTGCAGAACTTAAATATGCCGAAGAATTAAAAATCAATCTGCCAAAATATAATTTATTAGCTAAAAATAAATTTACACAAATTTCATTCAGCAATGCCAATTTGGTGGTGGTTGACAAAGGAAGAAATTTGGGGGAAAAATCGGTAGTATTGATTGAGAACAATGAACTTAAAGGCTTTTGCTTCACCAATTTAAGTTATCAGTTAAATAATATTGAAATTCTGAGATGTATGATTTCACCTATGGAAAATTCCATCCATAACAGGGCAATTATCAAACAATACCTTCAAAAAAATAACGTAGAAAAACTAATCAGGTTTTAATTAAAATAAAAGATTTATTTTAGTATTACTTTTATAAAAAATTTATTTTGAAACAGCCAACGCAAAAAACAAATTGGATATCCAAACTTCATAAAATTATTTATGAATCGGATACCGCAGCGGGAAGAAGCTTTGATATTGCGCTAATCATCGCTATTTTATTCAGCATTGTACTTGTAATGCTTGAAAGTGTTGAAAGTTTTGATGCCAAATATCACAACTTTTTAAATGTCTCAGAATGGGTAATCACCATACTTTTTACGCTAGAGTATATTGCACGACTAGTGGTCATTAATAAACCCACAAAATATATTTTCAGTTTTTATGGAATTATCGATTTGTTGGCAACAATCCCTAAATATGTATCGCTAATTTTTGTAGGAACCCAAGCATTGATAGTACTTCGCGCATTGCGGTTGCTTAGAATATTTAGAATCTTAAAATTAACGATGTTCATAGGAGCGTCTGCTAATTTAATTTCCGCTTTAAAAGCAAGCAAAAATAAAATTGCAATATTTGTATTTAGCATCATTGTGCTAACCATTATTTTGGGCACCATTATGTACTTGATTGAAGGTCCAGAAAATGGCTTTACAAGTATCCCGATTAGTATGTATTGGGCAATTGTGACCCTCACTACTGTTGGTTACGGTGATTTGTCGCCCAGCACGCCATTTGGTCAATTTATTGCTAGTATTGTTATGATTCTAGGATACGGAATTATTGCAGTGCCAACTGGGATTATAACTTCTGCAATGACAAGACAAGATTTAAAAATTCATACCAATATGCAATCTTGTCCGCATTGTATGGCGGACAATCACTTGGACAATGCCGAATTTTGCCATAAATGCGGTGGAAAATTGAACGATGAATAACTATTTAATTACGGTAATTGGCGCCACTGCCATTGGCAAAACAGCATTGAGCATCACATTGGCGCAACATTTTAATACAGAAATTATTTCCTGCGATTCCCGTCAGTTTTATAAAGAAATGAATATTGGAACTGCGGTTCCTTCTGCGGAAGAATTGGAGGGGGCACCGCATCATTTTATTCAAAGTATATCAATTTTTGATCATTATAGTGTTGGACAATTTGAAAAAGATGCGCTAAAAAAATTGGATGAATTATTTTTAAAAAATAACATTGTTATCATGGTTGGCGGAAGCGGTTTGTATACCAATGCCGTGCTTGAAGGCTTTGATGATTTTCCAAATATTGATCCTGAAATCAGGCAAAAATTAAACAAACAGATTGAAAATGGTGAGCTAGAAATCCTTCAAAATCAATTAAAAAATTTAGATCCTGAATCTTACCAAACCATTGAAATTGAAAATCCGCACCGATTAATCAGGGCATTGGAAATTTGTCTTGGAACCGGAAAACCTTATTCTTCCTTCAAAAATAAGGACAAAACCAAACGAAATTTTATTCCGATAAAAATTGGTTTAACCGCTGACAGAGAAGTGATGTACGACAGAATAAACCAGCGTGTTGCTATGATGCTTCAGGAAGGTTTGCTCGATGAAGCGAAAAAATTGTATCCGCATAAAGAACTGAATGCCTTGCAAACGGTTGGTTACCGGGAACTTTTTGATTATTTCGACGGAAAATGCACGTTGGAATTCGCTGTGGAAGAAATAAAAAAAAATACGCGAAGATTTGCAAAACGACAAGTGACCTGGAATAAAAAAGATGAATCAATTCAATGGTTCGATTTTAAAACTGTGCCTTCAGAAATCATTAAAAAAATTGAAACCATAATTCACCTTGACTAAGACCGAACTAAAAGAATTTTTGGATGAAAAAGTGATTCAATACAACAACCCGATGTTTATTGATAGTGATCCCATTCAAATTCCGCATCAATTTTTATTGAAGGAAGATATTGAAATTTCCGCTTTTTTAACTGCGACCATTGCGTGGGGAAACCGAAAATCCATTATCAAAAATGCCTTTACTATGATGGATTTGTTGGGCAATTCTCCTTACGATTTTGTGTTGAACCACAGACCGCATCATTTAGACAATATTGAACATTTTGTGCACAGAACTTTTAATACCGACGATCTTAAATATTTTATCACTGCGTTGCAGCATATTTACAAAAATCACGGTGGCATAGAAAACGTATTTTCTATAAATGCGACTTCCAAATCTACACAATCAGCCATTCACGAGTTTAAAAAAATATTTTTTGAAATTCCGCATGCCCAAAGAACCCAAAAACACATTTCCGATCCTTTAAATAATTCGGCGGCGAAACGCATAAATATGTTTCTGAGATGGATGGTAAGAAATAACAAAACAGGTGTGGATTTCGGAATTTGGAAAAGCCTCTCGCCTGCCCAACTCTCTTGTCCGCTAGACGTTCATTCGGGAAATGTTGCACGTAAACTCGGACTTTTATCCAGAAAACAAAATGACGCCAAAGCATTAGCTGAATTGGATGCAAACCTGCGAAAAATGGATAAATCAGATCCTGTAAAATATGATTTCGCTTTATTCGGATTGGGTGTTTTTGAGAAGTTTTAAATTTATTTTGATATTTCCCCTATAAATCAATCAAATATCCAACAGAAAAACTAAAAAATCCGGTATTTTTAAGGTTAGATTCATCACCCAGCGCATTTGGAAAATTAATGTTATAGCCAGCTTCAAAGTCAAATGAATTGGTACTGAATTGCAATGGCAGGTTTATTTGGGTGTTTATTAAATCAAAGACGTCATTTTCTATATATTCAGTTAACATTTGCCCATCTTGGCTATAAATTCTGGCCAGTTCAATTGTTTGTTTCCCGGCAACAATATTTAATTGAGGCCTAAACTTTAAGCTTGTTTTCTTTGTTTTCAGTAAATTAACATCCACAAAACTTCTGGAAGCTATTTCAAACGATTGGTCTTCACCGAATAAATAAGACGCAGAAATTTGCGTGCCAATATTTCTCTTTTTATTTCGAACAGCCAATCCTGCATTTAAGGTATTTGTGTAAATATTATCAATATCATTGGCATAAAAATATTTAGAATAAGATACGGAATATTTAAATAATTTCTTTGCTCCAATATTTTTACCAAAGCCTAACGTTGCTGTAGTCACATCCCATTTCGGCACAAATTCGCTGTAATAAATACCTGACAAGCTGGCAAATATTCCGTTGGAATGTGCGTAGGTAATTTGAGGCGTTATATTGTATTGATCAATATCAATATCGCGTCCTGAAAAATAAGTGTCACTGTTATAAGTTGCAGAAACATATAAAAATTGCGAATTTTTAAGAGAAGCTGTTAATTCATTTATGACTTCATCTTCCATAAAAAGCTCCTCTATTAAATCATCAATTTCTTTTTCTTTTGTAGGTTCTTGTGAATATGCAAAAGTAAGGCCCGAAAGCCACAATAATAAAGCGATATATTTTTTCATTTGAGCAATAAATTAAAAAGTGGCTGGGTTTCCCCAACCACTTATATCATAAATAATTGTTTATTAATTCCCAACGTTATTATGCATACGTTGTCTTCTTTGCTCTCTAACGGTTTCGCGTAATTCAGTGCCGCCTTGTGTTTCTCTATTCATTTGCATTCTGCTGCGCATTTGTTGACGTTGTTCACTAGTCATTGTATTTCTAAACGCTTGTTTGCTTTCTTGTATACTTTCTCTGTGTTCTTGCATTAATGCTTTTTGAGCTTCTGTTAGTGAAGCCATTAATGCATCGTGGCGTTCTTGTCGGGTTAAATCATTGTTGTCAAAAATTGCCAATTGAGCTTCGGTTAAACTTGCTCTGAACAATTGTCTTTTTTCCTTAATTCTGTCTCTTTGTTCCTGAATCAATTGTTTTTGCTGCGCTGTCATAGTTTCCACTGCAGCTCTGTTCATGTTTTTGCCTCTGTTTTGGTTTTGTTGGGCTTCCATACTTGAAATGCCTACCAGTAGACCAAATACTACCAACGCGATTAATTTTATTGATTTCATCTTTCTAATTTTTAAATTATTATTATTTTTTATGAACGTTCTACTGTTTAGACCTGACCTTTTCAAAAAAGTTTAAAATTTTGAAAAACTAAATCTAATTGGCCAACACTTCTTCATAAACCAATTCTTCTAACACATAATTGTCTACAAATTCATCAATTTCATTGTCTGCAACAAATAACGACGTTATTAAAATATCGTTTTCTTCAGGTTCAACTTGAGCCAATCCGTTCGTTTTTAATTGGTCGATGGTATCTGAAACAATTGCAGGGATTTTATCCATTGATGGAATCGCATTGGGTTTAAAAACTGTTAGCGCAATAAATATCGCAATTGATGCCGCAACAGACCATATAATTCTTTTTCTTGAAAAGAAGCCTAACCTTTGCTCTTTTTGGTTCGAAATCTTTTCTAATATTTCAATTTTAGAGGTAGAAAAATAATCTTTAGGAACTTGAAAACCCAATTCTTCTGAATGCATTTCATGCATTTTGCTGTCAAATGTAGTTTGACTGCCAGTTTCTAATTTTGAATCCATATGATTGTTTAATTTTTTCATGGTATATACTTAGACCTTGTTATTTGACAATAGTTCAACAGCCAGCATATTTTTTTCAATATGTTTGACTGTGTTGTAATAAGAAGATTTTAAAGTGCCTTCTTTAATTCCTAAAATTTCTTCCATTTCACGAAATTTTAAATCGTCATAATATTTCATTTGAAATATTTGTCGTTCCTTTTCTGGTAATTCGGACAAAATTCGCTGAAGTTTTAATTGGATTTCATCTCCTTCAAAAAAGGCATCATCCACTAAATTATTTAAATATTTACGGCTAACATCATCTAATGATAAATGATTCTTTTTTTTATTTTCTTCCAGAAATCTTAGTGATTCATTGTAGGCGATGCGATACATCCAAGTATGCAAACTGCTTTTTTGTTGAAAATTTGGTAGACTTTTATAAATTCTTAAAAACGTATTTTGCAGCACATCATCAGCATTTTCGTGGGTAATTACTAATTTTCTGATATGCCAATACAAGCGTTCCTGATAAAGATCCAATAATTTCTTAAAGGCTTTATCCTTTTCTTTATTATTCAATAAATTTCTTATGAATTCGCCTTCGCCTGTCAAAATATCTTTGGTTTAATCGCTTTATAATTTTGTTAGACCTTTAAAAAACGGAAAAGTTTAAATTATAATATGTTTTAATCGGTTTAATTATTAATTCAGCCCGAGTTAAGGATAGCCCTTCGGCTGTGCTCAGGGTAAACTTATTGTTTTTTTGTTGCTTTTCGCAACTAAAAAAAGCGAGCAGCGAAAGCCTGACCCAAAGGGTAACGCCCAAATTTTAGATAAAACTTTCTAGAGCCAACTCGTAACTTTGGAGTCCGAAACCGGCAATAATTCCTTTTGCATTTGGTGCAATATAGGAAACATGACGGAATTCCTCACGCGCGTAAACATTGGAGATATGGACTTCAATTACTGGAGTTTCAATGCCTTTTATGGCGTCGCCAATGGCGATAGAAGTGTGTGTGTAAGCGCCGGCGTTTAAAATAATGCCGTCGAAACTAAAGCCAACTTCGTGCAATTTATTGATGATTTCGCCTTCAATATTACTTTGATAATAGCTCAATTCAACATCCGCATATTTTTTTTTCAAGCTTTCAAAAAATTGCTCGAAGGTTAAATTCCCATAAATGGCAGGTTCGCGTTTGCCAAGCAGGTTTAAGTTTGGGCCGTTTAAAATAAGTATTTTCATCAATGAAATATTTTGTTGTAAATATATTACTTATTTTTATCAAATGAAATGCGCATAAAAGAAATGAAATATAACCAACTAAAATGATATGCAACCTGAACTTTTGCGAGCATGCGAAACTAAAATAAAGTGATATTTAGTATGAAATGGAATAACGCTTTACACGATTATCAGTTTTATTTAATAATAGAAAAAGGCTTGTCGCAAAATACCATCGACAGTTATTCGCGCGACGTGAAAAAACTGATGTTGTATTTGGAGAAAAATGAAATGATCATTTCTCCCATTTCAATAAATCAGGAGGATTTTAAGCAATTTATTTATGAAACTTCCAAACATATCAATGCACGATCACAGGCACGTTTAATTTCGGGCATTCGAAATTTTTTCAACTATTTGATTTTTGAAGAATACCGAAAAGACAATCCGACCGAGTTGATTGAAACGCCTAAAATTGGCAGGAAACTGCCGGATACTTTGGCTTTAAAAGAAATTGATTTGCTCATTGGCGCTATCGATTTAAGTGAGCCGCAAGGCGAGCGAAACAGAACCATTTTAGAGACTTTGTACAGTTGCGGCTTGCGCGTTTCCGAACTTACGAATTTAAAGATTTCCGATTTATTTTTTGAGGAAGATTTTATTCGGGTCATTGGAAAAGGCAACAAACAGCGCTTTGTGCCCATCAATCCACAAACTGAAAAGTATATTTCGTTTTACCTGAATTCAATCAGAACCCATATTGACGTTCAAAAAGGATTTGAAGACACTGTTTTTTTAAACCGAAGAGGAAAAAAATTAACCCGTGTGATGATTTTTACGATTATCAAAAATTTGGCAATCAAAGTTGGCATTAAAAAGAAGATAAGTCCGCATACCTTTCGGCATTCTTTTGCCACACATTTGCTGGAACGGGGCGCCGATTTAAGGGCAATTCAGCAAATGCTGGGACACGAAAGCATCACCACCACTGAAATTTATATGCACTTGGACAAAAGTTTTTTAAAGCAGGTAATCAATACTTTTCATCCAAGAAAGTAAATAGTTAAGCTATTTATTCCGCACATAAATCAATTTAAACCGAACGCCGCTTTGCACGCGTTGGTCAATTTCAAACTGGTTAAGCGATTTAAACAAAGGCGTTAGTTTTTCAAATCCGAAATTCCGAGCGTCAAAATTGGGTTGTTTTTTCAGAATTAAAGAGCCTACATCGCCTAAAAATGCCCATCCATCTTCATCCGCTGCATCCGAAACAGATTGTTTTAGGAAGTTAATGACTTTTGGTGTTATTTTTTCGAAAACCGGTTTTTTCGACTCACCCCCTTTTTCGTCTGGTTTGTCATTATAAGGTTCTAAAATCTCCAAATAAATAAACTTGTCGCATGCCACAATAAATGGGTCGGGTGTTTTCTTTTCCCCAATTCCGTAAACCTTCATCCCCGATTCTCTTAGTCTGGTTGCCAATCGCGTAAAATCGCTATCGGATGAAACCAAACAAAAACCATTCACATTATTAGAATATAAAATGTCCATAGCATCAATAATCATCGCCGAATCTGTGGCGTTTTTCCCAGTGGTGTAACCGTATTGCTGTATGGGCGTGATCGCATTTTCAAGCAAAATGGTTTTCCATTTGCCCAATTGCGGCTTTGTCCAGTCTCCATAAATTCTTTTAATGGTTGGCGTGCCGTATTTGGCAATTTCCTCCATCATTTCCTTAATATATTTTGATGGTATATTATCACCATCAATTAAAACGGCTAATTTTATGTCTTTTATCATACTGTTTAAACTTATAAAGTTATGATCAATTTTTATTTTTTATCTTTTTATATAGTATTCAATATTAATAACTTACCTATTTAATCATACGAATATCACAGAATAATTCATAGAAAAAAAATAGAGATAAAACTGGTTTCAAAATAAAAAATAAATTAATATCTCGCTAAATTAGTTAAACCCAATTATAATACAGTACCTTTGCGGCTAATATTATATTTAAATTTTTTAACAATGAGTAAAGGAACAGTAAAATTCTTCAATGAAGCCAAAGGATTTGGTTTTATTAGCGAGGAAGGTTCAAACAAAGAACATTTTGTACACATTTCTGGATTAATCGACGAAGTACGCGAAGGTGACGAAGTTGAATTCGATTTACAGGAAGGTAAAAAAGGATTAAACGCAGTGAATGTAAAAGTTATTTAATATATACTTACCTTTTTACAATGTAGAGCCTGTCATTATTGACAGGCTTTTTTTTGGAACTATGGCTATTGAAAAATATTCACACTATTTATCCTCACATTCAAGGCTTTAGTTATAAAATAACAGATATCCAAACAATTCACCTACCTTTGCACCCGTTAAATAAAATACATGACATTTAAAGATTTAGAAATTATTGAACCTATCCTGAAAGCGCTTAGTGCTGAAGGCTATACCCACCCAACCCCAATTCAAGAACAATCAATTCCAATTTTGCTGAAACGAAACGACCTTTTAGGTTGTGCGCAAACCGGAACAGGAAAAACGGCCGCATTTGCCGTTCCTATATTACAACACTTATTCCTTGACCATAAAAGTACCAGTAACAATCAGCGCAAAATTAGAGCGCTCATTATTACGCCTACACGAGAATTGGCAATCCAAATCTCTGACAGTTTTACGGCTTACGGAAAATTTACCGGAATTAAAAACACCGTTATTTTTGGCGGCGTGAAACAAGGTGGACAAACAGATGCCCTTCGCAGAGGCGTTGATGTGCTTGTTGCAACACCGGGAAGATTGCTCGACCTGATGAATCAAGGCTATATTTCATTAAAAGATATTGAATACTTTGTGTTGGATGAAGCAGATCATATGTTAGATATGGGTTTCATTCACGACATTAAAAAGATTATTGCCAAATTGCCGACAAAACGACAATCGTTGTTCTTTTCTGCAACAATGCCTGCAGATATTGTGGACCTGTCCCGAAAAATATTGGGAAATCCACAAAGAGTAAGCGTAAAACCTGAGCAGGCAACTGCCGAAAAAGTAGAGCAGGCTGTTTATTTTGTCAGCAAAAAAAGCAAACCTAAATTATTGGTTCATTTGCTGGAAACGGAAGCGAGAGAGTCTACGCTTGTTTTTTCGAGAACCAAACATGGCGCCGATAAAATTGTGCGATTTTTAGAAAAAGCTGATATTAGTGCCGCTGCCATTCACGGCAATAAATCACAAGGAGCGCGACAACGGGCACTTGGAGAATTTAAAAGTGGCGAAACCAGCGTTTTGGTTGCTACAGATATCGCAGCTCGAGGCATCGATATTGAAGAATTGTCGCTCGTAATAAACTACGACCTGCCAAATATCCCTGAAACTTACGTTCACCGCATTGGAAGAACCGGACGTGCAAGCGCCAGCGGAATTGCAATTTCGTTTTGCGATGCAGAGGAAAGAGACTTTTTACGCGATATTCAAAAATTAATCGATCAAAAAATTCCTGTGGTAACAAACCATCCTTTTTTGGTTGACGGCATTGATGATAAACCGTTGGATGACGAAAAACCTAAAAATTCGCGTTCCCAAAAATCAGGCAATGGCGGCGGAAGAAATAATGGTTGGAAAAACCGCAAACCGGCAGCAAATAAGCAACGCTAATAAAATACAAAAAGCATAAAAACAAAAAAGGCTATCAGAAATGATAGCCTTTTTCGTTTTTGGATTGTATGAAGATTAAAATCTTTTTTTACCACCAAATTTGTTGTCACGCTTTGGTGCATCAGTTTTTGGTTTTGCTTTACTCACAACAATAGTGCTGTTGTCGTATTGGCACTCATCAAGCTCTTCAATTGCTTTTAACGCTTCCTCTGCGTTCTTCATTTCAACGAAGCCAAATCTTTTAGATTCGCCTGTTTCTTTGTCAGTAATAACTTTTGCAGAAACTACTTCACCATACTCTTCAAATAATCCTTGTAAGTCCTCACTAGTGGTAGAAGAACTTAATTTTGCTACGAAAATGTTCATGTTTTAAATAAAATGTTTTATAATTTAAGTTTAAAAAAATTGAAGCAAGCAAAATCGACTAAATAACTGCAATACTAGAATTTTTATTTAATCCGCAAATGTAAAAAATTAAATCCAATCTTTTTTATAAATGCCTAACTATCTTACTCAATATTAAAATAATAAGTATGTTAGATTGCTCGTATTTTGAATTTTTGATTTTAGTCCAAACAAATACATAATTAAACAATTAAACGCTTCAACGATTAAACAATTTGTTCTGGGCGTTCCCTTTCAGGTCGCGCTTTCCGTTATATCTTTTTTTGCGTTTTACTTCAAAAAAGTATGCCACTTCAATCGCTAACGCAAATTGATATACGATATACGAATTTTGATTTACGATTTTTTTAATTATTCATTTTTAATTGTTAATTATCAATTGTAATTGCCCGCACAACCGCCTTATCTCCATAACGTTCCCGCATTTTATCCATTGCTTTGTATAAATTCACAATTTTGACATTGTCTTCAAACAAATTAATCTGCTGTCCGCCACTTACCAAATCGCTAAACTTCACGCCTATCAACCTAACCAGCAACCGCCTTTGGTACAAACTGTTGTAAAGTTCCATCACAACCGGCAAAATAGTGTGGTCGGCCGAGCTGTACGCTATTTTTTTTTGTTTTGTGTACGTTTGAAAATCGGAATAGCGAATTTTAAAAGTAATGCACGCGGTTAATTTATTGCTTCTTCGCAATTGAAAAATCAAACTTTCTGTCATGGCAACAATATTGCTTTTCAGTTTTTCAAGATCTGTGGTGTCTTTCTCAAAGGTATTTTCTGTTGAAATGGATTTTCGTTCGTGGTATTTTATCACTGGGGAATTGTCTATGCCGTTTGCTTTTTTCCAAATGCCGCTGCCGTGTTTTCCAAAAACTTTGGTCATCATATCAATCGGCATTTCCTGAACGGTTTGTATGCGTTTAATACCTAAATCGCACAACATATTGTAGGTTTTTTCGCCCACCATAGGGATTTTACGGATAGAAAGCGGCGCGAGAAAAAACTTTTCGATGCCGCTGTTTATTTTCATTTCGTTGTTGGGTTTTGCTTCTCCCGTGGCGATTTTTGAGACGGTTTTGTTAACGGACAAGCCAAAAGAAATCGGCAGTCCGGTTTCTTTAATTATTTTTTTACGCAATTCCGAAGCCAATTGGTGGCAGCCAAAAAACTTGTCCGTTCCCGTTAAATCGATATAAAATTCATCTATGGAAGCTTTTTCATATAAAGGAACAGATTCATTAATCACCTCCGTAACCAACTTTGAAAAATTGGTGTAAATTCCCGAATTGCCTCGTAACACTATGGCTTCCGGACATAGTTGTTTTGCCATGCGCATGGGCATTGCCGAATGAACGCCAAATTTCCGGGCTTCATAACTGCAAGAAGCCACCACGCCTCTATCGGAAATTCCGCCAATTAAAATAGGTTTTCCTTCCAGTTTGCTGTCTATTCTTCGTTCGCAGGATACAAAAAAAGTGTCCAAATCCATGTGTACAATCGAACGCTCCAAGGTGCTCATGTCATTATTTTTTTAGGGATGTTGGCATATATCGGATCTTGGATAATCGCCAATTTTTCCATTTTTTCTATTTCAACAGTGATACAGTCAAATTCTTCCGTCACTTTTCCTGTTAATTCATACACGCCTTTTCCTTTAAATGGATATTTTTTGGCGGCTGGCGGAAAATGAACGGTATCAAGATGATCTCCTTTTACATCCACAAAATTCCCAAAATACATGAGATCTCCTTTGGAAGTGCTTACTCTTTTTGCCGTTATATAATACCCGTAAACTGTTACCGTTTTTCCTATATAGTGTACCAAATCACTTGCAACCAATTGTTGGTGAATAGGTTGTGTCAATAAATCAAACGGACTGCACAACGGAAAACCGAGATATTGAATTTCATCAAACGCATCTTCAAAGTTGCTGCAACTGAGTTTTGGCGTGTTGTAAACAATTTTTTCCGATTTAAAAAGGGTGGAAACATGGGTTTCCAAACACACTTTATTCACTTTCATATAAGCTTCCCATAACAATTCGCGTTTATTTCTCCCTGTAAACTCAAAAGCATTTATTTTAATTAAAATGGAGAGCTGTTCCAACGAAATGGCTACGCGTTCTATAAAATCGTCCAAATCTAAAAACAAGCCGTTTTCCGCCCGTTCATTTACAATTTTTGTGGCATTTTTTAATTCAAAACTTTCCAGCATCATAAAACCCAAATAAATGTGTTTTTTTTCTATATGATTCTGATAATAAGACTCGTTAACGGCTGGCGGATGAATAATTGCGCCGTTCATTCGCGCTTCGTGCACATAATATTCCGGTTGGTAAAATCCACCGAAATTATTGAGCGTCGCCACCAAATATTCTAACGGATAATAGGCTTTTAAAAACAAACATTGGTAGCTTTCAACGGCATAAGAAGCCGAATGGCCTTTGGCAAAAGCGTAACCGGCAAAACTTTCAATTTGCCGCCAAATTTCTGAAGTCAGCTCGTAGCTGTGTCCTTGGTTTTTACAATTTTCAAAAAACTGGTCCTTCACTTTTGAAAATTCCTCTCTCGACCTAAATTTTCCGCTCATTCCTCGCCGTAACATATCTGCTTCCCCTAAACTTAAACCGCCAAAACAATGCCCTACTTTTATCACATCTTCCTGATAAACCATCACGCCGTAAGTTTCCGGCATAATTTCAAGCAAAATTGGATTCGCTTCTTTTCTGCGTTCAGGATTTCTGTATCTTAAAATGTATTCCCGCATCATTCCGGATTTTGCCACACCCGGCCGTATAACAGAACTTGCGGCCACCAATCCCAAATAATTATCCACCTGCAATTTTTTCAACAACATCCGCATCGCGGGAGATTCCACATAAAAACAACCAATAGCCTTCGCATTTTTCAGCAGGTATTTAATTTTTGGATCTTCCTTAAAACGCTTGATGTCGTGAATGTCAATATCGGCGTGATTTGGATGGTTATATTTTACAATGTCAACCGCTTCCCTTATTTTTCCCAACCCGCGCTGACTCAAAATATCAAATTTATACAAGCCAATATCTTCTGCCACAACCATATCAAACATCGTGGTTGAAAATCCTTTTGGCGGTAAATAAGTGGCTGTATAATAATCGATTGGCTGTTCCGATATTAAAATTCCGCTGGGATGAATGCCCAAATAATTTGGAAATCCATCTATGTATTTACTGTAAATTAACACCAATTTAGACAAGTCATCCAATTCATTTGGATTGAAATTATCTATAGAAAGCTTGTCGATTTCTTCTTTCGGAAGTCCGAAAACTTTCCCCAATTCTCGAACGGAAGCTTTGTATTTAAAAGTGTTGTAAACGGCGATCAACGAGGTATTTTTAAACCTTTTGAAAATAAAATTCATCACGTCATCGCGGTCGCGCCAGGAAAAATCCAAATCGAAATCGGGTGGATTTATTCTGTGCAAATTGATAAAACGTTCAAAATACAAATCGAGTTCTATGGGATCAACATCAGTAATTCGTAGCAAATACGCCACAATGCTGTTGGCGCCGCTTCCCCTGCCAACATAATAATATTTTTTGCTTCGGGCATATTTCAGGATTTTCCAATTGATTAAAAAATAGGAAACAAATTGCTTTTCCTGAATCATTTTAAGCTCTTTTTCCAATCGGGCAAATACATTTTTGCCTATTTTTTTATACCGATAATTTAAGCCGTCATAAGCCAGTTTTTTCAGAAGTTTGAAGTCTAGTTCCTCATTATTGCTGTAAGTTTTCTGATTTTTAGGCGCATTTTTTGAAAAATCAAAATTGATGTGGCAATTGTCTAAAATACGCTGCGTATTTTCAATAATTTGCGGGTATTCTTCAAAAACAGCTTTCAATGCTTTTTCAGAAATCATCACGTCCGATGCTTCTCCCTGCTCCGATTTCGGCAATTTACTCAGCAAAACATTGTTGTTAATCGCACGCAACAATCGGTGCGTGTTAAATCCTTTTTTATTTTGGAATGAAACTGTTTTCAACACCACCAATTTCTCCTGATGCAATCGCCATGCTGAAAACTTCAACTGATTTAAATCGGAAGGTTTTACGCCCATAAATTCATTTTCTTCAAGCTCCATAACCGTATTTTGATACGGATAAATCACATACGTATCCGGAAAGTATTTTGCGCGTTTTGGAATTTTTATTTTATCCAAATACAAAAATTCCGACAGGTATCTGTTCATTTGCTGCAAGGCTTCATTATTTTTTGCCAGCATCACAAATTGTTGTTGTGCGCCATTTCTGAAATCGACGCCCAAAACAGGTTTTATATGGTATTTTGGAGCCAAACGCACAAAATCCAGGTTGGCAGAAGTGCTGTTGATATCAGTTAAAGCCATTACCGCAATATTGTGCTGAAACGCCATCTGTAACAAGGCTTCCGGCGCTATTGTGCCATATTTTAAACTATAATATGAGTGGGTGTTCAAATACATTTTTTCAGAAAAAATTAGGCGGTAAACTTTTTTTTGCTAAATTAGCTCAAAATATTAGCAATTGTTGCTCATAAATTTAGCATTATGAATTATTTGTCACAAAATATCAAACACATGAGAACTTTAAAAGGTTTGACGCAAGAACAATTTGCGGAAGATTTAAAAGTTTACAAATCAAAAAAGGATACTAACGAAAGTTAATATCCTTTTTTAGATTTATAATTGATTAATATTATGCATTATTAACCCTAATTATTTTGGCTCCAATTGACTGTAAACGTTCATCAATATTTTGATAACCACGGTCAATTTGTTCTATATTTTGTATAGTGCTGGTGCCTTCTGCCGAAAGTGCGGCTATCAACAATGAAATTCCTGCCCTAATATCGGGTGAAGCCATGGTTGTGCCTTTTAAGCTAAACTCATGATTCATCCCTATTACTGTAGCTCTATGCGGGTCGCAAAGGATTACTTTGGCACCCATATCAATCAATTTATCGACAAAGAATAACCTGCTTTCAAACATTTTTTGATGAATCAAAACACTTCCTTTTGCCTGTGTGGCCACTACTAATATAATGCTTAGCAAATCGGGCGTAAAACCAGGCCAAGGTGCATCAGATATGGTTAAAATTGAACCATCAATATAGTTTTGAATTTCGTAACTTTCTTGTTCCGGTATGAAAATATCGTCTCCCCTTTTTTCTAAATTGATTCCCAGTTTTTGAAAAACACGGGGTATTAAACCCAAATCATTCCAGCTGACATCTTTAATGGTAATGGAAGATCTTGTCATAGCTGCCATCCCAATCCAGCTGCCAATTTCTATCATATCCGGTAGAATTCTATGTGAACAGCCTTTTAGTTTTTTGACACCTTTAATATGCAATAAATTAGAACCTATGCCCTCAATTTTTGCACCCATACTGTTCAACATTTTACATAATTGTTGAATATATGGTTCACAAGCGGCATTGTAAATTGTGGTGACTCCTTTGGCCATAACCGCCGCCATCACAATATTTGCGGTTCCGGTAACGGAAGCTTCATCCAACAACATGTCAGTTCCAACAAGCTGTTTGGCTTCCACACCATAAAAACGCTCATCTTTATTGTATCTAAATGTGGCGCCTAATTGAATAAATCCTTCAAAATGCGTGTCTAATCTGCGTCTTCCAATTTTATCGCCTCCAGGACGTGGAATATATCCTTTCCCAAATCGGGCCAATAACGGACCAACTATCATAATTGAACCGCGCAAAGAACTTCCTTCAATTTTGAATTTTTCTGATTCTAAATAGTCTAAATCTAATTCATCAGCCTGAAAAGTATAAGTATCTGGACTGATCTTATCTACTTTAACGCCTAATTCGCTTAAAATATAGATCAATTTGTTAACATCTCTAATATCCGGAATGTTGCTGATGGTCACTTTTTCAGGAGTTAACAAAACTGCGCATATCACTTGAAGCGCTTCATTTTTAGCACCTTGAGGTGTGATGCTTCCGCTTAATTTATGACCTCCTTCTATTACAAATGTTGACATTATATTGGTAAGTGAATTGGTTTATTGTTTCTTTTTCAATATTTTAACTTTGCCCGTAGGCTTTCTTTTTTTCATCAATTCTTTAACTTCTGTTAAAGATTCATTTTTATCCTCCAAATCAATTCTTCCCTTCGACAATTCGAGTAAATGCTTGTAAATTATTGCATCATCAACCGTGTCTTTGTTCCAATTTAGATAACATTTTTTCATATGGTTGGCGATGGCAAAATACAAAGCTTCACGCGCTTCACCTTCTTCCCAAGTTAAGGCCACATCAATCATTGTTTGAATGTTATTGCCATAAAATCGGTATTTTGAATCGTATTTTGGATAAGCCAAACTTTCAGGTTTTGCCGCCAATTCTTCTCTTAAAGGCTTTCCGTAAGGAGATTCTGCATCCAATTTAAAATCGGACATAATGAATAGCTGGTCCCATAATTTATGCTTAAAGTCAGGCACATCACGCAAATGAGGCTGTAAATTTCCCATAACATCAACAATGGCTCTAGCCATTTTATTGCGTTCTTCAGGGTCTTCTATGGCCACACAATTGTCTATTAATTTTTGGACGTGTCTACCGTATTCCGGGATAATTAAATGAGGTCTTTCTGAATTGTATTCTAAATCAAATTCCATGGATCTGTTCTTTCTATAATATTATTTTGCAAATTACAATATAAATATTGGTTTTACAATGTGTATTTAGCCTATAATTACAAGCTTTGCAAATTGTAACAACAATTTTTTGACGCCAACTGAGTCAAATTTTATTTCAGCTTTTTGGTTTGCGCCCGAACCGTCTAAACTAAGGACTTCGCCTTTTCCAAACTTCGCATGCTCCACAACAGTGCCCACAATAATATTTTCATCAAATAAATTTACGGATGAAACGAATGAAGCATCCACTTTTTTATAGTTATTCGGACTTTTAAATGCCACTATTGGCGGTTGCATAGCTTTTTTTACTGGCGGACGCTGAATTGGTTTTTTGAACCGAATTCTGTCTTGGGGAATGTCATCAAAAATATCCTCATCAATAAAAGTGCTCTGTTTTGGCGGCAGTATTTTTGCCGTTAAGTGTTCTAAATATATCTCATCTATTTCCTCTAAAAATCGGCTAGGCTCACAATCCACCAATTTTCCCCAACGGTATCTTGTTTGTGCATAAGTTAAATACGCCTGTTTTTCAGCCCTTGTTAATGCCACATAAAATAAACGGCGTTCTTCTTCCAATTCGCTTCTCGTATTCATACTCATTGCTGAAGGAAATAAATTTTCTTCCAACCCAACAATGTAAACAAAAGGAAATTCCAGCCCTTTTGCCAAATGAATGGTCATTAATGAAACGCTGGGCGAATCGTCTTTCTTTTTGCTGTCAAAATCTGTAGCCAAAGCCACATCTTCCAAGAAAAATGCCAAGGAATCATCTGCTTCTTTTTCTCTTTGTTCTTCAATAAAGTCTTTTAATCCGTTCAGCAATTCTTGAATATTTTCAACCCTGCTGACACCTTCTGGAGTGCCTTCACTTTCCAAATCCTGAATTAAACGTGTTTTTTGCACCACAAATTCAGCAATCTCAAAAGCATTTTTAGTTTGCGATTCAATCTGAAAATGCTGCATCATTGTCACAAAGTTTAAAAGCTTTGTTTTTATGCCCGAATTTAGATTCAAATCGAAAGTGTTGAGATTCATCAACAACTCAAAAATTGATATTTTATAGTGATTTGCCGCTACCGAAAGTTTATCAATAGTCGTATCTCCAATGCCTCGGGCAGGATAATTGATAATTCTTTTCAGTGCTTCTTCATCGGTTGGGTTGATAAGCAATCGCAAATATGCCAAAGTATCTTTAATTTCTTTGCGTTGGTAAAACGACAATCCGCCGTAAATTCTATAGGCAATGTCTTTTTTCCGAAGCGCGTCTTCCAGAGCCCTTGACTGAGCGTTTGTGCGATACAATATGGCAAAATCAGAATTTTTCATCTGCAAATTCATCGCATTGTCAAAAATTGAATTTGCGATGAACCTACCTTCATCAGCTTCTGTGAAAGTGCGCATGACTTTTATTTTTGCGCCATCGCCGTTTTCGGTCCAAATTTGTTTGTCGAGTTTGGTTTTATTTTTTTCGATAACGCTATTTGCGGCTTCCACAATATTTTTGGTGGAACGGTAATTCTGCTCCAATTTAAAAATAGCCACATTGTCGTAATCGCGCTGAAAATTCATGATGTTTTTTATATTTGCGCCACGAAAAGCGTAAATACTTTGAGAATCGTCACCCACCACACAAATATTCTGAAACCTGTCGGCCAAAGCCTTCACAATTAAATATTGGGAATGGTTTGTATCCTGATACTCATCGACCAAAATATATTTAAATCGGTCTTGATATTTTGCCAAAACCACCGGAAATCTGGTCAGTAATTCGTTAGTTCTCAACAGCAAATCGTCAAAATCCATAGCGCCTGCCTTAAAACAACGCTCCACATATTCATTGTATATTTTTCCCATTTCCGGGCGTTGCGCCATTTTATCGGCTTCCAACAAATCGGGATCTTTGTAATAGGCTTTTACGGTAATTAAGCTGTTTTTGAAGGAAGAAATCCGGCCCAAAACCTGTTTAGGTTTGTATCGGTCTTTATCCAAATCCATTTCTTTAAGAATGGAAGAAATCAATCTTACGGAATCTTGTGTGTCGTAAATCGTAAAATTAGAAGGAAATCCAAGTCTTTCTGCTTCAGAACGTAAAATTCGCGCAAAAACAGAGTGAAAAGTTCCCATCCATAAATTTTTTGCTTCAGAAACGCCCACAACCGTTGCAATACGATTTTTCATTTCACGCGCTGCTTTGTTGGTAAAAGTCAATGCCAAAATATTGAAAGGATCAACATTTTGGCTCATCAAATGCGCAATTCTATAAGTTAAAACACGCGTTTTGCCTGAGCCGGCACCGGCAATAATTATCATTGCGCCTTCTTTATGCAATACGGCGGCTTTTTGTGATTCGTTAAGATTTTCTAAGTAGTAGGTCACAGGAATTCTTTAAAATCCAAAAGTACTATTCCAAATTTAGTTTGGCAATAAATTTATCATAATGTTTATTTAATAATTGGTAGTCTGGAAAATTGATTTATATAAATTACCAACAAGCCAATTATCATCAAAAAACTAAAAATCAACAGAAAAAAATTGTAATTTTTAATGGCATCAAACTGAAACATAAATAAAAATCCCTGCAAAAACAATAATGATTCTGCGATAAAAACACCTGATAAAAATAGCAGTATTCCCACTTTTGAAGTTGGTTTCTGAAGGTTAATTTTGCCAAACTGGCCTACTATTAAAAACAAAAAGACACTTAAAAATCCCAAAGTGAACAAATGCAAATAGCCAATAATAAAAAATGGTTTTAGGGCCAGAGATTTTTCAACAATATAGGGAAATGCAGATAAAATTTGACTGCTGATTTTTAAGCTGTAAGAAATCAAGGCAAATTTGAGCAGCAATTTTGAAGTGAAACTCCAATTGATTTGTGAAAATGCCTGCTGCATTATTTTAATCAGAAAAACCAATGAAATGAATTGCAGGCCTGAAGCCACAAAACCAACCACATTAAATAATAAAAGATTTGTACTCCACAAAACAGATAATGCGTAAGCCGGAATGCAAGCAATATTTAAATAGATAAAAAAGTGCTGTTTTAGTTTTTCTGAAATTACAATTTGCTGATTTTCAAAAATTTTAAACAGCAATCCGAACAATGCAAAAACGAAAAAACCATTGTATAAAAAGTGCAGATAAAAATAGACGGTGTTGTAATATAAATCTGTTTTTCCCTGGGTTACAATCACAAATGCCAAAAACCAAGTGGCCAAACTTGAAAGTAAATAATAATAAATTCCGTATCTTATTAACTTAACTGAAGTATTGTTTCCCTGTAAATCTTTTAAAATCCTAAAGGATAAAACGTATGAAGTCAGCCCAAAAACAGCGAGCAAAACAACGGAAAATACTTTATAACCACCAAGAGGAAAGCTGATTAACATTAAGGGTATCACCACCAATAAAATGGTTAAAGTTGCTTTATAGACCTTACTTTTTTTATGGTCATCCAATACAAAATAATAAATTATCGCTCCAATTACCGAAAGGTAACCCCAACCTAAAAATGCCACGTGAGAATGGCTTTGCAATAAATTTTGATAAGGAATGAATTTTGTGGGAAACGCAAAATTCCATCGCATTAACAATCCGTACAAAGCGGACAAAATAAACAATGTAAATGCGTATAAATAAAGAAACTTGCTTTTTTTGCTCACCAACATTTAAAAGATTTAAGCTACAAATAAACAAGAATTTTGTCAAACTTCTTACATATCAGCACAAAAAAAAAACGGCTTCCAAAGAAGCCGCTTTTAAACAAATTAACCAATAATTTATTTACTAAAAGTATAAGTAAGGCCTAACATAACCATATCTGTACTCATTTCATATCCAACATTTGTTCCTGGCACTGCTCCGTAAGGATTTGATGCAGATGCCATCATTGGGTTTAACATTTGTCCTTCAGTTTTACCGCCACTTGCACCATGGTGATAAACACCATTTATTGTGAAATTGTCGTTGAAAGGATGGCTGAAACCAAATTGGAATGCATTTTCAATCACCGCAGTTGCAGGAATTGAGAAAAATGCCAATTCGCTGTCGATTGGATTGCTGCTGTAAGTATAACCAACTCTTAAAGGGAATTTTTCAAATCCTTTATATTGTAAACCAACTGAAAGAATGTTGATATTTTTCCATCCAAAACCTTTTACTGAACCTGTTTGATTCCAGCCTTTTTCTGAAAAACCGTTGGTATTTTCATAATCAACATATCTATAGTCAACAGCCAAATCAACATCTCCTGTTGAATAACCTAAACCAAAAGATAAAATGGCAGGATAATCCATGTTAAAAGCATTTGCTGAAGTTGTATTGTTTAAATGCGTGTTTTCAAATTCTAAATCTTCAAATTTTTGTGTTGTTTTGTAAGAAGCACCAACTTTAAATCCGCTTGGTGAATTGTAAAACAATCCGAATTGTGCGCCATAACCAATCGCTGAAGCTTTATCGCTTACTGGATAACCTGATGCATTTGGATTTGCTGTTGGGTTTGGAGCCAATTCTAAAGCTGCATAATTAACTGTTGGCTGAACACCAATAGATAATTCTTTGGTAATTTCATAAGCCCAGGCAATTCCTACTTGCAATAACATATAGTCTGATTCAATGTGTCCAAAACCACCTGCTTGTTGAGGATAATTTATAGGATTTGAATTTAATGTAGGATTAAAACTAGGACTCATCGGGTTATTTGCTTCTTCAGGAAAAGTTACCCCAAAACCGCTGATACCAAAAGCAGAAGCACCAAAAGTGTGCTTGCTTCCTTCTTTTCCCCAAACCATGGCTAAAGCCGGCATTGGTGAAACACCTCTATCATCTTTTGTTACGCCAGATACTGCAGGTGAACCAGGTCCCATCATTCCTGCTGGTAAACTAGAGCTTAATTCAGGTGATGAAAAGAAAGCGCCAATGTCAAAGTTTATTATTTTACTGTCAAATACCGAAATTGCTGCCGGATTCCATTGTAGTGCCCCACTAATATCAAGTGGTTGTGCTGTTGCAGCGCCACCCATAGACATGTTTACAGAACCCACTCCCTGCATAATATGCCCTGCTTGCGCAAAGGTTGCAGTTGCTAAAAGTACGAATGCTAATCTTAATAATTTTTGCATAATTTTGATTTTAATTTAATGTTCTTTTTAATGAAACACTTGTTACGTTTTTATGTAACATTTGTTACGTATTGATTTATAGATATTTATATAATAATATTCAACAAAATTATAAACTACACATAGTAATTATGCTGACATTTATCAGTAAAAGTTATGAAAATAGAAATACATCCAATAAATTTGACACCTATTTATAAAAATTATGGAATACACCAAAATTGTTGAATTGTTAAGTTACACTATTCCTTCTGTTGTGACGGGCGCCGTCGCTTATTATTTTTTTCTGAATCATACCAAAAATGAAGAAAGAAAAATAAGATTGTCACTTTTAAGGGAAAATCAAAAACAATCATTGCCCATTAGGCTGCAAGCTTTTGAAAGAATGGCTTTGTTTTTAGAACGCATTAATCCTTCAAAATTGGTTTTGAGAATTACCTCTGTCAACAACGACATAAATGCTTATTCCCAAAGTTTAATCAACACCATTGAGCAAGAGTTTGAACATAACCTTGCACAACAAATCTATATTTCTGATCAATGTTGGAGCGTAATTACCGCCTCAAAAAATGCAACCATCCACATCATAAAAAAAACTGCTGAAGAAGCAACGGTTACTACTGCACAGGAATTGAGGGAAGCACTCGTGAAAAGTATTTTAAATAACGCTGCACCTTCTGCTACAGCATTGACTTTTTTGAAAGATGAAGTGAGGAATTTTATATAAATAATTTAGTTTAAAATCTAAAACAATTATTTATGGAATCAAAAACCAACTTGTGCAAATCCGTTTTATATTCAATGGTGTTTCTATTAAGTTTCTCCACTTTATTTGCCCAAAATAATACGCCAAAAGGTGATGTTTATGTGGACAACCAAGGCATGATGCGATGGAAACTCAGCAACAAGGAAGTTCAAGGATTTGGCGTAAATTATACAGTTCCTTTCGCTCATGCTTTCCGTTCTGCAAAACGAATGGGCATCGATCCCAAAAAAGCCATTGAAAATGATGTTTACCATTTTTCTCGATTGGGATTCGATTTGTATCGTGTGCATGTTTGGGATACTGAAATAAGCGACACCTTGGGAAACCTAATTGAAAATGAGCATTTGGATACTTTCGATTTCTTGATGAAAAAATTAAAAGACAAAGGGATTCATGCTGTCATAACACCCATCGCTTTTTGGGGAAACGGCTGGCCGGAACCTGATGAAAACACACCGGGATTTTCCCATAAATACGGTAAAGACAATAGCCTTACAAGCCCTGCAGCAATTAAAGCGCAACAAAATTATTTGTTTCAATTTTTAAATCATGTGAATCCGTACACCGGTTTGGCCTACAAAAATGATCCGAGTATTATAGCTTTTGAAATTAGCAACGAACCACATCACAGAGGAAGTGAAAAGGAAGTGACCAATTTTATAAAAGGGATGGTAAAATCCATGCGAAAAAGCGGCACTAAAAAACCAATTTTATACAATATCAGCCATTCCGTTCATTTGGCGGAAGCCTATTTTAAAGCAGGAATTCAAGGCGGCACTTTTCAATGGTATGCGACAGGTTTGGGCTATCAACGTGAAATTCCCGGAAATTTACTGCCAAATACCGACGATTATAACATTCCTTTTAACAAAACCATAAAAAAATACCACGGCGCAAAATACGTATATGAGTTTGATGCCGCCGATGTGGGAAGATCCTATATTTATCCGGCAATGGCCAGAAGTTTTAGGGAAGCCGGCGTTCAATTGGCCACCCATTTTGCTTATGATCCAACCTATTTGGCTTCCAACAACACGGAATATAATACGCATTATATGAACTTGGCTTACACGCCTCAAAAAGCATTGAGCTTAATGATTGCTTCCGAAGTTTTTCACCAAATTCCTATGAATAAAGATTATGGAAAATATCCCCAAAATCTGGCTTTTGACGATTTTAAAGTGAATTATCAAAATGATTTGGCGGAATACAACGCAGAAACCAAATTTATTTACACAAATAAAACCAATGCAACCCCTTTAAATGAAAATAAATTAAAACTGATTGCCGGATTTGGAAATTCGAATTTGATAAAATATGATGGATTAGGCGCTTATTTTTTAGATAAAATTGAAGACGGAATTTGGCGATTGGAAATAATGCCGGATGCCGTTTGGGTGGACAATCCTTTTGGAAGAAACAGTCCCAAAAAAACAGTGGGCGTAATCAACTGGAAAAACCATTTGATGGAAATTAATCTTCAAAACTTGGGTTCACAATTTGAAATAGAAGCAATTAATCAAGGAAATACTTTATCTAAAAATGTTGAAAATGGCAATTTTTCAATCACACCGGGAACTTATATCCTCAGTAAAAAAGGAAATTCAAAAAATTGGACTTCCAATGATACTTTTGGCTTTGGCAAGCTAAACGATTTTTACGCGCCTGAAACAACGGTAACAAAACCTTGGTTTAAACACACACCAGAAATTGAAGTTTCCGAAAATAATGCATTAACCATAAAGGTAAATTATATCGCGCCAAATGAAGCAGAAAAAATCCAGTTGGCGGTTTATGCAGGATCGAAAAATGAAATTTATGAGATGATAAATGCTGGCGCTTATACCTATTCGGCTGTTATTCCTGCTGAAATGATAAATACCGGATTTATATCTTATCATATTATCGTAAAGCATCAAGAAGATCATTACACCACTTATCCGGCCGGTAAAATAGGGCGTCCGGTTGATTGGAATTTTTACGACAGAGGTACTTTTCAAGTACGTGTGGTTCCAAATTCAAATCCAATTCACCTTTTCAATGCTTTAAAAGACACCGATTTTCTCGTAAGGGAATGGCGAAAATCATTTCAATTGGTGCCTACAAAAAACGAAGGTGAGGCGGAATATCAAATGAATCTTGAAAAATTATTTGAAGTTGATGTTGAAAATCTGAATGCAAAACCGATTTACGACTATAGCTTTAAACATTTTATTTTGGATAAAATTGAAGGCAGAAAAAATGATTTATCCTCCATGAAAAATCTTATTTTTAAAGGAAGGTCATTAAACAACAAACCTTGTAAATTGCAGATTGCATTTGTGATGAATGACGGTTCTTCATTTGGAAATATACTAGAAATAGATACGGAAAGCAGCGATTATATAATGCGATTGTCTGACTTAAAACCAGTTAAAAGCGTAACACTGCCAAGGCCTTATCCAAGCTTTTTGCCTTATTATTTGGCCCATAATCTGTCTTCAGAATTTGATATAAACAAGGTTGAAAGCATTCAGTTTTCCATCGGACCCGGCATTTCAGAAAATGAATTGGCAGACAAACACGGGATTGCAATTGTTAGCCTTCGCCTTGAATAATGAATAATTAATGATGAATGATTATTAATTAATGATGAATAATGACTAATGAGTATAAGAAATCTATTACTCTTTTACTTTTAACTTTTATTAAAAAACCCCAGTTTAGGAATAAACTGGGGTTTTTTAATTATGAGCATTAATCTCATTTTGCTTTCTTATCTCTTTTTGCTTCTTTCTTTTCTTTAGCCGTTTTTAACGGTTCTTTTTTGACGTTTTTTTTCGCGTCCTGACTTTTTGCCATAATGATCTATTTTAAATGTTTATGCTAATTTTTTTAATCAAGTAAAAGTAAAAAATATTTTTGATTTGTGGTGGTAAAAATTTTAAGAAAATGAATTTGTTTTCTTTCCCTATTTTCATATTTATTATTTTTAAAACGCTTAAAAGTTGTTGAAAATAGATTTAACCTAAACTTTAATCATAAAAAAAACCGCAATTGCGGTTTTTAATAATTTTTCAATCACTTTTATTATTTAGCAATATTCACAGATCTTGTTTCACGTATCACAGTAACACGAACCTGACCTGGATAAGTCATATCATTTTGAATTTTTTGTGAAATATTAAAAGAAAGTTCCGCTGCTTTTGCATCAGTTACTTTTTCACTTTCAACAATCACACGCAATTCCCTTCCTGCCTGAATAGCATATGCTTTTTGAACACCCGTAAATCCGAAAGCAATGTCTTCCAAATCTTTTAAACGTTGAATGTAGGAATCCAAGATTTGGCGACGAGCGCCTGGCCTTGCTCCTGAAATGGCATCACAAACCTGCACAATTGGCGCAATCAATGTTTTCATTTCAATTTCATCGTGGTGAGCTCCTATCGCATTGCAAATTTCTGCGCTTTCATTATATTTTTCAGCCCATTGCATTCCCAACAAGGCATGTGGCAATTCACTTTCTGATTCTGGAACTTTTCCAATATCGTGCAACAAACCGGCTCTTTTCGCCAATTTGGCGTTCAAACCCAATTCCGCAGCCATCAAGCCGCATAAGTTGGCAACTTCACGCGAGTGTTGCAGTAGGTTTTGGCCGTAAGATGAACGATACTTCATTCGCCCGATGGTTTTTATCAATTCAGGATGCAATCCGTGAATACCTAAGTCAATTACGGTACGTTTTCCAATTTCAATAATTTCCTGTTGGATTTGTTTTTCGGTCTTTTTTACAACTTCTTCAATACGTGCCGGGTGAATTCTTCCGTCGGTAACTAAATTGTGCAATGACAATCGTGCGATTTCTCTTCTAACTGGATCAAAACAAGATAAAATAATGGCTTCCGGCGTATCATCAACAATAATTTCAACACCTGTAGCAGCTTCCAAAGCACGAATATTCCGACCTTCTCGTCCAATAATTCGTCCTTTAACATCATCAGATTCTATATTAAATACAGAAACACAGTTTTCAACGGTTTGCTCAACGCCAACACGCTGAATGGTGTTCAATATCACTTTACGTGCTTCTTGTTGCGCCGTTAATTTTGCTTCTTCAATAGTTTCCTGAATGCTGGCCATAGCGTCTGATTTCGCTTGTTCTTTAAGGGAAGCGATCAGTTCTTTTTTTGCATCGGCAGCAGACAAGCCTGAAGTAACTTCAAGTTGTTCTACCTGTTTGCGGTGAAGTTTGTCTACTTCCTCAGTTCTACGGTCATAATATTCCACTTTTTTATCATACTCACTAATTTTTGTGGCAATATCAAGATTTAATTTTTTATTTTTATCGAGTTCCTGAGATATTTGGGACTCTTTATCACGAGCACGTTTTTCAGCTTCCGCTATTTTACGGTCTCTGGCAATAATCACTTTTTCGTGTTCTGATTTTAGCTCAATAAATTTCTCTTTGGCTTGTAAAATCTTATCTTTTCTGGTTGCTTCAGCTTCAATTTGAGCTTCTTTAAGAATTGTTGCCGCTTCCTTTCTTGTATTTCTTAAAATTTTGGTAGCCTTTGTTTTTTCCAGCGTTTTAGCGATCACATAACCAATCGCAAGCCCTATTGCTATACCAACAATAATTGGCATTATATATTCTATCATATTTCAGTTTTAGGTATAAAAAAACCTACATTAGAGAGGTTCTGTAAACTCCTTTAAACAAGTTTAGGACTAACTAATTGGTCAAGGATCCGTAAAACGGCGTGCTTTTGCAATTGAGACTTATCCTTTATAAAGGTATAATGTTGAGTTTAACAAACAATAACTAATGTAGGCAGTATTATTATTATTTTATTTATTTTAAAGAACTTATTTTTCTAAATGCGTATCAATTAACGCACCCAATTTATTAATTTTTTCTGTCACTTCTATCATATCCTGATCTTTCGTAATGGAATTTATTTCAATAAGTGAAGCAAATTGTAGAGCGCACATGGCCAAAACATCTTGTTTATCACTTACCGCATAATTCTTTTCAAATTTAGTAACCAGGTCGTTGATATGTTTTGCCGCTTTTCGCATACCCTCTTCTTCATTCTCGTTTTTCACGTTAATTGGATATACCCTGCCGGCGATAGTTACTTTTATTTTTAAAGGTTCTGCCATTTTAAAGATCTTATTCGCTTAATTGAACAATACACGTATCAATTTCACGAATTAATGCATTTATTTTAAGTTTCGTTTCCCTTCTGTCTTCTTTACTGCCTTCAATAGTTTTAGCAATTTTTAATGTTTGATACTTTTCTTCAATATCATTTAACAATTGCTTTCCTTCAACCAACTCATTCTCTAATAAAGCTATTTTATTGAATAAAAACTCATTTTCTTCCTTCAAAAAATGATAATTTTCTAAAAGTATTTTGAGTTTATCTTCGACTAAATTAACTACTTGTATTATAGAACTCATATTTGCTTTAGGAATATAAACTATAAATACAAAGTTAGTGTTAGTAACGCAATATTACAACTGTTTTTTTTGCATTTTATAAAAAACTTTGAAACTTTGGCACTAAATGATTAATAATTTAAACTTTATAAAAAATATAATTTAGTATTTTAGCACAAATTAAAAAATAATGTTCGTAAAAAAACTGATCGTCCTCTTAATACTATGTTCTAATTTTCTTGTTTTCGGACAAGCTAGCATTACGATGCAAAACACCTATCCAACTGACTACTTTGGAAGTCCGTTAGATATTCCGCTTGTTTTAGCCGGAACTTTTGCAGAATTGCGTCCTAATCATTTTCATGCCGGACTGGATATTAAAACGGAACAGAGAGAGGGATTAAATGTTTGTGCTTCGGCTGGAGGTTATGTTTCCCGAATAAAAATTTCGCATTGGGGTTATGGAAAAGTGATCTATATAACGCATCCCAACGGTTACACTACAGTTTACGGGCATTTACAGAAATTTAGCGACCGTATAGAAGCATATATTAAAAAACAACAATACAAAAATGAAAGTTTTGAGGTGCAGGTTTATCCTTCTGCTTCAGAATTGCCTGTCAAAAAAGGCGAAATTATAGCCTTAAGCGGAAGCACCGGCGGATTTATAGGTCCTCATTTGCATTTTGAAATTAGAGATACATCAACCGAAAAAACGATTAACCCTTTCCATTTTGGAATTGTGATAAAAGATTCTAAACGTCCGACAATTACTGGCTTGGTTGGATATTCATTAGATTCCGATGCTCAAATTAATCAGGTAAATATTCCTTTACAACTTTCATTCAAAAAATTAGGTAATGGTGATTTGCTTGCTGATAAAATTAATGCTTCAGGGAAAATTGGTTTTGGCATAAATGCTTACGACCAATTGGATAACGCAAGCAATCAAAATGGATTATACAGTTTGGAACTTTTGGTAAATGGAGAAAAATTTCATGAATTTAGAGCGAGTGTGCTTCCATTTACCGAAGACAAATACATTAATTTACTCGTTGATTATGAACGCTTTGAAAAAAACGGGCAACGAATTCAAAAATGTTTTATTGAGCCTTCTAATAAACTAAGTATGTATTCTCCTTCCGTTAATAAGGGTTATTTAACAATTGAAGACAAAAAATCATACAATGTTGAAATTATTGCAAAAGATTTTAGTGGCAATACACAAAAAATTACCATTCCCGTTACCGGAAAAAATGATCCTGTTTTAGTTCGAAAAGCGCTGGTTGAAACACCTTATAAAATTAATTTCACACAATTTAATCAGTTTAGCAAAGATGGAATTACGGTGGCGTTTCCAAAAAACACCTTTTATGAGGATTTATGGCTTGATTTTGAGGTTAAAGATTCCCTTGTAAAAGTTCACTACCCAAATGTGCCAATTCATTATAACTATACCATCACATTTGATGTGTCCAAATATACTGATGCAGAAAAGAAACAAATGTATATTGCCACCATCAACAAAAATGGAAGAGCAAGCTACGAATCAACCGTAAAAAAAGATTCTATTTTTTATGCTTCAACAAAAAAATTAGGGAAATTTACCTTACTGTCAGACAAAGATGCGCCAAACATTCAATTGTATAATTTCAAAAATGACCAGTGGATCACAAACCATGAAACACTGAAGGTTAAGATTTTCGATTACAAATCTGGAATAAATACATACAGATCCGAAATTAACGGACAATGGATTTTAATGGAATATGATGTTGAAACAAACCTGTTGACCTATGATTTTAATGATAAAATTTTTACTGACACTAAACATGAGCTAAAAGTCACCGTAACCGACAATGTTGGAAACACAAATACTTTAAACGCAACTTTCTTCAGAAAAATATAAAAGTCCATGCTAAAAACAGCAACGCTAACCTTGTGTTTTTTATTGGCAACATCACTAATTACAGCCCAAACGGCAACTGTTAAAGGTGTTTTAAAAACCAGTAACAAAACACCCGTTGAAGGCGTTGCGATTACCTATTTAAATACAGGAACCACTTCTGATGAAAAAGGTGAATATGTATTGAAAATACCTGCAAATACTGATATTACCATTACATTCAGCCATATTTCCTATAATATTTTTGAGAAAATTGTGAAGCTGCAAAAAAATAAAACATTGCAATTTTCTCCCATTTTAGAACCTAAAATTGAGATCATTAATGAAGTTATTGTAAAAGACATTAAAAAAGATGCACAAGGTTTAATCACGGTAAATCCGAGAGATATTGCTAAAATTCCCGGCGCTAATCAAGGCGTAGAAAACATATTGATAACCTTGCCTGGCGTTAATAACAACAACGAATTAAGCACTCAATACAATGTGCGCGGTGGAAATTTTGATGAAAATTTGGTTTATGTGAACGGCATCGAGGTTTACCGTCCGTTTTTAGTGCGGTCTGGACAACAGGAAGGTTTGAGTTTTGTGAATAGTGCCATGGTGCAAAACGTCAATTTTTCAGCAGGCGGGTTTCAGGCAAAATATGGCGATAAACTTTCATCAGTTTTAGACATCACTTACAGGACGCCAACAGAATTTGCAACCACCGTGAATGCAAGTTTATTGGGCGGAAGCGTAACTGTGGAAGGCGTGATGCTTCAGAATAAATTAAGTGCGTTGGTGGGTGTCAGATACCGAGATAACAGCTTATTTATTAACAGCAAAGATATTGTAACAACCTCTAATCCAAATTTTACGGATGCGCAAACATTTTTGTCATATTCGGTAAATACGAAATTAAAAATCGATTTTCTGGGAAATTTTTCGCTCAACAATTATAATTTCACACCACAATCACGGAGAACAAAATTTGGAACAATCAACAATCCACAAGAATTGATTGTATATTATGAAGGGAAGGAAAAAGACAAATTCAAAACGGTATTTGGTGCTTTAAAAGGAAGTTATGTGGTAAATGAAAATTTGAATGTCAATATAACAACTTCAAGCTATCACACTATTGAAGAAGAATATTATGATGTTTTGGCCAGTTATAATTTAGGAGAAGTAAACAGCGATTTTGGTTCTGATAATTTTGGGGAAGTCGATTTTTATAAAGGAATTGGCTCGCAATTAAATCACGCCCGAAACGATTTGGATGCCTTCATCAACAATATTGAAATAAATGGCACCTTCAAAAAGAGCAGCCACCAAATTGATTTTGGCATAAAATATCAAAATGAAGACACCAAAGACCGCGTAAACGAATGGGAAGTGATCGATTCTTTGGGATTTAACGTTCGCCCGCCAAATTTCGTTTCAAACAATCAGCCTTACGAGCCATTTACAGGCGAACTGCTGCCTTTTCAAAGTATCCGCGCCAACAATCACGTTGCCATTAATCGGTTGGTTTGGTTTGCGCAATACAGTAAAAATGCTTTTTGGAACAATCATAAAATTTGGTACAATGTTGGTTTGCGTTCACACAATTGGAGCATAAATGACCAAATTTCTGCCAAAACCAACCAAACCAGCTACAGTTTGCGAGGCCAATTTTCCATAAAACCCGACTGGGAAAAGGACATGCTTTTCAGAATTTCAGGAGGAATGTACAACCAACCGCCATTTTACAAAGAACTTAGAGACTATTCCGGAATGGTGATTCCTACTGTTGAAGCACAAAAATCGATACAATTAATTTTGGGAAACGATTACAGTTTTAAACTTTGGAAAAGACCTTTTATATTGGTTTCTGAAGTTTATTGCAAACATTTAACGGATGTAAATACGTATACAGTCGACAATGTAAAAGTGCGGTACAGCGCCGATAACAATGCAATTGCTTATGCCACTGGAATTGATTTGAGACTGAACGGCGAATTTGTGCCCGGCACGGAAAGCTGGGTTAGCATCGGATTTTTAAAAACAGAGGAAAATAAAAACAATCAGGGTTATATTCCGCGTCCGACCGATCAACGTTTCAAATTTGGAATGCTTTTTCAGGATTATGTTCCCAATATCCCAAACATAAAAATGTACTTAAATTTGGTTTTTAACACCGGCGTTCCTGGTGGTTCTCCCTCCTATTCAAATCCTTATGAATATCAAAACCGGTTAAATGCCTACAAAAGAGCTGATATTGGAATTTCATACGTTTTTACCGATGCCAAATACCAATATCAAAGCGGCTGGCTGCGTGATTTTAAAGAATTATCTGTTGGTTTTGAAATATTTAATATGTTCGATGTGCAAAATGCCATCACAAATACTTGGGTTCGAGATGTGTATTCCAAACAATTTTACGGCATCCCAAATTATATGACCCAACGTGTGTTGAATATTAAAATGGATGTGAAGTTTTAAGTTGATGTTAATCTTCTAACAATCCAAAAATCTAATCTAAAATCTGGCTTGTGTGTTCCTTTGTTTTTACTTTTGTGATCACATCTTTAATAATTCCTTTTTCGTCAATCACAAAAGTAACTCTGTGAATTCCGTCAAATTCGCGACCCATAAATTTCTTTGGTCCCCAAACGCCAAAAGCATTGATTACTTTTTTGTCTTCATCAGCCAATAACGGAAAAGGCAATTTGTATTTTTCAATAAAACTTTGCTGGCGTTTTGCCGAATCTGCGCTAACGCCCAAAACTTCATAACCTTTCGCTAAAAAAGTATGATAATTGTCCCGCAAATTACAAGCTTCCATGGTGCAGCCGGGCGTGCTAGCTTTCGGGTAAAAAAACAACACCAATTTCTTTCCTTTATAATCTGATAATTTCACAGTATTTCCTTGTTGGTCAAGTGCTTCAAAATTAGGAGCGGCATCGCCTATTTTTAATGTTGTCATTTTTTACAGTTTTAGAGTTGAAAGTTAAAAAGTTAAATTCAGAAATAAAATGATATGGGGATAAAACTTATAAAAATAACTTTAAAAACTTTTAACTTTACCACTTTTAACATTTTAACCAATTAAAAATGACCAAAGCCGAAAAAGTTCAATTTGTAATTGACACCCTCGAAAAAATATATCCAAATCCGCAAATACCGCTTCACCATAAAGATCCTTATACCCTATTAATTGCTGTTTTATTATCGGCACAAAGTACCGATGCTGGCGTAAATAAAATCACGCCAAAATTATTTGCCAAAGCCGACAACCCTTATGATATGGTGAAACTTTCGGTGGAAGAAATTCAGGAAATTATAAAACCTGCAGGCTTATCGCCCATGAAATCTAAAGGAATTTACGGCTTGTCTAAAATATTGATTGAAAAACATAACGGACAAGTACCTGAAAATTTTAAAGACTTGGAAGAATTGCCAGCGGTTGGACATAAAACGGCTAGCGTGGTGATGTGCCAGGCTTTTGGAATTCCAACTTTTCCTGTGGATACACATATTCATAGGTTAATGTATCGGTGGAATTTAACCAACGGGAAAAACGTGGTGCAAACAGAAAAAGATGCCAAAAGATTATTCCCGGAGGAATTGTGGAACAAACTGCATTTACAAATTATTTATTATGGTCGGGAATATTCGCCTGCAAGAAGTTGGAATCTGGAAAAGGATATCATCACAAAAACAATTGGAAGAAAAGCATTTTTAGCAGAAGAAAAGCATTTTTAGCAAAAAACCCACTTTAGGTTATAAAGTGGGTTCAAAAGAACATTAATTCAAATGTAATTCAATATGGTTGTTTTTGTTGGTTTTAACTATCCTCAATTGCTTTGAATAGTTGAGCAAATATTGAATTATTTCAGATCTTGGTTGCTCCATCATTGGAGACTTTTGAGAGTAAAGTTTCATCATAAATAGTTGGTTTATACTACTTAAACGATAAAAATTTACCTTTATTGTAAAATTAATTAATTTACCAATATAATATTATGTTTTTCTATTAATTTTCTCAAATTAATTAAAGCATAACGCATTCTTCCTAAAGCTGTATTAATGCTCACATCAGTATTTTCTGCAATTTCCTTAAAACTCATGTCTCTATACATACGCATCAACAACACTTCTTTTTGGTCTTCAGGCAATTCTTCAATTAAATTCCGAACATCTTCTAAAATCTGACTTTTAATTATCTGATTTTCAATAGATAGCATTTCATCGCTCAACACATCAAAAATGTCAAAATCATCAGTATTGTTAAATTTAGGCAATCTTTTATTTCGCCGGAAATGATCGATTATTAGGTTGTGCGAAATACGCATTACCCAAGGCAAAAACTTACCTTCTTCATTATAAGCGCCTCTTTTTAAGGTGTTTATAACTTTAATAAATGTGTCTTGAAAAATATCTTCGGCGACTTCTCTATCTGAAACTTTAGACAGTATAAAACTAAAAATTCGTTGCTTATGACGAATTATTAAAATCTCTAACGATTTTTCATGTCCATTGATGTAATTGTTGACTAAAACGCTGTCAAGAATAATTTTACTTTCCATAATTTAAATACATTATAGGGGTTGGTTAAACGTGTATTTATCCAATTTTATAAAAAGTAATGTTGCAGAATAGGCGTTTTATTATGAATTTATATAACAAATATCAGTATTTTTTTTCAGAAATACAATTTTTTTTTGGATAAAATTAAAATTTCAGGCCGCTACGAAAATATAAAACCTTTGTTTACTAATTTTTTATTGAATACAAATATGCTTTGCATAAATTTAAAAATTTTGTCAGTACCTTTGCATTTATTCAGTTTTTAAGGAAAATGACTCACAATATAGCAGCACTAAGTCCAAAGGAAAATATACTTATTAAAGGAGCCAGGCTCCATAATTTAAAAAATATTGATGTTGCCATTCCAAGAAATAAATTGGTGGTTATCACCGGACTTTCGGGTTCCGGAAAATCGAGTTTGGCCTTTGATACATTGTTTGCGGAAGGACAACGACGTTATGTAGAAAGTTTATCGTCTTACGCCCGCCAGTTTTTGGGAAGGCTAAACAAGCCAAATGTTGATTATATTAAAGGCATTTCGCCAGCCATTGCCATTGAGCAAAAGGTGAATTCCACCAATCCGCGATCAACCGTTGGCACTTCAACAGAAATTTACGACTATTTAAAATTAATTTTTGCCAGAATCGGAAAAACCTATTCGCCCGTTTCAGGTAATGAAGTAAAAAAACAGACCGTAACTGATGTTATTAATTACATTAAAAGTTTAGCGGTAAATACAAAAGTATTGCTTTTGGCTCCCGTTCATATTCCAGAAGAAAGAAGTTTGTTGCAAACTTTAAAAATATTGGCGCAACAAGGTTATTCAAGAATAAAATACAAAGACGAAATTATTAGAATTGAAGACGTTGACACGGAAATTGAACACGATTTTCATTTGGTGATTGACAGAATTGTGGTTCAGGATGATGAAGATTTTTATAACCGATTGGGTGATGCGGTGCAAACTGCTTTTTTTGAGGGAAATGGGGAATGTATTATTGAAGACGTAAAAGCCGAAAAACAGACAACTTTTAACAACAAGTTTGAATTGGACGGGATTCAATTTTTGGAACCAAATACACATTTATTCAGTTTTAACAATCCTTACGGTGCTTGTCTGGCCTGCGACGGTTTTGGAAATGTGATTGGAATTGATGATGATTTGGTGATTCCAAATACTTCCTTGTCTATTTATGAAAATGCTATTTTACCATGGAAAACAGATTCGTTTGCACAATATAAAAACGACCTTATTGACAATGCTTACAAATTTGATATTCCAATCCACAAACCCTGGTTTCAGCTTTCTGAAGATCAAAAACTGCTCATTTGGAACGGCAATAAATCTTTTCAGGGAATCCACGATTTTTTCAAGTATTTAGAAGAAAAAAGCTATAAAATTCAATACCGCGTAATGCTTTCACGCTATCGCGGAAAGACAAAATGTGCGGTTTGTAACGGAAAACGACTTAGGCCAGAAACCAACAACATTAAAATTGACAACAAAAATATTAATGAACTGGTTGATCTGCCATTAAATGAACTGGCCGATTTCTTTAAAAACATACAATTAAACAGTTACGACCAACAAATTGCCAAACGTTTGCTGGTGGAAATCAACAACCGATTGCAATTTTTAAATGATGTGGGCTTAAGTTATTTAACCTTAAACAGAACTTCCACAACCTTGTCAGGCGGTGAAAGTCAGCGTATTAATCTGGCAACTTCGCTGGGAAGCAGTTTGGTTGGTTCTATGTATATTTTAGATGAACCTAGTATTGGATTGCATCCAAAAGATACGGAACGGCTGATAAAAGTATTGAAGGATTTGCGCAATTTAGGGAATACAGTTATTGTGGTTGAACACGATGAAGATATTATGAAAGCGGCCGATTTCATTATTGATATTGGTCCTGAAGCAGGAACTTTTGGCGGTGAAATTGTTGCCGAAGGAAATTATGATGAAATTTTAAAATCCGAATCGCTAACGGCAAAATATTTAAACCATCAGTTAAAAATTGAAGTTCCAAAAGTCAGAAGAAAATCCAACCAAGTCATTGAAGTGATTGGAGCCCGGGAACATAATTTAAAAAACATCAACGTTTCTTTTCCCTTAAATAGTTTAACAGTGGTTACGGGTGTTTCAGGAAGCGGAAAAAGCACCTTGGTCAGTAAAATATTGTATCCGGCAATTCAAAAACAATTGGGCGGTTACGGAGAAAAAGTGGGCCAGTTCACCGAATTAAAAGGTGCTGTGAAAACCATAGAAAATATTGAATTCATCAACCAAAATCCGATTGGGCGTTCAAGTCGCTCAAATCCGGTAACTTACGTAAAAGCTTTCGATGACATCCGTACTTTATTTGCTTCAGAAAAATTATCAAAAATAAGAAACTATCAGCCAAAACACTTTTCTTTCAATGTGGAAGGCGGCAGGTGTGAAACTTGCAAAGGCGACGGCGAAGTGACCATAGAAATGCAATTTATGGCCGATGTGCATTTGGAATGTGAAGCGTGTAAAGGAAAACGATTCAAAAAAGAAGTGTTGCAGGTAACCTTTCAGGGAAAATCCATAAACGATGTGCTAAACAGCACCATTGATGATGCGGTAACTTTTTTTACCAAACATAAAGAAACAAAAATCGCCAAAAAATTAAAACCGCTGCAAGATGTGGGATTGGGCTATGTAACTTTAGGACAATCGTCTTCTACCCTTTCCGGCGGTGAAGCGCAGAGAATTAAACTGGCTTCATTTTTAGTGAAAGGAACGCGACAAGACAAATCACTTTTTATTTTTGATGAACCCACAACAGGTTTGCATTTTCACGACATTAAAAAGTTGTTAAAATCTTTTAATGCGTTAATTGAAAACGGACATTCCATTATTGTGATTGAACACAATATCGATTTGATAAAATGCGCCGATTATGTGATTGATTTGGGCAAAGAAGGCGGAAAATTGGGCGGTGAACTCATTTTTCAGGGAACGCCCGAAGATCTTATAAAATGTAAGGAATCTTATACCGCACCTTATTTGGCAGAGAAATTAAGATAAAAGAATATTCATAATACAAAAAATGCCTAAAGTAAATAATTATTTACTTTAGGCATTTTTAAATTAAAACTTGTTAACTAAAAATTATTCCTTCTTTTCAGCGTTCAAAGCATCCAACTTGGTTTTTGCCAGCACAAATTCAGGGAACAATTTTATGGCGCGTTCAAAACTCAGTTTTGCTTCGGCATTTTTATTTAAACTGATTGCTATAATGCCTTCCAAATAAGCAATAGCCGATTTTAAATCAACATTTTGGTTGTAATTTTTATTTACCTGAAAAGTTATTTTCACTTTTCCGTCATCAGGAAGTTTGTCCGCTTTTTTGATCGATGCATAAGCTTCCTCATATTTATTCATTCCAAATTGCAATCCGGCCAATTTATAA
>Ga0156193_190_pt1 | contig 38310 bp, 28 predicted proteins | sample RifCSPlowO2_12_FD_107846 | JGI IMG/M metagenome (GOLD analysis project Ga0156193, IMG submission 107846) | Flavobacteria bacterium RIFCSPLOWO2_12_FULL_35_11
TTGGGGAACTTAAAATTTAATAATATTTAATAAATAATTTAATAATAAAATGAAAAAAATAATTTTACTTTTTGCAGTGATTGCAATAATCTCCTGTAAATCAGAACCTAAGGATTACGTAACATTAAATGGAAAATTAAAAACTCCGGGCCTTGAAAAAATCACCGTTCAGGGAAGAGGGTTTTCAAAAGATATTACCGTAAACAGTGACGGTACATTTTCAGACACTTTAAAAGTGACCGATGGCGTGCATGCGATTTCTAATGGTGGCGACAGAGTTACTTTATTCTTGAAAAATGGTTACGATTTAAACTTGGAATTTAAAGGCGAAAAATTATCTGATGGTGTTTTATTTAAGGGAGAAGGTGCGGAAACCAATAATTTCATGGAAAATAAACGTGCATTTTATATGAGTGACAACGCAAAGCCTAAATCATACTTTGTGTTGGACAAGGCAGCGTTTGATGCCAAACTTGCCGCAGCAAAATCGGAATTGAAAGGTTATAAAGATCAAGCCAAAGATTTAGATTCAATTATTAATGTCATGGATGCCAGAAACGATGAAATGTTTTTTGGCTATATTGAATCCAATTATGCAAGTATGCATGAAACCTTAACCCGTTTAGGAAAAGGAAAAGCCTCACCGATGTTTGCAAACTATGAAAATTTTAAAGGCGGAAAAACTTCGTTGGCCGATTTAAAAGGAAAATATGTTTATATCGATGTTTGGGCAACTTGGTGTGCGCCTTGTAAAGCTGAAATACCAGCGCTAAAAGCATTGGAAAAAGAATTTATGGGGAAAAATATTCAGTTTGTAAGTATTTCTGTCGATAAGCCGGAAGCTCACGAAACTTGGAAAAAAATGGTTGCAGACGAACAATTGGGAGGCATTCAATTATATGCTGACAACAATTTTGAATCTCAATTTATTTTAGATTATGGCATTAATTCAATCCCTAGATTTATTTTAATAGATGGCGCAGGAAATATTGTTGATGCCGATGCGCCAAGACCATCTGATCCTAAAATAAAAGAATTATTTGCAGAATTGGGAATTTAACATCCTGATAATATTAAAACAAAAAACCCTGTGAAGCTCATGCTTCACAGGGTTTTTTTTATTAAAAAATCTAAAATCTATTTAACCCAATATAGATCTAGAAATCACTATTTTTTGAATTTCAGAAGTTCCTTCATAAATTTGGGTAATCTTGGCATCACGCATAAGGCGTTCCACATGATATTCTTTTACAAAACCATAACCACCGTGAATTTGCACTGCTTCAACGGTAACGTTCATTGCAGTATCAGCAGCATATAATTTTGCCATCGCACCGCTTAAATCGTAGTTGAGATGTTCGTCTTTTTCCCAGGCAGCTTTCATGCATAAATGTCTAGCAGCTTCAATGGAAGTTGCCATATCGGCCAATTTAAAAGCAATGGCTTGGTGTTGGCTAATTTCTTTTCCGAAAGTTTTGCGTTCTTTAGAATATTTTAACGCCAATTCATAAGCTCCGGAAGCAATTCCCAAGGCTTGCGCAGCAATACCTATTCGGCCACCCGCTAGTGTTTTCATGGCAAATGTAAATCCGAATCCGTCTTCGCCAATTCTATTTTCTTTGGGTACTTTTACGTCTGTAAACATTAATGAATGGGTATCAGACCCGCGAATTCCCAATTTATTTTCTTTATTTCCAACGGCAAAGCCCGGCAATCCTTTTTCAACAATTAAAGCATTAATTCCTCTATGTCCTTTTGAAGTGTCTGTTTGTGCAATCACAATATAAACGCTTGCATTATTCCCGTTTGTAATCCAGTTTTTTGTTCCGTTTAACAAGTAATAATCTCCTTTGTCTATGGCGGTTGTATGTTGTGAAGTGGCATCAGAACCGGCTTCTGGCTCACTCAAACAAAAAGCGCCAATGATTTCTCCTTTTGCCAGCGGAACCAAATATTTTTGTTTTTGTTCTTCAGTTCCAAAAGTTTCCAATCCCCAACAAACCAAAGAATTATTTACCGACATCACTACTGAAGCAGATGCATCGATCTTTGAAATTTCTTCCATGGCCAAAACATAAGATACCGTATCTAATCCGCTGCCGCCATAAATTGGATCAACCATCATTCCCAAAAACCCAAGTTCTCCCATTTTTTTTATTTGTTCGGCAGGAAATTGTTGTTTTTCGTCACGTTCAATCACCCCAGGCAAAAGCTCAGTTTGAGCAAAATTACGAGCGGCATCGCGTATCATTATTTGTTCTTCAGTCAAATTAAAATCCATAATTGATAAGAGTTTTATATAAAATATATTTTTTGTTCAAATATAAATCTTTTTTAGGTTAAATTTTACATATTTAATAAAAATGGGAAATTGTTTGCTTTATAGAAGGGGCAATCTAAAATAAATGAACAAAATGAAGCTAAAAATCAGAAAAGGCAACGAAAATGTATTATTTAAGTTATTTATTGAGCAGGTTATGTTCTGAAAATCAATTGAATGGTTTGATTGTGGTATTGGTAATATAGAGGACAATTGTTCATGAAAAATCTTCACCAATAGTGCTTAAGTTTTTATTATATTTGTTGAACTTGATATTCGTTTATTAATAATGCCTAAAACTAAATTATGACACAAATGTGACCTCCCTTGGGAGGAATTATATTTAAATAGCAGGGAATTTTATTAAGAAAAGGAAGTAAATTAAAGTCATAATTAGTTAAAATCAAGGATGAAAAAATTATTAAAAAAGTACGAAGATAAGCAGCCAGAAATCGTTTTTCATTGGAAAGACCAAGAAACTGAAGCAGAAGGCTGGACCGTTATAAATTCTTTAAGAGGTGGTGCCGCAGGCGGAGGAACGAGAATGAGGAAGGGATTAGATATGAATGAAGTGCTTTCACTGGCGAAAACAATGGAAGTGAAGTTTACCGTTTCGGGTCCAGCAATTGGAGGCGCAAAATCAGGAATTAACTTTGATCCTAACGATCCAAGAAAAGAAGAAGTTTTAAGACGATGGTATAAAGCCGTCACTCCTTTATTAAAGTATTATTACGGCACCGGAGGCGATTTGAATGTAGATGAAATACACGAAGTGATTCCGATGACCGAAGATTGTGGCGTTTGGCATCCGCAGGAAGGTGTTTTTAACGGACATTTTAAGCCAACCGAAGCAGAAAAAATCAACAGAATTGGCCAATTGCGTTTTGGCGTCATAAAAGTGATTGAAGACGCCTATTATTCACCCGATTTATCCAAAAAGTTTACTGTTGCAGATATGTTGACCGGTTATGGCGTTGCTGAAGCCGTAAAACATTATTACAATATTTACGGCGGTTCCATAAAAGGAAAACGTGCCATTGTGCAAGGTTTCGGAAATGTAGGATCTGCATCCGCTTACTATTTAACGCAATTGGGTGCTAAAGTGGTGGGAATTATTGATAGAAATGGTGGATTAATTAAAGAGGCCGGATTTACCCTTGAGGAAATGAGAACCTTATTTTTGAAAAAAAACGGCAATCAGTTAACTGCCAAAAACATGTTGTCGTTTGATGAAATTAACGAAAAAATTTGGTCGTTGCCTGCGGAAATTTTTGTTCCTGCAGCCGCATCGCGACTTGTAACCCAAGAGCAGGTAACTAAAATGGCAGCTTCGGGACTGGAAGTAATTTCTCCGGGCGCAAACGTTCCTTTTGCCGATAAGGAAATTTTCTTTGGGCCAATTATGGAATTTGCAGATAAACAAGTAAGTTTATTGCCCGATTTTATTTCAAATTGTGGCATTGCACGCGTTTTCGCGTATTTAATGGAGTCGCGAGTGGAATTGCCTATGAAAGACGCCGCTATTTTTAGCGACATTTCAAATACCATAAAAAACGCCCTGGAAAATACACATGAAAGAAATTCAGGCAAAAAGGAAATTTGTAAAACCGCTTTTGAAATCGCATTGAAACAATTAATATAAACTTTAAATAAAAAATGGAAACAATTATTGTAGTAATCTTCATTCTGGGATATTTAGCAATTGCCCTAGAACATAATTTGAAGCTGGATAAGCTTATTCCCGCTTTGTTAATGATGGCAGTGCTGTGGGCTTTGGTAGCTTTTGGAATTGATTCATTTCCGAATTGGTTCGACTCTGCCGGACAAAAGCTGGTTGAGGGCTTCGCGAATTTTACATTGGCCGAAAGACATCATTTATTGGAAGAAACACTGCTGCATCATTTGGGTAAAACCGCCGAGATCTTATTTTTTCTATTAGGAGCCATGACCATTGTTGAAATTATTGATTATTTTGATGGATTTGGAACAATAAAAAATTTCGTCAAAACAAAAAGCAAGAAAAAGTTATTATGGATTTTTGCAGGGATGGCATTTGTGCTTTCTTCAATTATTGACAATTTAACCGCTACAATTGTATTGGTGACCATTCTTCAAAAAATTGTGCCCGAAAAAGAAACTCGACTATGGTTTGCAAGTTTAATAATTATTGCGGCCAATGCTGGTGGTGCCTGGTCACCAATTGGAGATGTCACCACAACAATGCTTTGGATTGGTAAAAAAGTGACTTCTGCAAAATTGATGGAATATCTAATTATTCCATCTATTGTCTGCGTAGTTGTCCCTGTATATATCGCTTCATTTATGAAACCTTTTAAAGGAAATATTGATATGAGTGGGTTGGATGATTCCGGGCCAAAAAGTAAGTACGGTCCAAGAATGTTATATTTAGGTTTGGCAGCCATTATTTTTGTTCCGATATTTAAAACGATTACCCATTTACCTCCTTATGTTGGAATGATGTTGTCATTGGGAGTAGTTGCTATTTTTGCCGAAATACACAGCAGAACACAATTTATGCTAACAAACATTGTTGAAAATGATGGAGATGATGCTGTTGGGTTTCATAGCCCAGTCCACAAATCATTATCAAGAATTGAAATGCCAAGCGTGCTGTTTTTCTTCGGAATATTAATGGCGGTAGCAGCTTTAGAATCTTTAGGAATTTTATTTAATGGCGCAGAAGCGCTAAAAGTAATGGTGCCAAATACCGATATTGTGATTATGGCTTTAGGGGTTGGCTCTGCGGTAATTGACAATGTTCCTTTGGTTGCGGCCAGTATGGGAATGTTTCAGGAACCTATAGATGACCATTTATGGCATTTTGTGGCATATTCTGCAGGTACAGGCGGAAGTATGCTAATTATTGGCTCGGCAGCGGGTGTTGTGGCTATGGGAATGGAGAAAATTAATTTTATGTGGTACTTAAAAAAAATAACATGGTTGGCCGCTGCAGGTTTTCTTGCAGGGGCAATTGCTTTTATGTTAATTAGAAATTTAACTTTTTAAGGGTAGCGACCCGAGATTTATCTCGGGTTTTTTTAAAAAAAATAAAAATGCAATTTTAAATTCATATTTTCGTTAAATAAAATAAAATAAAACCAAAAAAATAAACAACGTTTTAATTATGCTACAAGATTCAACTGAAATTTTACAGGAGGCTGTCCCACAAGAAAAATCCCTTTCTATTTATGACCTAATTATGGATGGCGGTGTAGGAGGTCAGGTGATAATTGCCTTGCTTTTAGTTTTGTTAACGGTTGCCTTATATATTTATTTTGAAAGGTACTTTGCCATAAAAGCGGCCTCAAAAACCGACAGTAATTTCATGAATCAAATTAGGGATTACATATCTCATGGAAAATTGGATTCCGCAAAAGTTTTATGCGCACAGTCAAGTTCTCCCGCAGCAAAATTGATTGAAAAAGGAATTTCGCGAATTGGCAAGCCTTTGGCAGATATCAACACTGCCATTGAAAATGCAGGCCGATTGGAAATTTATAAGCTTGAAAAAAATGTGAGTGTGTTGGCTACCATTGCAGGAGCTGCGCCTATGCTTGGGTTCTTAGGGACTGTGATTGGGATGATTATTGCCATTCATGAAATAGCAAATGCGGGGGGGCAATTAGACATTAAATTGCTTTCTGCCGGTTTATACACTGCGATGACAACTACTGTTGCAGGTTTAATCGTTGGTATTATTGCTTACATTCAATACAACCATTTGGTGGTAAGAACCAATAAAGTGGTGTATGAAATGGAAGCGCATTCAGTAGAATTTTTAGATTTATTAAACGAACCGATTTAAGACAATTAATAATTAATAGTTAAAAATTAATAATTAAAAATGAGAGAAGATAATTAGCCAATTAGGCAATAAGCCAATTAAGAAAGAGAATAAAGAATATGGAGAATAGAAAAAAATTTAGAACTTTAACTTTTAATATCTAATATTTTTTCAACTTTAACCTTTAACTTTTAATATCTAATATCTAATATTTAAATTTTTTAATCATTCAATTTTTTAATTTTTCAATAAAGTAGAACCTATGGATATTAGAGGCAGAAATAAAATAAGCGCGGAGTTTAGTATGGCGTCTATGACCGACATCGTATTTTTGTTGCTGTTGTTTTTTATGATCACTTCAACATTGGTCACCACCAGCGCGTTGGATATTTTGTTGCCAAAAGCAAGTGGCATTACTGAAAATAATAAAGCCACTTCGGTGACTATTACCAAGGATTTGGTTTTTTATATTGACAGCAAAATAGTGGATGAGGAAATATTGGAACAAGATTTGCTTGCATTGTTAGAAGGCAAAGAAGAGCCAACCATAGTTTTAAGGGCAGAGGAAGGCGTTCCTATTGAAAAAGCCGTGAAAGTCATGGATATAGCAAACAGAAATAGATATAAAGTAATATTGGCAGTTAGACCAAAATAAAAATATGTTAAGTTTATTTGATACCGACCATAAACGAAAGTCAGCAGCATTAACAGGTTTAGTGATGAGCCTCTTGGTGGTTGGACTTTTTTTCTTCGGAATAACCTATTTAGATCCTCCTGAGGAATTTGGGATTGCTTTAAATTTTGGAACTTCTGATGTGGGACAAGGCAATATTCAGCCTACAGAACCGCTAAGGGCGGCTTCACAGGAAATGGTAAAAGAACAGCAAGAAGCCGTAAAAGAAAAGGTGTCACAAACTGCTCCCAAAGTAGCGGAAGAAGTTCTTACCCAAGATAAAGAAGATGCATATGTCATAAAAAAACAACTGGAAGCAAAAAAGAAAGCTGAAGAAGTGGCCAGAAAAGAAAGAATCCAACGTGAGGCAATTGCAAAAAAGCAAGCGGAAGAACTTGAAAAAAGAAGAAAATTAGATGCTTTAATAGGAGGGGTGAGCAACGGCAACGGAACAGCAACTGGTGGACAAGGAAATGACAATACTGCAGGAGACAAAGGAAAAATAACCGGTGATCCCAATGCAAACGGCTATTACGGAAATGGGGCCGGAGGAGGTGGCGGTGATTACCAATTAGGAAACAGAAAACCGATAAGCAGACCGAAACCTGACTATATTTGTGATGAAGAAGGATTGGTTGTGGTGAGCATAGAAGTGAATGTTTCTGGAAAAGTGATAAAAGCGACTCCAGGTATAAAAGGATCTACAAACACTGCTGCATGTTTGCTGTCACAGGCCAAAGAAGCCGCAATGAATACTACTTGGCAGCCAGATGCAAATGCGCCTTCAAAACAAATTGGCATTATAAAATATAGATTTTCATTGTCTCAATAAATTTTAATGAAGTATACCGACACCCTCAATTGGATGTTTTCGCAATTACCCATGTACCAAAGGCAAGGAAATACAGCCTTTAGAAAAGACTTAACCAACAGCATTGCACTTTCCAAGCATCTTAATTTTCCTGAAACAACGTTTAAAACTATTCATGTAGCCGGCACCAACGGAAAAGGTTCCACAAGCCACATGTTAGCTTCAATTTTGCAGGAAGCGGGTTATAAGGTTGGTTTATACACCTCACCCCACTTAAAGGATTTTAGGGAGCGCATTAAAATCAACGGGAAACTCATCAAGAAAATTGAAGTTATAAATTTCATAAAAAACAACAAATCTTTTTTTGAAGCGCACAATCTTTCATTCTTTGAAATGACTGTTGGATTGGCATTTGAATGTTTTGCAAAACATAAAGTGGATATTGCGGTGGTGGAAGTTGGATTAGGCGGAAGATTAGATTCCACAAACATCATCACGCCTGAAGTTTCGGTAATTACGAATATTGGTTATGACCATACCCAATTTTTGGGGGAAACACTGCCGGAAATTGCTTTTGAAAAAGCGGGAATCATAAAACATAAAGTTCCGGTAGTTATTGGGGAATATCAAGAAGAAATATTTTCTGTTTTTGAGAAAATTGCCTCAGAAAAATCTTCACCATTATTTTTGGCCGCAACACAAGAAAATAGCACCTATGAATCAGATTTAAAAGGATCTTATCAAGTGCACAATATTAAAACTGTTTTACAAACCATTGCCGTTTTAAAAACGAAAGGGTTTGTTGTTTCAGAAAAAAATAGCAGAAACGGATTGCAAAAAGTTGTCGCGAACACCGGACTTATGGGCAGGTGGCAAGTTTTAAACGAGCAGCCAAAAGTAATTTGCGATACCGCCCATAATGCAGAAGGACTGCGTTACGTGCTTAAACAATTGCAAGAGGAAAAGTTTGACCAACTGCACATCATTTTGGGGGTTGTGAACGATAAAGATTTAAAATCGGTATTGCCATTGTTTCCAAAAAATGCCACCTATTATTTCTGCAGGCCAAATATTCCAAGAGGTTTGGACGCACATGAATTTCAGCAACAATGCGCCAAATTTCAGTTAATGGGCGAGGCCTATAATTCTGTCGAAAGCGCTTATAAAACCGCGCTGGACAAAGCCGGGAAAAATGATTTAATTTATATTGGCGGAAGCACTTTTGTGGTGGCAGAGGTTTTATAGAAAATTTTTCAAAAAATATGCTAAATTATTTGCCGGACATGGCGATGCCATTTATAGAAATATCCTAAGTCTGGAAAAATAAAATTTAATTAAAACAATGGGGCTGAACCAATTGGTTCAGCGCTTTTTTATGTTCTGGATTGTGTTGTTTCATATGAAGTGAGCTTTTTAAAAAAAAACGTAAAACTATTTCGTTATTTTTTCAGAAAAGCTTTGTATAAAACAAAATCTAGTTATATATTTGCATCCGCTTAGGGCAATTAGCTCAGCTGGTTCAGAGCACCTCGTTTACACCGAGGGGGTCGGGGGTTCGAACCCCTCATTGCCCACAAAAGGAAAATCCCACAAGAAATTGTGGGATTTTTTTGTTTAAGATTTATTGAAATCCCTTTACCAACTTACAAATTTTCAATTTAGAGGTTTTTTGGACAACTAATGTTTGTCTTTTTAAAATGGCAATTTTTTTGCCTAAAAAGCACTTGAGAAAATAAAATTAACACAAGTGAAATTTATCTAAGGGAACTTTTTGTCCACAATCTACTGCCAAGCCTCCAAAAAAAGTACCGTGGAAGCAAGACTAAATATTATTATTTTTGGAATGCCGATTATTTATAAATTTATCGGATAAAATTAAAACCTATGTTTGAAGAAAATTCATATGACCATCTAAAGAAAATGCCACTTTATAAAAAGGCATTAGAAATTATGGAAATTAGTCTTAAAATAAGTGAAAGTGTATCAAAGCACGATGTCGAAAATCTGAGTGAAGCAGAAGGCGATATGTTAGAAGGTTATGCCTAATATATCAGAGAAAACGCCACAATTATGCCTGCAAAGATTTCGGGTGCCGAAGCGGTCGAACTTTATGATTTGAAAATGGAAAACGCCACAATTATCCGCAAAGCAGCTCGGGAGCTTTCAACATATTGTACAGGCTTAACAATGTGCGGTTATAAAAATACCGATTACTTGCAATTGTTAAGAGATGAAGTTGAAGAATTTAGGATTTTGTTCGCTGAATGGGTAAAAGCATTTAACCAATGGGATTATATCATTGACCGCTGGGGCTTGTTTAATCCGCCTGGAATTAACTATGACACCCACGATCCAGATAATAATATTCCTTTTGATCCTGACGAATTATTGTGAATTTTACGTTATCCAAATTTATAATTACTGATTAAATCGTGGGATTTTTTTATTTTTTCGCTGTTTTTTAATTCTTCAAAAGTGTATTTTAGCTTTTAATTCACCATAAAACACAACCCATGAAAAAACAGCTTCTTGCAATATTTGCGCTTTCTTTTTTAATCTCTTCGAATACCAGCTTCAATAATGAAATAAAAGATCATATTTCTGAAGAAAAAGTGATTGCAGTAAATGACAGCACCCAAGCCAAAGAATTTTGGAACAAGTTAAAAACGCTAAAAGGAAAAGCATTTGAAGGACAATTGGTGAGCGCTCAGGCCAATGATGATTTTTCTGGCAAAAAATTGGTGATGTACGTACTTTATGCTGATGACGAAACAATCTTAATTCCATTTAATGTTGGCGACAATCGTTCAAGAACCTGGATTTTAAAATGCAAGAATGGACGAATTGAATTAAAACACGATCACAGACATGAAGATGGAAGCAAAGATAAAGTAACCATGTATGGAGGTACTTCAACAAATTCTGGAACACCCAATATGCAAGTATTTCCGGCCGATGAAGAAACTGTGGCGGTGATTCCTGCCGCTTTTTCAAATGCTTGGTGGATAACCGTTGACAGCACTTCTTATACGTATAACCTAAGACGCTTGGGCTCCGACAGGGTCTTTACGGTTTCTTTCGATTTAACTAAAGAAGTTGAAATTCCAAAACCTTCCTGGGGATGGGAAAATTATAGATAAAGACAGAAGACAGAAGACGGAAGACAGAAGACCGAAGCGTTTTAATTCCCCTCTCGAGAGGGGCTAGGGGTGTGTAAAAAACATGAGAAAAAATAAAGAATTAATATAAATTGGTCAACACTAATGAGGAAAGTACAATTACTATAGTTAAAAAATATTTTAATATTAAGGCAAAATCAAACCCCCTTTCCTTTGGAAAGGGCAGGGGATAGGAAATATCTTAATCCGTAGTAAAACTCCAAACTTGCCCAATTGTTTGTCCGCCTTTGCCGTCTTTTACCACCACTTTCCAGTAATAGGTTGTTGAAGCAGCAACCGTTTTGGTTAAAGTGGCTGCGCTTTGATTTGCTGAGGTGACCACCGTTGGCGGATTTGCGGTTCCAAAATACACATCATACGTTAAAGTATCACTGGCGTCTACATCGCTCGCTGTCCACTGTAAGTTTACGGTTGCTGCAGTTTGTACCGAATTTAATGCCGGACTCACCAAAACCGGTGAAAATGGCAAATGGTTTGTGACGCCAACGCCTTCGGTGTAAAAACTGAAGGTTGCCGAATAATTACTTGCCGCACTTTTGCTGTCTGTTGCTTTTACCCGCCAATAATAGGCAATTCCTTTTTCTAAAGTAATTGATTTGCTGGTGGTGGTTGAAGTAAGTGAATGCGCAATTTGTGCAAAAAGGTTGTCTTTAGCTACCTGTATCTGATAGGTGATGGCATCTCCCTGACTGTCAGTTGAAGCGCTCCATTGAAAATTCACCACATTGTCTATGCACAATAAATTATTGGTGGGATAGGTCAATGTTGGAACTGTTGGCGCTGTGTTTACCGGTGGTGGTGTCGGTTCGTCTCCGCCACCGCCGCACGACCATAAACTTACACTTAATACTGCGATATATAAAAGATTTTTCATTGATTATTGCTTAATAATTTTTAGGGTTACAGGTTGCTCTAAATGCACTTTTGCAAAATACAATCCTGTTGGTTTGTTTTCTAAGCTTAATTGTACTTTTCCATAAACCACCGGGTATTTTTTTGTTGAAATCAATTGTGAATTGATGTTGTACAATGCAACAACCACTTCTGTTTGCGCTGTTGGAACCGTAATTTCAAAAGTGCCTTGGGTTGGATTCGGATACCCAAAAACACCGTCAATGCCATCAATGGTTTTTGAATAAATACCTTCACAGGAAACTGCCGTTTTCACTTCCAAAATATCACCGCTATTTACTTCAACAGAAAATATTGGCGCGCTTGTTTCAAATTGTTCCAGTCCGTTTACAAACACCGTAAATGGCGCTGTCCCTTTTTCAATTTCAACAGAAGCTTTGCCGGAAACAACACTTGATTTTGCTGAAACCGTTGTTCCTGCTGCAACTGTAACGGCATAACATTGCTGATAGGTTTGCCCTGTAACGCCAATGCAGAAATTATATGTTCCGGGAGCCAAATTTGCAGAGGTTGCCGTTGTACTTGTAAAATTTAGCGCAACATTGTTAATTGTTGTGGTGTAATTTAGCGCAGTAACTGCGGTAATTTTAATCTGTCCGTTGTTTTTTCCCAAACAGGTTTCACTGATAACTTCCACCGTAAAATTATTTGCAGGCAAGGTGAATATTGGGCAACCAGTGCTGTTTACGCTTGTTCCGGTTAAGGTGTTCGGACATAAATCTATGCTATCCGCAACCCCGTCGCTGTCGCTGTCGTCTGATGCCGTTCCGCCTCTTGGATCCAGTAATTTCACGGTGGAATACAGTTTGTATTCGCCTGGGTTTAGCGTAATTGCTGTTGACGTGCTGGTGATGTTTTTTACTTCACCCGTAAAATATTCGTACCAGGTTCCTGTTTTTGAAAACTGGACTGTCATGGTTTTTGAAGTAATGTCAAAATTTCCTGCCAAAGCAACATCCATACTGGTGTGTTTTAATAGGATGGATTTTGTTAATGTTCCCACATTTAAGGTGAAATCGGTGGTGTTAAAAACGGGCTGACTCCTTTTAAAAGCTGCCAATGTTGCCCAAGTATTGTAAATTTGTTTTCTGTTGGCGTTGTCAAAATAGTCCCAACGAACTGGTTTTTTTGACAACCGGCAATCATTGCTCACCGTGCCATTTGAACAAGTATTAATGGAAAAATCATAACCCAGTTCGCCAAATTGCCATATCATTTTTGGACCTGGAATGGTAAAAAAGAACATTCCTGCAAGTTCTTGACGGGACAAAGCAGTGTTTAAATTTTTAACATTGTAAGTCGCATTGCTGTTCCCAAATTGCAGGTTTTTATACATCATACGTTCTTCATCATGGCTTTCCATATAGCCAACAACATTTAGCTGGCTCCAGCCTCTCTGTTTGTAAGAAATCCAATCGATATTGGTATCAGTTGGGAAACCCATGGTATTTTGGTTGTAACTGTGATTCATATTTCCCCAAAGCATAATGCCATAATTTGCCAAAACTGTTTCTTCGGAATTTTCTGATAAATGTTCAAAAATTACATAAGGTTTGTTGGTTGGACTGTTGCTCCAAACGTGATCGGCATAATTTTTTAGGTTGGTAATTCGTGAAGCATCATAAGCACTGGCCCAGTTGTCTGCACCATAATAAAGCGTATTCGAAAAACCTTTGGTGAAATCGAATCTAAATCCGTCAATTTTATATTCATTCATCCAATAACTGAGCACATCTTTAAAAAATGCTTTTGTATACGTTGATTCGTGGTTAAAATCGTATCCCCAATGCGCACTTGTGTTGTCGACTAAGTTATGGTTCACATTGTACCAAGGATTGTTGGCGGCAGGTTTGCCGGTTGCACTGTCCCAATACATTTGAAGCATTGGCGATTGGCCGTAAGAATGGTTAAAAACAACATCGGCAAGCACGGCAATACCGCGTTGGTGACAGGCATCCACAAATTTTTTAAAATCGTTTTTGGTTCCGTAGGCTTTGTCTAAAGCCATATACAAGGCCGGATTGTAACCCCAGCTGTCATTTCCTTCAAACTCATTTACGGGCATCAATTCAATGGCGTTTACGCCCAAAGAAGCCAAATAATCTAATTTAGTGATGGCTTCAGTAAAGGAAGAACTTGCCGTAAAATCCCTGATCAGCAATTCATAAATAATTAAATTGCTTTGTGCAGGTTTTGTAAAGTTGGTAGTGGTCCAGGCATAATTTTCCTGATTTATTTTGAAGGTTGACACATAGCCCGTAGTTAAATTTACAGGATATGCTTTTAAATTTGGATAGTTGGCGCTTGAAATATATTGGTCATTAGAAGGGTCCAATATTTTTTCTGAATAAGGATCGGCCACTTTAATATTGTAATCTATCAAATATTGATAGGCGTATTCTGTGTTTATGTTTAATCCGGGAACTGTAAGCCAGAAATCTTCCCCGTCCTTTTTCATTTGATACGTGGCATTTAATGTCCAGCTGTTGAAATCACCTAAAATCAATACATCAGTTTTTAAAGGAGCTTTCAGTAAAAAAGTAACAGAATTATCGGTGTTTATATTGATTCCATATTTTAAGCCGACAGGTTTTGTGGCATTCACTGTCGGTGTTTTTACGAAGATGTTTATCGTTGTTTCTTTTACTTCAGTACCATTTGTAGCAACAGCTTTAAGGGTTTGATTTCCTGCTGAAGTCAGTAAATAAGAAGTTGAAATAGCGGTGGCATTGGTCGCTGTTTTTTTTGAAATGCCGTTCACAAAAAGTTCCAAATTGGAGGCTATGGAAGCTTCCGCTGAAATGGTGATGCTGCTGTTTAGGTTGAAAGCACTGTTGTTTGCCGGGCTTGTGAATGCAATGTTTAAGCCTGCCGCATAAATGGGAACAAAAATATCCGGGCTTGTTTGTTTGGTTTGATCAGCAGATCTAAATACGAAACTAAGTTCAGTTACTGTATTAGTTGTCGCTACACCATAAAATGTGAAAATATCTGGTGTAATTATCAATGTATATAAATTGGCATTTGAAGTTGATCTTGTAAGTTTTGCTTTTGTTGTGTTTACAGCCCAATCAGCAAGGACATTTGACCATCTGACACCATTTGCCGTTACGCCGGTATGCGCGTAAATGTCTCCGGTATAGCCTGCTAACGGGGTGCCTACAGCATTAAAAGTGACTGTAATTTGATTATTTGCCGTAGGAATTGTTGGCACCGTGCTCACTTGTGAGAATAAAAAGCCGGTACAACTTAAAAATATAAAAAGTAATGTTTTTTTCATGAGGTTAAATTTAAAAATTTCTTTTCAGAAATTGTTTCAAAAAGAAAAAATCTGCACAGAAAACCTTCTGTGCAGATTTTTTTAAAATGTTTTATTTGCAATATTCATTATAATTAAAGTGCAGTCAACGTATAAGTTGGCGCGGATGAATTGCTAAAATCTAAAACAATTTTATAATTGCCTGCAGTAACAGGAATATTTGCACCGCCAACTTCTAAAGTTCCATTTAAGCCATTATCACCATAATTTAAATCCCAACTGTCGTTGGTTCTAAATTTAATTTCACCAGCTGTTAATGCAATACGATTTATTACCCAAACATCATCTTTACTGAAATCTAGGGTAAAACGTACATTAGGTCCATCCCAACCGTTAGGTGTAGCTGATCCAACAACTCCCCAAATATTAATAGGGGTAATGGTGTATGCCAGATTTTTCAGGTCTAGGGTAACTAAATAATTTCCGGCTGTAACCGCAATATTTGCACCGCCATTTTCTAGTGTTCCGTCTGCTCCTGTATCTCCATAGTTAAGACCCCAGTCGTTTTTAAATCTAAATTTCATTTCTCCTGCTTTCAAGGTAACAATTGCTTTCCAAGTATCAGAGAAAGAATCATAAGTCATAGGCATATCTGGTCCATCCCAACCATTTGTTGTTGCGTCTCCAACCAATCCCCAAGAATATGTTTCCATGGTGTATTTTAAAGTACCTAAATTGAAAGTAATTTTATAAGTACCCGCAGTAACAGGGATATTGTCTCCGCCTTCATCTAAATTACCGTCTAAACCAGAATCACCATAATTAAGGGTCCAAGAGTTGTTAGATCGGAATTTGATTTCACCAGTATTTAAAGTTACATAAGCAACAAGTACATCCGCAATGCTAGTGGTATAAAATGGCATATCTGGTCCATCCCATCCATTAACAGTAGCGCTTCCGACAACTCCCCAAATGGTGGATAAATCTAATTTATCTTCATAGGCGGTAGCCGTAAATGATACACTGTTTGAACTCATTCCATGGTAAGCGCTCAAAACAGTCTCAATTACAACAGAAACAGGGGTTGGAGTGCCGCCTTTCAAACCTAAATTAAGTAAAATTTTATTTAATTGAACGGTTTCAAAAACTTTTGACAAACTGGTTCCGGCAGCAACAGTTACACTTTTTTCACCTGATGCAAAAACAATTTTATATTCAGCACCGGCATCGAAGCCAAAATCAGGGTCGGTCCAAGAAACAGTTAAGGCATCTTGTCCAGCGGCATCTTTATCCAATACAACATCACTCGAAGACAAGCTTAAAGTAGTCTCTGCATTTGGATTAAGTACTGTAAGTACTTCCTTATCACATGAAACTAACAATGTAGCAGCAGTAAAAAGAAGCAGTATTTTATTTAATATTATTTTCATTTTTCCTTAGTTTAGAATTAATATCCAGTGTTTTGTTTCAAATTAGGATTTGCATTTAAATCTGTTGCAGGAATAGGGAAAAGGTCTAAATGGCCAGAGGTAGAAATACCTTCTTTTACACCACCTTTCCAAGGCCATACATAATCTCCGTCAGAAAATTTTCCAAATCTAATTAAATCGGTCCTTCTATGTCCTTCCCAAAACAATTCTCTTGCTCTTTCGGCTAAAATAAAGTCTTTTGTGATTGTAGTTACTTTACCAAAATTATTGGCTCTGTCTCCTCTTAAATCATTCATATAACCAATTGCTTTTGCATTGTCTCCAGCGCCATATAAAGTTGCTTCTGCATACATTAAATAAACATCGGCAATTCTAAATAATGGGAAATCAGTATCTGTAAATTCCCCACTTGAACCATTCATGCCATTGCTATCTACGTTTTTAAACTTACTAACGGCATAGCCATCTGTAAATGTTGAAATAGATTCAATTTCAAGTTTTTGCCCATCTGTATGGAATAAGGCTCTTGGATCTTTTTCAATGGTATAAGTTAATGCGCCTAAATTAAAAGTGATTTTATACAAACCTGTTGCCACTTTTATGTTCGCGCCACCATCTTCTGCAGAACCGTTAGCGCCATTATCTCCATAATTGAATCCCCAGTCGTTATCTCTTCTGAATTTAATTTCACCTTCAGTTAGATTAAAGAAACCAGCATAAACACTAGAAGTTCCAATTCTATGAAGCGGCATATCCGGACCATTCCAACCATTTACGGTTGCAGATCCCACCAATCCCCAATTAGATGCAACACCAATCGCATTGTTTGAAGTACTGATATTGATTCCAGAGTTAAAAGTGTTTACTAGCGCACTGGTAGCTCTATTACCGCCCCAACCTCCGTTGACTCCATAATCAGCCGGGCTCATGCTTCCGCCAATTGCGGCGTGGATTAAAAATGTGGTTCCGCCATAGCTTTGAGTTCTTAAACCATCAAAGGCGATAGGGAAAATTATACCGTCATCAGTATGATTGTCAGCCAAAAATGAATTTTTATAAGGAGCATCCATACCATAACCTACAGCAATTACTTTATCTGTCCAGGTAATAACATTAGGATACATAGGTGTTCCTGTATATACTTCTGCATTTAAATACAATTTGGCCAATAAAGTCCAAGCTGCAGCTTTGTCAGCTCTTCCATATTCATTGGATCTTGGAGCTGCCAAACCACCTTCAATATCTTTTAATTCAGATTCAATCCAAGTAAATAAATCAGCCCGGCTTATTTGCTCAGGGAAGAAAAATCCAACCTCATCATTTTCAGTCACGAAAGGGAAATTACCGTATAAATCCAGTGCATGGTAGTAGCTTAAGGCTCTTAAAAAACGAGCTTCCTTTTTATAAAGTTCCACATCAGCCAATAACTGTCCGGTAACACCTCTAGAAGCCAATTTAGCATCGGTGGTTTCTCTTAAGAATGCATTACAAGAAGTTATTTGGTAAATAATTCTATTGTACAATGCCGTTACAAATTCGTTGCTTGATGTCCAATCTTGTTCATGGTAATCAGGCAAACTTCCATCAGCCCATCCAATAACGGCTTCGTCAGTGGTTACTTCCTGCGCCAACCAATATTGTCTTAAGTATTGGCTAAATCCTTCATCAATACCTGTAATATCAGGCATCCCTGCAGGTCCTTGTTGACCACTAATGGCCAAACCGGCATATAGTTTCGCCAATACTTGTTTATATGCAGCAGGGTCGTTAAATAACTGATCTGCCAATATAACATCTTTATCTTGGGGAACAGTGTCTAAATCCTTTAGGCACGAAGTCAATGTAAACAACGTTACAATGGTTCCCAGCAATAATATTTTAAAAGAATATTTTTTCATTTCTGTTTAATTAAAAGTTTAAGTTAACGCCAACCATATAAATTCTTGGTCGTGGATAAATGTTATAATCAATACCGCTTCCTGTTGATGTAGTACCAACCTCTGGGTCTAATCCAACATAGTCAGTGATGGTCAATACATTTTGAACAGAACCAGTAACTGAGAAGTTTGAAGTTGCTCCAAATAAGCTTCCAAAATTATATCCAACACTTACGTTGTCTAGTTTCAAGAATGAAGCTTCCTGAACATAGTAATCAGATAAAAATCTTTCAGAACCGCCATTTTCAAAACCTGATTCCAACACGTTTTCAACACCGTTGGAAATGACATTTGGAAAAGCAGGATTCAATAATTGAAATTCAAATCCTAAGTTAGAGTCTATATTATTATACACATAGTTACCAACACTTCCTCTCCAAGCCATATTGAAGTTCCATTTTTTGTAATTCAGGTCTGTATTAAATCCAACAGTAAAATCAGCTGATGGTTTCTCCATTCTGTATTTATCTGAATTTGTAATATTGCCATCGTTATTTCTGTCAACATATACCCCCTCTAAAGGTTTTCCGTTTGCATCATATACTTGTTGATAAACAAAGAATGTATAAGGAGCGTATCCAACTGAATGTCTTTGTACATAGTTACCAACACCACCACTAAATAAACCAACAGGAACACCTTCATAGTCTGGGCCATCGTTTGTTGTTAGTTGTGTAATTTCAGTATCGTTATATGTTAAATTCAATCCTAAATTTAAATTTACATCTTCGGTTGAAATTGGTTTGGTGCTTAACATCAACTCAATACCTTTATTTTCCATTTTTCCAATGTTTGCATTACCTGCGTTTGACAATGAAGACCCACCTGGGAATGGAATATAATTTAATAAATCCTTTGTTTTTCTAAAATAAGCATCTATAGATCCGCTAACTACATTATTTAAGATTCCAAAATCAAGTCCGGCATTATAAGTTTCCGTTTCCTCCCATTTTAATGTGGTATTAAATGGTTCCGCTCTAAAAGTGTTGATAAAGTTACTTCCAAATTGATATTGGGCAGAATTGGTACTTCCTAAATAGGTCGCAATTGCCGGGTAGTAACTACCAATATCTTGCTGACCTGTAAGACCCCAACTTAATCTAAGTTTTAGGTTAGTGATGGCAGTAGAATTTTTCATAAACCCTTCTTCATAAATTTTCCAGGCGAAAGCGGCTGAAGGGAAATTACCCCATCGGTTATCTTTGCTAAATCTTGAAGATCCGTCACGTCTGTATGTGAATGTCAATAAATACTTATCGGCTAAAGAGTAGGTAAGTCTGCTAAAAAAAGACTGTAAGTTTAATTCATTATTATAATCAAAAGTTTCAGTTATGTTCTCATCTTGAATATTGTCTGTATTAAACCCTTCATTTTTGAAGTTTTGATAGGAATAACCAGCCATAAAATCAACGGTACTATTGATTGATTTTAAGTCTGTGCCGTAATTAAGATAAAAATCCATTAACACATTCTTTTTATCTTGCTCATAATGAGAGATACTGCCTAATTTTGCCTTTTCAATACTAGTTGCAGTAGCTGAATTAAAAATTGAATTGTCACCAATACTGTTTGATACGTCATATCCTAAGTTAAGGTTGGCTTTTAATTCAGGCAAAAAGTGCATTTTATAATCAAATACAATATTTCCAATACTTCTGCTTGAATTTGCTGAATTGTCACGCAATTCCAATAAAGCTAAAGGATTCTTAGGCGCTCCAACTGTAACCGGATTTCCGTTAGGCTGTATCCATTCCCAATAGCCACCGTAGTTTGGATTGCTGTCATAAATTGGTTTTGTTGGGTCGAATGAAATGGCATTGCCAATGGCGCCCCAATCTGCAAAATCGGTGTTAATCATAGACACTTTGGTATTTACGTCTATTTTTAAATGGTCATCAAACAATTTTGAACCAATACTTGCTGAATAGGTTACTCTTTCAAGATTTGAAGTCAATAAAGTACCCGATTGGTCTGTGTAACCAATAGATCCCCTAAAATTAATGTTTTTGGTGCCACCTTGTAAACTTAAGTTATGGTCTGTCCCATAGCCAGTTCTAAAAATTTCATCTTGCCAATTGGTATTTGCAGTTCCTAATAATGCAATGTCTGATGGCAAACCATTTTCATTCACAAAATCTCTATATTGATCAGCAGACAAAGCATCTACAGTTTCGAGATTTTCATTTACTGAAAAGTTTGCGGTATAAGATCCTTTAAACCCATCACTACTTCCTTTTTTTGTGGTAATGATAATTACCCCATTCGATGCTCTTGAACCATAAATAGCAGTGGCAGAGGCATCTTTTAAAATAGTGTAAGACTCAATGTCATTTGGGTTAATAGTGCTAAGCGGATTGCTGACACCAGATACACCCTCTTTATCGACAGGAACCCCATCAATTACAAATAAAGGGTCGTTTGTGGCATTTAATGATGCTCCTCCTCTGATTCTAATAGTGGATCCACCTCCAGGTTCACCACCGGCTGAGGTAATATTCACCCCCGCAACTTTACCCGTAAGCATTTGGTCAGGAGAAATAATAGCACCTTTGTTTAAATCTTTAGCTTTGACAGAGGTAACAGATCCTGTTGCATCTTTTACGGTGGTAGTACCATAACCAATGATAACAACTTCATCAAGTGACTCTGCGCTTTCAGTCAAAACAATATTGATTGTAGTATTGTTTCCTACAGTAACTGATTGGGAATTGAACCCAACATAAGAAAATACCAAGACATCGCCTGGTTTCACTTTTTCCAAAATATAGTTTCCGTCAAAATCTGTTGCGGCACCTACAGTAGTTCCTTTAATAATAACGCCAACTCCAGGTAGTGCTGTACCACCCGCTGCTTCTGTAACTTTTCCTTTCACGGTTTGCTGGGCAAACATTACTAAAGGCAAAAGAAGCATGACATTAAACAAAAAAATTTTAAAATTTTTCATCTATTTTAAGTTAATTAATAATTAAGGTTTTTTAATAATTGGTGTACTATTTATTACATTTCACAGTGTGAAGTTAAGTACTTAACATTTATTTAACAATAATAAGTGCTAATAATAATGTTCCGCAAACGTTTTCGTGTTTGTAACTTTTTTACGCAAACGTTAGAGTTTGCCTATGTTTTATTAGGACTTTTTATAGAAAATTTTAAATTAAGGCCATATTCTAAAATTTTTGATTAAAATTAATGATATGTTTGTCGGGAATTCCAAGTAAATTTAACTAATAATTTTATATTTGTGGTTAAGAAACTTGCAGTTTTTACCATAAATGAGGCAGTCGCAAATTTTTCACTCAACCATTGTAAAATAGCTACTGTTTGGGTTAAATAATAAATAAATTTAAAATAGAAATGAAGCCAAGAATTACCCTTAAAAAAATTGCAAGAGAATTTGGAGTATCCATTTCTACGGTTTCAAAAGCGCTAAAGGACAGTCATGAAATTAGTGAAGAAACTAGAGGGAAAATTAAGGCATTTGCCGATTACTATAACTACAAGCCAAACAATTTAGCCTTACAGCTTCGAAACCAAAAAACTTCTGTGATTGGCGTAATCATCCCTGAAATTGTGCATCATTTTTTTTCAACGGTGATTAATGGCATTGAAAAATACGCCACTGAAAAGGGATACAACGTAATGATATGCCTCTCCAATGAATCTTATGAAAAAGAGGTTTCAAACATGAGTGTGCTGACCAATGGAAGTGTGGACGGATTGATTGTTTCCATTGCGCGGGAAACACAGCAAAACCAAAATTTTAACCATTTTGAAGCGTTGATTACCGATGATTTTCCATTGGTGTTATTCGACAGAATCAATGACGATATTAAATGTGATAAAGTAATCATTGACGATATTGGAGGCGCCTTTAAAGCGACCAACCATTTAATTGAGATAGGATCAAAACGAATTGCCTTAATCACAACCCATGATTTTATCACTGTGGGTTCGCTAAGACGGGAAGGCTATTTAAAAGCGCTGAGAAGTCAGGGAGTTGAAGTTGATGAAAGCCTGATTTATAAAATAGATGACAAAGAAAATTTATACGAACAAATTAAAAAGGTGATCTATGTGGCAAATCCGCCAGATGCCATTTTGGCCGTTAATGAAATATATGCAGCAATCGCTTTAAAAATTTCCCAGGAAAAAGGATTGGACATCCCTAAAGACATTGCGATTATCGGTTTTACCAGCGGATTGATTTCCGAATTTACGAGTCCGCCATTAACATCAGTGGTTCAGCATGGGTATTTGATGGGCGAGCAGGCCGCGGAATTGTTAATCAACAGAATAGAGCATAAAGGCCCGGAAGAATTTCAAAAAACCGTTATTTCCCCCGATTTGAAAATTAGAAAATCAACGCTTGATAATTGAAAAGAGTTAAAAGCTCAAAGTTAATTCTTTAAAATACAAGTAATAAAATTAGCCTTCAGCTTTCGGCCTTCAGCATTAACATATAACAAATAACATTTAACTCAAGCCCCGCAACTCCAACGTTGTAGTGCCCAATTGTTGAATTTTTTAGCTAAATCTTATTTCAAAAAAGGTTCAACTTAAATTTTTATTTATATATTTGACACGTACTATTTTTCACACTTCACACAAAAACAATTAATTAAAGCCTATTGGCTTTATATTGTATTTATTTTTTTAACACTTACATTATGGAAAAACGGAAACTAAGTTTCTGGGATATCTGGAACATGAGTTTTGGTTTCCTTGGAATTCAAATGGGTTTTGCGCTGCAAAATGCCAATGCCAGCAGAATATTGCAAATTTTTGGCGCAGATGTCCATGAACTCTCTTGGTTTTGGGTGGTGGCGCCATTAACGGGTTTAATAGTTCAACCCATCATTGGTTATTATAGTGACAGAACCTGGACGAAACTTGGAAGAAGACGGCCTTACTTTTTAACAGGGGCATTATTGGCTTCAATGGGATTAATTTTAATGCCAAATGCCGATATGTTTACGGCTTTTTTACCTGCATTATGGGTAGGAGCAGGAATGTTAATGATCATGGACGCTTCATTTAACGTTGCAATGGAACCATTTAGGGCTTTGGTGGCCGATTTATTGCCTTCTGATCAAAGAACGCTTGGATTTTCTGTGCAAACCATTTTAATAGGTATTGGAGCCGTAATAGGTTCTTGGTTGCCTTATGCTTTGTCAAATTGGTTTGGGGTCACTAACAATGCCGCAGAAGGTGAAGTTCCTTTAAACTTATTGCTCTCATTTGTAATAGGCGCCGGCGTTTTAGTTGCCAGTATTTTAGTTACGGTATTTACCACCAATGAATATACTCCGGAAGAAACCGCACAATTTAGCGCTCCTGCAAGTGAAGAAGAAATTGCTGCTGGGGAAAAAGCAAGTTTATTGGATATTTTTTCCGATTTCAAAAAAATGCCTTTAACCATGAGACAATTGAGCTCGGTTCAATTTTTTTCCTGGTTTGGTTTGTTTGGGATGTGGGTATTTTCAACACCTGCCATTGCGCATCACATTTATGGTTTGTCTTTGGATGATCACGGATCTGCTTATCAAATTGCGGGTGACTGGGTTGGAATTTTATTTGGTGTTTACAATGCGGTTTCAGCGGTATACGCCTTCTTTTTACCGGCAATCGCTAAAAAAATAGGCCGAAAATTAACCCATGCCGTTTCACTGGCTTTTGGTGGATTAGGACTTATCTCCATTTATTTTGTGCCAAACGAAAACTGGTTATTTTTATCCATGTTCGGAATCGGTATTGCTTGGGCAAGTATTTTAGCCATGCCTTACGCAATTTTGGCGGGATCAATTCCAGCCAAGAAAATGGGCGTTTATATGGGGATTTTCAATTTCTTTATTGTAATTCCACAAATCATAAACGCTATTATAGGCGGCCCAATCGTAAAATATTTTTATGGCGGCAACCCAATTTATGCCTTAATAATCAGCGGTATTTCTTTACTGATTGCTGCCATATTGGTGGTTAGGGTAAAAGATGTTGATGATACAGTATTAATAAAAATTTAAATGAAGAAAGAAATCGCATTCATATTTGATTTAGACGGCGTTATCGTAGATACGGCGAAATATCATTATTTGGCCTGGAGAAATTTGGCTAACGCCTTGGGCTTCGATTTTACAGAAGCACAAAATGAATTGTTAAAAGGCGTCAGTAGAATTCAATCGCTTGAAATTTTATTGTCGATTGGAAAAGTAGAATTGCCTGGGGCTGAAAAGGAAAAATTATTGCTTCAGAAAAATAAAGAATATCTGGAATATGTCAATCAAATGACTTCCGAAGAAATTTTGCCCGGCGTAAATGATTTGTTGAATTTTTTAGAAATCAACGACATCAAATATGCCTTGGGTTCGGCCAGTAAAAACGCACCGTTGATTTTGGAGAAAGTCGGACTTTTAAACAGATTTACAGCCATTGTTGACGGCAATGACGTTTCTAAAGCAAAACCTGATCCTGAAGTATTTTTAATAGGCGCTAAAAAATTAGGGATGAAACCCGAAAACTGCGTGGTTGTAGAAGATGCCATCGCGGGAGTACAAGCTGCAAATGCGGCGAAAATGATAAGTATAGGAATTGGAGATGCGAATGTGTTACAAGAAGCAGATTATGTTTTTAAAGATATGACAGCAATCACGCCCGATTTTTTAAAAAATCTAATGAATTAAAAAAGATGAATAAAGATTATATTAAGCCTTACGAATGGTCAATTGTAGAAGAAGGCTTTGATCCAGAAAATGTTGAAGCTTCAGAAAGTCTGTTCAGTATTGGCAATGGTTCTATGGGCCAACGTGCCAATTTTGAGGAAACGTATACAGGAAAAACCTTTCAGGGAAGTTATATCGGCGGTATTTATTATCCAGATAAGACCAGAGTGGGCTGGTGGAAAAACGGCTATCCGGAGTATTTTGCCAAAGTGCTGAATGCGCCAAACTGGATAGGTATTGACATCCAAATTAATGAAACAAAACTGGATTTAAATACCTGTAAAGTTTCAAATTTTAAAAGGGAATTAAATATGAAAGAAGGCTGGCTAAGCCGTTCTTTCGATGCAATTCTTGAAACCGGCGAGGAAATCCAAGTAAATACAAAACGTTTTATAAGTCTGGAATACAATGAAACCGGCGCCATTGAATACGCCGTAAAAGCCGTCAATTTTTCAGGTGAAATTACTTTTTCTCCTTATTTGGATGCCGGCATTAAAAATGAAGACTCCAATTACGATGAATATTTTTGGGACATACTAAAAATTGTCAACGGCAAAAATAACGGTTGCATCCTTTCAAAAACCTTAAAAACAGAATTTCATGTGGCAACCGCCATGAAAGTTTCGTTCGCGGTAAATAATGAAAAAGTTGATGCTTTGCAACAAACCGAAGTTGAAGAAAAATCTTTGCATTATACCTATAAATTAAATGTCAATAAAGGCGACACCGCAACCATTTATAAATATGGAAGCTGTGTAAGTTCCTTAAATTATGCAAAAGAAGCATTGATTGAAGTTGCTTTTAACAATGTTAAACAAGCTTATGAATTAGGTTTTTCACAACTTTTGGAAAGCCAAAAAGAAGCCTGGTCTAACATTTGGCACACGGCCGACATTATTATTGAAGGCGACATAAAAGCACAGCAAGGCATCAGATTCAATATTTTTCAATTGAATCAAACTTATCTGGGAACCGATGCAAGACTAAATATCGGACCGAAAGGTTTCACCGGTGAAAAATACGGCGGAAGCACTTATTGGGATACGGAAGCCTATTGCATTCCTTTTTATATGGCGACAAAAGATGCGAGCGTAGCCAAAAATTTATTGATGTACCGCTATAATCAGCTGGATAAAGCCATAGAAAATGCGCAAAAACTCGGATTCAAAAACGGGGCGGCTTTGTATCCGATGGTTACCATGAACGGTGAAGAATGCCACAACGAATGGGAAATTACTTTTGAAGAAATCCACAGAAACGGTGCGATGATTTACGGGATTTACAATTATGTAAATTACACGCAGGATTTTGAATATGTTCCAAAATTCGGACTGGAAGTCATCATTGCTGTTGCTCGTTTTTGGTATCAGCGCGCTAATTTTTCAGAAGCAAAAGGCCAATATGTTGTTTTGGGCGTTACGGGTCCGAATGAATACGAAAACAACGTAAACAATAATTTTTATACCAATTATTTGGCTAAATGGTGTATTCAATATGCTTCGGAATGTTTGAACAGGGTAGAAAATGAGTATCCTGAAGATTTTAAACGCGTCATGGCCAAAACAAAATTGACCGATGAAGAAACCAAAAAATGGTTACAGGTTGCCGAAAATATGTATTTTCCATTTAGTTTGGATCACAATGTTTATTTGCAACAAGACGGATTTTTGGACAAAGAATTAATTCCGGTTGCAGAATTGGAAAGTTCAGAAAGGCCCATCAATCAAAAATGGTCCTGGGATCGTATTTTGCGTTCTTGTTATATCAAGCAAGCAGATGTTTTGCAATGTATGTTCTTTTTTGAAAATAAATTCAGCAAAGAAGATTTGGAGCATCATTTCGATTTTTATGAGCCATTAACCGTTCATGAATCTTCGCTGTCTCCTTGCGTGCATTCAATTTTGGCAGCTTCCATCGACAGAATGCCTAAAGCTTATGAGCAATATGTGAGGACTTCACGTTTGGATTTGGACGATTATAATCACGAAGTTCATGAAGGTTGCCACATTACCAGTATGGCAGGAACCTGGATGTCTATTGTGCAGGGATTTGGCGGTATGCGCATTTGGGAAGATGGTGTTTTATCCTTCAGCCCACAAATTCCCAAAGAATGGAAATCTTATTCATTTACCATTAATTTCAGGGGAAATATTATAAAGGTGTACAAAAGCCAAACCGAATGTAAGTTTTTTAATGAATCGGAAAACGATGTAAAAATGATGGTGGATTCCATAGAAATTTTAATCCCGTCAAACCAATTGGTCACTGTATAAATTTTAAATAACAACACATGAAAAATCTTTTTTTCCTAATACTTTTCATTTTAGGCAGCACTTTATTTGCCCAAAAAATCGATAGAATTGAACCTGCCTATTGGTGGGTTGGTATGGAGAATACTCAATTGGAATTGTTGATTTATGGAAAGGACATTGCGCAATTTACGCCTTCAGTCGACAATAAAAACATTCAGATTTCAGCCGTCAAGAAAACGGGAAATAACAATTATTTGTTTCTGAATTTGGATTTATCCAAAGCAGTTTCTGGGAAATTCAACATCAACTTTTCAAAAAAAGGAAAGCGCAATAATTTTTCTGTCGCTTATGAATTGAAGGAGCGAAATCAAAATTCAAAAATGCGGGAAGGTTTTAACAGTTCTGACGTTATTTATTTGATCACGCCCGACCGTTTTGCGAATGCAGATGTTACCAACGACATCGTAAAAACAATGAACGAAAAAACCGTCGACAGAAAAAATGATTATGGACGTCATGGCGGTGACATCAAAGGAATGACGAACCATTTGGATTATATACACGAAATGGGATTTACGGCCATTTGGCCAACGCCGGTGCTGACCAATGATATGAAAAACGCCTCCTATCACGGGTATGCGATGACCGATTTTTATCAGGTTGATCCGCGTTTTGGAACGATGGAGGATTACAGCGAATTGGCTAAAAGCGCAAAAAATAAAGGAATTAAACTGATTATGGATCAGGTTGCAAACCATATTGGTTTGGAACATTGGTGGATGAAAGATTTGCCAGCCAATGATTGGGTAAATTATCAGGACGAATTTTTAAAAAATAATATGGTGGTGACCAATCACCGCAGAACCACCAATCAGGATGCGTACGCTTCCGTAAAAGACAGAAATTTAATGAGTGAAGGCTGGTTTGTTTCATCCATGCCCGATTTAAACCAACGCAATCCTTTGCTGGCAACATACTTAATTCAAAACAGTATTTGGTGGATAGAAACCCTCGATTTGGGCGGTATCCGACAAGATACTTATCCGTATCCAAACAAACAATTTATGAGTGATTGGGCCGGTGCCATTATGAAAGAATATCCGAATTTCAGCATTGTTGGCGAAGAGTGGAGTGTCAATCCGTTATTGGTTGGCTACTGGCAGCAAGGTTTAAAAAATAAGGATGGCTACGTTTCCAATTTATCTTCCACGATGGATTTCCCGATGCAAAAAGCCATTGTTGATGCCTTAAATGAAACGGAAAGTTGGGACAAAGGTTTTGTAAAAATGTATGAAGGATTGGCAAACGATTTTTCTTATGCCAATCCGAGCAACATCATGATATTTCCGGATAACCACGATATGGACCGTATTTTTACCCAGTTAAAAGAAAATGTGGTGAATACCAAAATGGCTTTGGGTTATCTGCTCGCCTTGCCAAGAATTCCACAATTGTATTACGGAACAGAAATTTTAATGCAAAACAGCGCCAAACCTGGCGATCACGGCTTGATAAGAACAGATTTTCCCGGAGGCTGGAAGGATGATAAATCAAATGCTTTTAAGGGCGAAGGATTGACTTCTGACCAAGCCGAAATGCAGTCTTTTTTGAAGAAAGTGTTGAATTACCGTAAAAACAGCGAGGCAATCCATTCAGGAAAAACAATTCATTTTGCGCCTGAAAATGGGGTTTACATGCTTTTCAGAATTAAAAATGACGAAATAGTGACGGTGATATTGAACAAAAACGAAAAACCGATTTTGTTAAATTTAAACAGGTTTGAAGAGGTTGGTTTAAAAGGAAAACAAGTGGTAAATATGATTACCGATGATACATTTATTTTTGAAAATAACTTAGAAATCGGTTCAAAAGGCGTTTTATTGTTAACCACCAAAAAGTAACAAGATGAAACTGTTCAAATACCTTTTTGCAATTTCTATGCTTTTCATTTCTTGTAAGGAAGCAAAAGTAAATCCTTCTGAAAATAAATTGGTTGCGAAAACTTTAGACAGTATTGACCTTTCAAGCGGTACGCTTAAAAGAATTGACAGTTTTCCTTCCAAATATGTGCGAGCTCGAAATGTGGATATTTGGCTGCCAAGTGATTATGTTGAAACAAAAAAATATGCCGTATTGTATATGCACGACGGACAAATGTTGTTTGATGGCAAAACGACCTGGAACAAACAGGAGTGGAAAGTGGACGAAATTGTTGGCAGTTTGTTGAAAGAACAAAAAATTAGGGATTGTATTGTGGTGGCCATTTGGAACCATTCAGACATTCGCCATACCGATTATTATCCTCAAAAACCATTTGATTTATTGCCTCAGAAATTTAAGGATTCTATTTTTGAAACCGGCAACAAACAATTTGGGACGGATTTTAAGGGATTAAATTCCGACAATTATTTAAAATTTATTGTGGAGGAATTGAAACCTTATATTGATGCGAATTTTTCAGTGTACAAAAACCCGGAGAATACCTTTATTTCAGGTTCAAGTATGGGCGGATTAATTTCTATGTATGCCTTGTGCGAATATCCTGAAGTTTTTGGAGGCGCAGCTTGTTTATCTACACATTGGATTGGTTTTTCTCCTCAGGAGAACTCACCGGTTCCGGAATCTTTTTTTACTTATTTGAAAGAAAACCTGCCTTCGCCGGCAAGGCATAAAATTTACTTTGATTACGGAACAAAAACTTTGGACGAATTTTATTTGCCATACCAACATCGTGTAGAGGAGGTTTTGAAGCTAAAAGGCTATGATGAATCAAATTCAAGAAACTTAAAATTTGAAAGCCACGACCATTCCGAAAATTCATGGAACCAGCGTTTTCAAATTCCGGTTCAATTTTTATTAAATAAAAACTAGATGAAGCTATTAAAATTAACCCTCATTTTTTTTATTGCAGGAAGTTCGTTTCTGTATGCGCAAAACGCTGACAGAAAATTTGTTTCCCTGAATCAAAAAAATGCCCTTATTGAGATAAAAACCAATGATGGTTCCTATCAAATAAAACCCTATTCGGCAAAAATTGTGGAAACAACCTTCATTCCAAACGGGGAAGCATGCAATCCAAATTCGCATGCGGTGGTTTTGAATCCTGAAAATGTGGAATTTAAAGTAACCGAAAAAGAAAATTCAATTCAATTAAAAACTTCTGGAATAAGTGTTGAAATTAGGAAAAGCCCATTTCAGATTTTGTATTTTTATAAAAACAAGCCTTTAATTTCTGAAAGAAAAGGCTACGTTAAAACGGCTGAATTTGAAACATTGGATTTCAATTTAACGGCTGATGAAATTTTATATGGCGGCGGCGCCCGCGCTTTGGGAATGAACCGCCGGGGCAACCGATTACAATTGTACAACCGAGCTCATTACGGCTACGAAACACGTTCTGAATTGATGAATTTTACGATGCCGTTGGTGTATTCTTCCAATTTATATGCGGTGCATTTTGACAATGCCCCTATTGGCTATTTGGATTTGGACAGCAAAAAAGGCAATTCTTTAACCTATGAAACCATCAGCGGAAGAAAAACCTATCAGGTGGTTGCAGGTGACACTTGGAAAGATTTAATCAATCAATACACCAGTTTAACAGGAAAACAACCGATGATTCCACGTTGGGCGCTGGGAAATTTTTCGAGCCGGTTTGGTTACCATTCGCAACAAGAAACTATAAATACCATTGATAAATTCTTGGAAGATGAAATTCCGGTTGATGCCATTATTTTAGACTTATACTGGTTTGGAAAAGAATTGAAAGGCACTATGGGAAATTTTGATTTTTTGATAGATTCGTTCCCGGATCCGAAGAAAATGATTGCCGATTTAACAAAAAAAGGTGTCAAAACCATTTTGATTACCGAGCCTTTTGTATTGACCACTTCCAGTAAATGGGCGGAAGCGGTTGAAAAGGATATTTTGGGAAAAACCAAAGAGGGAAAACCTTATGCCTATGATTTTTACTTCGGAAACACAGGAATCATCGATATTTTTAAGCCCGAAGGAAAAGCGTGGTTTTGGAATGTTTACAAAAAATTTGCCGATTATGGCGTTGCCGGCTGGTGGGGCGATTTGGGCGAGCCCGAAGTGCATCCGTCAGATTTGCAGCATGCAACTGGTTCTGCAGATGAAGTTCACAATATTTACGGCCATAACTGGGCGAAACTCGTTTTTGAAGGTTATCAAAAAGATTTCCCAAACCAGCGTCCGTTTATTTTAATGCGTGCAGGTTATTCCGGTTCCCAACATTACGGAATGATTCCGTGGTCGGGCGACGTGAACAGAACTTGGGGCGGATTGCAATCACAACCCGAAATTGCCTTACAAATGGGCATACAGGGAATGGCATTTATGCATTCCGATTTGGGTGGATTTGCTGGCGCCAATTTAGATGATGAATTGTACACGCGTTGGTTGCAATATGGTGTTTTTCAGCCTATTTATCGTCCGCACGCACAGGAAGATGTACCGTCTGAGCCTGTTTTTAGAGAACCGAAAACAAAGGCTTTGGCCAAGAAATCGATCGAATTGCGCTACAGTTTGTTGCCATATAATTACACCTTGGTTTTTGACAACAACCAAAAAGGAACACCTTTAATGCGTCCGTTATTTTTTGAAAATGCTAATGCATCCTCATTAACAAATGATAAAACGTATTTGTGGGGAGACAGTTTTTTGGTAAGTCCGGTTGTGCAATCAGGTTTAAAAGAGCAGCTGGTTTATTTTCCTGAAAATTCAAACTGGTTTAATTTTTATACTGATGAAAAAGTGGTGGGCGGGCAAACAAAAATGGTTTCCTTAAATGAAGAAAGCATTCCGGTTTATGTTCGCGGAGGTGCTTTTATTCCTAGGATTCAACCCATTCAAAATACGGGATTGTATCATTTAAAATCATTTGAGTTACACTTTTATTTTGATGAAACCGTTAAAGAAAGTGAAGGACATTTGTACAATGATGATGGTGAAACGCCAAATGCTTTTGAAAAAGGAAAGTATGAAATGCTAAATTTTGAAAGCGAATACAAAAACAAGCGATTGGAAATTGAAATTGAACAAAAATTGGGGAGCGATTTTGAATTTTCATCTAAAGAAATTATATTGATAGTTCATAATATTCCATCAAAACCCAAAAAAGTGAAAGGTCATAATTTTGAATGGAACAAAGAAAACAACACCCTGACTGTTTTAATTTCACTTAAAAACAGTGACGATAAAAACTTAAAAATAAAATTCTGATAGATGAAGAAATATGTAACTTTAATCCTGTTATTGACGCTGTTTATGGGTTGTGCTGAATTAAAACAAAATAAAAATGCTGAAATGACTGATGCAACCAAATTTAAAAAACCATTTTTATGGGAAGCCGCGAATATCTATTTTTTGCTGACCGACCGGTTTTATAATGCTGATCCGTTGAACGATATCAATTTTAACCGAACAAAATCCACAGCGAAATTGCGAGGTTTTGAAGGTGGCGATATCAAAGGAATCACTAAAAAAATTGAAGAAGGCTATTTTACCGATTTGGGAATTAACGCCATTTGGTTTACCCCAATTGTGGAGCAAATTCACGGAGCCGTTGATGAAGGCACTGGCGCTACTTATGCTTTTCATGGCTATTGGGCAAAAGACTGGACCGCTTTGGATCCAAATTTCGGAACGATGGCAGATTTGAAAAATATGGTGGAAATTGCCCATAAAAAAGGAATCAGGATTGTGTTGGACGGCGTTATCAATCATACCGGTCCAGTAACGGATGTAGATGAGGTTTGGCCAACAGACTGGGTGAGAACCGGTCCGCAATGTGATTATCAAACCTACGAATCTACAACATCGTGCACGTTGGTTAAAAACCTTCCGGATGTAAAAACCGAAAGCAATACAATTGTTGAAATTCCGAAGCAATTGGTCGATAAGTGGAAAGCCGAAGGAAGATATGACCAGGAAATGAAAGAATTGGATGATTTTTTCAAAAGAACCGGCTATCCGAGAGCGCCAAAATATTACATCATTAAATGGCTTACAGATTACATTACCGAATTTGGAATTGACGGTTACCGCGCCGATACCGTAAAACATACCGAAGAAAGCGTGTGGGGCGATTTTAAAAATGAATGCAATTATGCGTTTAAATTATGGAAAGAAAACAATCCGACGAAAGTGTTGGATGCCAATGATTTTTATTTGGTTGGGGAAGTGTATAATTACAGCATTTCCGGCGGACAAATTTTCGATTTTGGCAACAAAAAAGTCAATTATTTCCAGAATGGCTTTAACAGTCTGATCAATTTTGAATTCAAATGGAATGCGGCACAACTGGCTTCTTATGAAGCGCTTTTTTCAAAATATGGCACTATTTTAAACAATGATTTAAAAGGATTTGGCGTGTTGAATTATATAAGTTCACACGATGACGGCGATCCTTTCGACAAAGAAAGAACAAAATCGTTTGAATCGGCCATTAAATTATTGTTGTGTCCGGGCACAGCTCAAGTCTATTATGGAGACGAATCTGCCCGTTCATTAATTATTGAAGGCACTGTTGGCGATGCCACGTTGCGTTCCAATATGAATTGGAACGACATTGAAAATAACCTGCAAACAAAAGAAATTTTGGCGCATTGGCAAAAGTTGGGAAAATTTAGAACTAACCATCTTGCTGTTGGTACCGGAATCCATAAAATGATCAGTGAGCAACCGTATGTTTTCCAAAGAACGTATTTTAAGGAAAATTTTAAGGATGCTGTAGTTGTTGGACTCGATCTAAAAATAGGCGAAAAACAACTGAATGTAGGCGCTGAATTTGCTGAAGGCACTGTTTTGGTTGATGCTTATTCAAACACAGAAGTTGTGGCTAAAAACGGAATGGTCAGTTTAAATACGCCATTTTCGATTGTTTTATTAGAAAGGAAAAATCAATAAAAATGAAAAATAGTTTAAAATTGAGCTTAGTGCTCATAAGTATTTTGCTGTTTTCCTGTTCAAAAAAGAATGAATGGCAAACAACCGTTGCTTCCCCGGATGACAACGTAAAAGTCGAGTTTAAGCTGACTGAAAAAGGTGAACCAACCTACTTAGTGACTTTCAAAAACAAGGAAGTCATTAAAACATCAACTTTGGGAGGTTTCGATTTAAAAGATGTGGCTTCTTTAAAAGACAATTTTGAAATTGTAAATGCAACATCAAGCGACTTCAACGAAGTTTGGGAAATGCCTTGGGGCGAACAAACCAAGGTTGAAAATAATTATAAGGAATTAAAAATTGAGCTTCAGGAAAAAGCAGATTTAAAGCGAAAACTGACCATTGTATTTCGAGTTTATAATGACGGATTAGGATTTAGGTATGAGTTTCCTGAGCAGGAAAATCTTTCCGAGGTGATTATTACCGATGAAAATACACAGTTTAATTTAACAGGAAATCATACAGTTTGGTGGGTTCCCGGCGATTGGGATATTTATGAGCACTTATACAATACCAGCAAGTTTACCAAAATTGACGCCTTGTCAAAAGTGAATTATCCCAATATTGCGCAAACATACATTCCCCAAAATGCGGTAAATACGCCCGTAACCATGAAAACTTCGGAAGGATTGTATTTGAGTTTTCACGAAGCAAGTTTGGTGGATTATTCGGAAATGACCTTAAAAATCGACAAAGAAAACTTGGCGATGAACAGCGAATTGGTTGGGTCAGAGCGCACCGGCTATAAAGTAAAAAGAGCGGTTCCTTTTCATACGCCTTGGAGAACCCTTCAAATTGCGGAGAAAGCCGGCGATTTAATTGAATCAAAACTGATTGTAAACCTAAACGAGCCTAATAAATTGGGTGATATGTCTTGGTTTAAACCTACAAAATATACCGGTATTTGGTGGGAATTGCATTTGGGAAAATCCACTTGGGGAATGGCTTCCGGCAAACATGGAGCCACCACCGAAAACACCAAAGCGTTTATAGATTTTTCAGCAAAAAACAATATCGGAGCCGTTTTGGTTGAAGGATGGAATAACGGTTGGGATCCTAATGAGGGCGGATTTGATTATGTAACGCCTTATCCTGATTATGATCTTAAAGAAGTGGTGCTTTATGGCAAAGAAAAAGGCGTAGAAATTATTATGCATCATGAAACTTTTGGAAATGTTGAAAACTACATAAAACAACAAGATACGGCTTACGCTTTAATGCAAAGTTTGGGAATTCATACCGTAAAAACAGGTTATGTTGGCAAATTGTTGCCTAAAGGTGAATACCATCACGGACAATTTATGGTAAATCACTATAACAATACGATTGAAAAAGCGGCAAAATATCAGGTTGCCATCAATGCCCACGAACCTATTAAAGACACCGGTTTACGCAGAACTTACCCAAATACCATATCCAGAGAAGGTTTACGCGGACAGGAATATAATTGTTGGGATAGTCAGGGAGGAAATCCTCCGGAATATTTATCGATTGTAGCATTTACCAGAATGTTGGCCGGGCCAATTGATTATACGCCAGGCATTTTCGACATTAAATTTGACAAGTGGAAAAAAGAGAATCAGGTCAATACCACCATTTCACAGCAATTGGCATTGTATGTCGTGATTTACGGTCCGGTTCAAATGGCTGCCGATTTAATGGAAAATTATGAAGGAAATCCTGCCTTGCAATTTATAAAAGATGTTGGTGTTGATTGGCAAATTACCAAGGTATTGAACGGCGAAATTGGCGATTTTGTGACCATCGCCAGAAAACAAAAAAATTCTGAAAATTGGTTTGTTGGTGGAATTACCGATGAAAATGCAAGGGAAATGGATCTTAAATTTGATTTTTTAAGTCCGGATGTAATCTATGAAGCCATCATTTATGATGATGGCGAAAACGCGCATTGGAATGATAATCCGACCGCCATCAACATCAGAAAAATGGAAATTACAAATCAATCAAATCTAAAGGTAAAATTGGCTTCTGGAGGAGGATTCGGCATAAGTATCATAAAAAATAAATAAACCAATAAATATATAGTAATGAAAAAAACACTTTTTATTTTATCGCTAATTATTTTAGCTTCATGTAAAACAGAAACTAAAGACTTACAATCAAATAATAATACTATGGATTCCATAACCCCAATTTCAAACGAGGCTCTGGAGAGCGCCATTATTTATGAAGCCAACATCCGCCAGTATTCGCCTGAAGGAACTTTTTCAAAATTCACGGAAGATATTCCTAAATTAAAAGAATTGGGCGTGAAAATTATTTGGGTAATGCCCATCTATCCAATTTCAACAACAAAAAGTAAAGGCAGTTTGGGCAGTTATTATGCGATTTCTGACTATACCAAAGTGAATCCAGAATTTGGAAATTTAGATGATGTGAAAAATTTGGTGAATACCGCGCATAAAAACGGCATGTATGTAATTTTGGATTGGGTTGCTAACCATACAGGTTGGGATCACGTATGGTTAAAAAGTCATCCTGAATATTACACCAAAAATGAAAAAGGCGAAATAACACATACCGTTGGGACAGATTGGACAGATGTTGCAGATTTAAATTACGATAATAAGGAAATGCGCACAGAAATGCTGGAAAATATGAAATATTGGCTTAAAGAAGTCGATGTTGACGGATTTAGATGTGATGTTGCCGGAATGGTTCCGATTGATTTTTGGGAAAATACTGTGACTGAATTAAAAAAGGTAAAGCCTGTTTTTATGTTGGCAGAAGCTTGGGAACCAAATTTACTTGAAAATGCTTTTGATATGGGTTATGGTTGGGATACGTACCATAGAATGAATGCCATTGCCCAAGGAAAAGAAACCGTTAAAAATTGGGATGATCGAATGACCCAAATTGACACACTTTATCAAAAAGATGACATCTTAATGAGTTTCATAACGAACCACGATGAAAATTCTTGGAGCGGAACTGTAAAAGAACGTATGGGAGACGCTTCCGAAGCGATGTTGGCTTTATCTTATTGCGCCCCTGGAATGCCATTGATTTATAGTGGACAGGAATATGATATGAATAAGCGATTACGATTTTTTGAGAAAGACACCATTTCAAAAGTGAAGGGAAAAGTTTGGCCTTTAATGGCAAAATTAGGGGAACTTAAAAATAATAACAAAGCATTAAACGGTGGTAAAAACGCAGCTTCTTACAATAAAATAAATTCTTCTGACAATAAAAATATTCTAATCTTTTCAAGAGAAAAGGATGGAAATAAACTCACTTATATGGCCAATTTGTCAAATAAGGAAGTCACATTTACTTCAGAAAAAGAAGGAGAATCAGTTGATTTTTTCACCAATGAAAAATTAGCGTTTTCTAAAGAAAAACCATTAACCTTTAAACCTTGGCAATATAAAATATTGATTGATTAATTCATTGATTTTTTAAAAACCAATAATAGCTAACATACAGCATTTAACAAATAACTTTTAACGCATAATCAATAACAATTTGAGCAAGATAAGGAGTTTATTTTAAACTCCCTATCTTGCTTTATGCAACGAAATCGTTTTAGTGAATATTATGCGGTTTCGTAGGCGGAAAATGCTTTTAAAAGTAACTTTGTAATATATTTTTTAACCCATGAATGAACCAATAAAAAAGATAGCAGTTTTAACCTCTGGAGGAGATGCTCCCGGAATGAATGCAGCAATTAGAGCCGTTGTTAGGGCCTGCACTTATTACAGGGTGGAATGTGTTGGCGTTTACAGAGGCTATCAGGGTTTAATTGAAGGTGATTTTGAAGTGCTTTCAGCACGCCATGTCAGTAATATTATCAACAAAGGAGGCACCATTTTAAAATCCGCACGCTCCAATGAATTTAGAACTGAAGAAGGAAGGGTTAAAGCGCATAACAGTTTAAAGGAAGCCGGTATTGGCGCTTTGATTGTTATTGGTGGTGACGGTACTTTTACTGGAGGATTAAGGTTTATTGAAGAGTTTAATTTTCCAATTGTAGGAATTCCCGGTACTATCGACAATGATATTTACGGAACATACAACACCATC